>BNJU01001822.1_pt1 | contig 310300 bp, 430 predicted proteins | sample 8539281 | NCBI WGS metagenome assembly BNJU01 (sample SAMD00202456, study PRJDB9452) | human saliva metagenome | isolation source: human saliva | place: Japan | reverse complement strand
CACGAGTAACTACCAAGAGAGCTGGAGTTACACCCATTGCGATGATACCAGCAAGTGGCAAGATACCATTTCCGACATTTGAAAGAAGCACTGCTTCAATCAACATGATTGGTGCAAGTACGTTGGCACAAGCCCAGATTTCAGCACGACCAGCGATAAATGGCCAGTCAAGACCGATATTGAATTTACGTCCTTGAAGACGTTTAGTAGCAACGTTTGTAATACCTTGTGAAAGTGGTTCTACGGTCGCGATGAACCATGAACCGATCAATGAGAAGAGCTCCAAGCAGACACCGGCAGTCAAACCAAGTGACAACCAACCTTTAATAACTAGTTCCCATTTATCAGCACCTTCAACACCAGCAACTGGATGTGGAGTTCCCATCAAACCGATAACGATACCAAGGATGAAACCGATGAAGAATTTAGATCCCCAGAAACCGATTCGTTTTGTTCAATTTAGCGACGTCAAAGTCGTATTTATCAAGACCTGGGAAGAATTTATCAAAAATCTTATCCAAAACCATGATAACTGGGTTCATCATGTAGTTCATGTGAGTTGAAGTCATTGGTGATGAACTTGGTGCATTAAGAAGATCGTCGAATGTTGGTTTCATCAAGTCAGAGTTAATAATTTTAAGAACCCTACAAGAACAACTGTCTGCAGTCGCGATGAAAAGAGAAACCCCTTTGACCAACTCCACTCTTGTCAGCATACCATTTAATCAAAAGACCTGTGATAGACAAGTGCCAGATATCGAAGATATCAACGTCAAGTGTGTCTGTTTTCTTCATTGCAAGCATTACAATGTTGACAATCAACATAACTAGCAAGAAGTATAGAGTCCATGCAGATCCCCAAGTGATTGTAGCAAGTGGTGCCCAACCAACGTCGGTGATGGTCAATTGAATACCAGTATTTTTCAACGAATTTTTGCAAGTGAAGCTGAGAAAGCTCCGTTAAGCATACCGATGATAGCACCGATACCAGTAAGTGCGATGGCAAGTTTGATACCACCTTCAAGTGCTTTGGAGAATTTAACTCCGAAAAGCAAGGCCAATACTGTCAAAATGATCAGCATGATGATTGGGCCACCCATAGCCAAGATTGGTTTAAACAAATCATTGGCTAGATTGATAATGAAATCCATAATTTTTTTCCTCCCTTTATTTTTTTATGGAAAAATTACAAAATAATAATTAACTTAATCCGTGTTCTTTAATTGTCGCTTCAATATTGTCATAAACTGGAGCACTCATAGCTGGAATACGGAATAAGATAGGTCCAGCTTCTACTACTGGGATACCAGGGTCAAAAACCTAAGTCTGTTGCGACAATTGGTGTGAAGATATCATAACCTTTAATCAAGTCTTCGTTGACATCTTTAACCATAACTGCGTCACACTGTACGTCGTATCCACGGTTAGATAGCTCTTCTTCTAGAGCGCTTTTAATTTGGTGGCTTGAGTTAACACCTGCACCACATGCAGCAAGAATTTTTATCATTTGGATTTCCTCCGATTTTTATTTACTATTTATTTATGAATTTAAGCAGTTGCTTCTGAGATATACTGGAACAAAGCTTCTGGTTCTGTAATCTTAGAAAGTGCTTCTAGATGACCATTACCTGTAAAGAAGTCCATCAATTGAGCAAGAATATTTGTTTGACTCGAACTTGAATTATTGATGATAAAGAAGAGTAATGATACTTCTACTTCCTTGTCAGGAGCAATCATGTTGTGGAATGTTACTGGTTTCGCTAAGCGAACCACAACAACGTTTTCAGTTAAATTATGAATCGTGTCTGTGTGAGGGATTGCTACATTCGGCAAGTCCTTCCTAAGAAATTCCATATCTAAACCGGTTGGGAACATTTTTTCACGTTCAATCAATGCCGATCGATAGGTATCCGTAACAACTTTCTTTTCTTCTAACAGGGTTGCAACTTGATCAAAGAGTTGCTCTTGATTATCTGCTTCTAAACAAAAAACTAAGTCTTTGCTGAAGAAATGATCTAATTCCATGACCTTCTCCCTTCATATTTAACTTTTATGATACAAGTATATCACTATATGAAACCGTTGTCAATATTTTTTTGTTGCATTTTTGTTTGATTTTTTTATTTTTTTGTTTGATTTTAAACAGCAAATAATTTTTAAATAGTTTTTGAAAAAGATAGAAAAAAACAGGACATACATCCTGTTTTTTTATATTAATTTTTTCGTAGTCCAACTTTGTTCAATTAATGGAAGCATATCCTTCAACACTTCAGGTGTTCCTTCTAGAGAAACGTATCTAAACTTACCATCGTCTGATTTAAAGATCCAGATCACTAGATATTTACCATTTTTTGCAATACAGTTTACGACATAGGCGTCATAACCACCAATTTTTGATTTAGATCCCCAAACTTTAGAGAAATCCTTGCTTTGTTGTTTCGTTTGATAAACACTAGTAGAGACTTGAACAGCATCAAGAGCAGCATATTCACTTTCACTAACACCAAGGTGCTCTGGTTTAAAAGTATTTAGGGTTACGATATTGATGTCCGTTCCATCACAGTACTGAATATCATCACCACCCTCAACTTCTGTAAAATGAATCCATGATTTTGGCACTTTTACGTAGCCATAAGTATCTGACCCAATTACTTGTGTATCTTTAATTGTTGTTTCAGCTACAGTTGTTGTTTCTTGGGCTGTAGTAGTTTCTTGAACTGTTGTTGTTTCTGAGGCTACTTCTTTTTTAGATTTTGAAGTATTACAAGCAGCGAGGCAAAGGCAACACACTAAAAGTGTAGATAAGCTGACGATTTTTTTCATGATCCTTCTCCTTTCACTTCTATTCTAATGAAAGAAAAGATAAGTGTCAAAAGATAACTGAATTAGGAATCAATTATTCTTCATCCATACTCAAGACACTTAGGAAGGCTTCTTGAGGAACTTCTACTGATCCAATTGCTTTCATGCGCTTTTTACCAGCTTTTTGTTTTTCAAGAAGTTTACGTTTACGCGAAACGTCACCTCCATAACACTTGGCAAGAACGTTTTTACGAAGAGCTTTGATATCTGTACGAGCTACAATCTTGTGTCCAATAGCTGCTTGGATTGGAACTTCAAATTGTTGACGTGGAATGATTTTCTTGAGTTTATCAACGATGAGTTTCCCACGTTCATAGGCAAAGTCCTTGTGAACGATAAAGCTGAGTGCATCCACCTTGTCTCCATTGAGAAGGATATCCATTTTAACCAGTTTAGATGGACGATACTCTGACAGTTCATAGTCAAAGCTTGCATAGCCACGTGTTGAAGATTTGAGCTTGTCAAAGAAATCAAAGACAATTTCAGCAAGTGGAATTTGATAGATAACATTCACACGATTATCATCGATATAGTCCATCGTCACAAAGTCACCACGTTTGCGCTGAGCTAGTTCCATAACAGCTCCTACAAATTCCTGTGGTACCATGATTTGTGCTTTAACATAAGGTTCTTCAATGGTCGCAATTTTGGTTGGGTCTGGAAACTCGGATGGATTCGATACATCCATAGACTCTCCATCAGTCTGATTTACTTTGTAGATAACAGATGGAGCAGTCATGATCAGGTCAATGTTGAACTCACGTTCCAAACGTTCCTGAATAACATCCATATGAAGGAGACCCAAGAATCCACAACGGAAACCGAATCCAAGAGCTTGCGATGTTTCGGGTTCAAACTGAAGACTAGCATCGTTCAACTGCAATTTTTCAAGTGCTTCACGAAGGTCATTGTATTTATTTGACTCGATTGGATAAAGACCAGCGAAAACCATCGGATTCATCTGCTTGTATCCAGATAGGGGTTCTGAAGCAGGGTTTGCCGCCAAGGTAACTGTATCACCGACACGAGTGTCTTGAACAGTCTTGATAGATGCTGCAATATAACCAACGTCACCTGTCGCAAGGAAGTCACGTCCTACAGCTTTGGGTGTGAAGATTCCGACTTCAGTAACATCGAAGGTCTTATCATTGCTCATGAGCTGAATCTTATCACCTGGCTTAACAACTCCATCCATGACACGAACTTGGAGGATAACGCCACGATAAGCATCGTATACTGAGTCAAAAATCAAAGCTTTTAATGGTGCTGATACATCACCAGTTGGTGCTGGAACTTTTTCTACAATTTGCTCTAAAATATCTTCAATTCCAATCCCAGCTTTTGCTGAAGCTAATACAGCCTCACTAGCATCCAGACCGATGACATCTTCAATTTCTGTACGCACGCGCTCCGGATCTGCCGCAGGTAAGTCAATCTTATTAATAACTGGAAGGATCTCCAAATCATTATCTAAGGCAAGGTAAACGTTAGCTAATGTTTGAGCCTCAATCCCTTGGGCAGCATCAACGACCAAAATGGCTCCCTCACAGGCAGCTAGAGAACGCGATACCTCATAAGTGAAGTCCACGTGTCCTGGTGTGTCAATCAGGTGGAAATATAGGTCTCGCCGTCTTTGGCAGTATAATTAAGCTCGATGGCATTTAGTTTGATAGTAATTCCACGCTCCCTCTCAAGGTCCATACTATCTAGAAGCTGAGCTTGCATTTCACGACTAGAAACCGTCTCTGTAGCCTCCAAAATACGGTCCGCCAATGTTGACTTCCCATGGTCAATGTGAGCGATAATGGAAAAGTTTCGGATCTTCTCCTGACGTTTTTTCAATTCTTCTAAATTCAAGATTCTCTTCCTTTCAGGGTATCTATTAATTATAAATTGTTTTTATGTTTTTGACAAGACCATAATACCCTGTAGAGAGTATTAATCTTCAGCAACAAAGCCGTCATTTTCGATGAAATAGTGGTCTGTCATACCTTGGTCAGTAAAGACAATTCCATGAAGGACACCACCATAGACAGCTCCTCCATCCATTCCGATTTTTCCATCTTCTGTCATCCAAAGTTCTGCAGTTCCTGGTTTTTGTTCCAAAAGTCCGTAGACTGGTGTATGACCAAAAACAATTGTTTTTCCTGTATGATTAACTGCCTCGTGGAATGGTTTTCTGAGCCAGACTTTCTTGTAATCTGTAGTTTCATGCCAATCATCCAAAGTTAAATCAATTCCCGCATGAACAAAGATATACTTATCCGTTTCAATCACGAAAGGCATTTGTCGGATAAAAGCAACCAAGTCTGCTGCTTCATTTTCTACACGCTTAGCATCTGCTACTCCATCTACTGGTGCATCCAGTGGACGCCCCAAAATAGAATTAATAGTTGTATCCCCACCATTACGACGATAATGGTCATAGCTTTCTTCAGGATTATCCAACCAAGTTAAAAACATGTACTCGTGATTTCCTGAAATGCAAATCGCTCCTTGATTTTCTACCAAGTCTTTGACCATTTCAAGGACACGACGACTATCTTCTCCTCTATCAATCAAATCTCCAAGAAAGAGTAATTGAGTCTTACCATCCCATGTTTTTAGAAGGTCTTCAAGCATTCCTGCTTTCCCATGGACATCTCCAATAACATAATAGTCTGTCATTTATTTCTCCTTACTTTGTAACAATTCTCTCGCTTGACTAAGTGCGCTTCAGTCACATTTTCACCAGCCAACATTTTAGCAACTTCTTCCACCCTTTCTTCGACTGTCAACAAGCGAACTGTTGAAACAGTTGAATGGTCATTACTAATCTTTTCAATAAAGAACTGATAATCTGCAATCGCAATGACTTGAGGAAGATGAGATATAGCTAATACTTGGCCGTGCTGACCAATTTTATGAATCTTTTGAGCAATTGCTTGGGCTACACGACCTGAAACTCCTGTGTCCACTTCATCAAATACAATGCTGGTCTTACCTTCCTTACGAGAAAAAGCAGACTTGATCGCCAACATGAGGCGAGATAACTCTCCTCCAGAAGCTACTTTAACCAATGGTTTAAAGTCTTCTCCAGGGTTGGTGGAGATGTAAAATTCAACACTTTCATTTCCTTCGCGAGTAAACTTACCTTTAGTAAATTGAACCTGAAACTGAGCCTTATCCATATAAAGGTCTTTGAGTTCTTGCTGAATCTCAATTTCTAATTGTTGAGCTAAGTTATGTCGAGCAGATGCAAGCTTAGTTGCTAAGTCAACTAGACTTACTTCCAACTTTTTGAGTTCTGCTTCCATATCATCTGAAGATAAATGATTGCCAGTCAAAAGGTTGTATTCTTCTGTGATTTTAGCAAAGTACATCAAGACATCGTCAACATTCCCACCATACTTACGTGTAATGGCGTGAATGAGATCTAAACGGCTTTCAATCTGCATTAGACGATTACCGTCGAAATCAAGACTTTCAATAATATCCTCTAAGCGTTTAGTAACATCTTCTAGAACATAATAAGATTCAGATAAGGAAGTAGAAATTTCACGATATTCTACATCATACTCTTCTAAACTTTCCATATCATTCATAGCTGAACGCACGTTAGCTAGACTTGAAAATTCTTCATTATCTAACATTGTATAAGCATTAGTCAACGTATCAGCAATATTTTTATGATTTAGAAGTTTATCTCGTTCTTGGTTTAGTTTGAGGTCTTCACCTGGCTGTAGGGACGCAGATTCAATTTCAGCCATCTGAAATTCCAACATTTCAATACGAGCCTTGTGCTCTTCTTGATTTTTCTTAATCTCAAGAAGTTGCTTACGCATTTTTCGATAAGCATCAAAGTTTGTCTGATAGGCTTGCTTCAGTTCCAGAAAATCTGCATCACCAAACCCATCAAGCATCTGAATATGCAATTGGGGACGCATTAACTCTTCTTGATCATGTTGGCCATGGATATCAACAAGATACTGTCCAATTGAGCGAAGAACAGATAGATTAACCATCTGTCCATTGACACGACTAACACTACGCCCGTTTTGTAAAATTTCACGACGGATGATGATTTCATCACCTAACTCTATTCCTTGCTCATCAAAAATCATTTGCAAAGCATGACTGTTTTCAACCGAGAAAGACCTTCGATTTCAGCCTTAGGAGCACCATGACGAATGACGTCCGTTGTAGCTCTTGCTCCCAGCATCATATTCATGGCATCGATGATGATAGACTTCCCAGCACCGGTTTCCCCAGTCAGAACTGTCATTCCCTTCTCAAAATTAAGTGAAATAGCCTCAATGATGGCAAAGTTTTTAATTGAAATTTCAAGTAACATAAGGTCCTACCACTTTTTAACTTGCTCAACAATCTCTATAGCTGCTTCTTCAGTTCGCGCCACAATTAAAATTGAGTTATCATCTGCTAAACAGCTAAAAATTATATCCGAAAATGTTTGAGTCAATTGACTTTTTACAAAAATTGTATTCCCAGGAATGACATCTAAGTTGATGAGATTTCCCATTCTTTCAAAACTTTCGATATTGTTCTCAGCTAACTGTAAACTTTTAACTACTGACTTTGGTAATTCATAGACATATGTATTGTCTTGCAAAGGAATTTTTACAATCCCTAGTTCTTTGATATCACGTGAAACAGTTGCTTGAGTAGCAGAAATCCCTGCTTCTCTCAAGTGTTCAACGATTTCTTCTTGTGTGCCGATTTGATAGTCAGTCACAAATCTTCTAATCTTTTCAAGTCTTTCTTTTTTATTCATCTTTAAACTCTCTATGTGCTTTTTCTACTACTTTTTCTATTTCAGAAACTACTTGGTTGCTTGCATGTTCTTCTTTACTTAAATAAGCAAGAAACTCAATATTCCCATGTCCACCTTGAATAGGAGAGAAATCCAATCCTAAAACTGAGAATCCTTCATCAACTGCCATTTTAGTAACTGATTCTAAAACATTTTGGTGAACTTTGGCATCTCTGATAATTCCATTTTTACCAATCTGTTCTCGGCCTGCTTCAAACTGTGGTTTTATGAGTGCAACAACTTCCCCTTGGTCGACCAATATTCTATGTAGAGCCGGTAAAATTAGACTCAAAGAAATAAAACTCACATCGATACTTGCAAAACTTGGCTCTTCTTCAAAGTCATTTTTTTCAGCATAACGAAAGTTAAATTGCTCCATGCTGATAACACGTGAATCTTGGCGTAATTTCCAGGCTAGCTGATTGGTCCCAACATCAACGGCATAAACCAGTTTTGCACCATTTTGAAGCATGACATCCGTAAAACCTCCTGTTGAAGCACCAATATCAATGGTCGTTTTGCCTTCAACCGATATATCAAATTTTTCTAAAGCTTTCTCAAGTTTCAAGCCCCCTCGACTAACATACTTGAGTTTCTCACCCTTGAGTTTTAATTCAGTATCATCAGGAATTTTTTCTCCTGGTTTATCGAAACGCTCACCATTTAGGACTGCAATCACTAATCCAGCCATTACGCCCCGCTTAGCTTGTTCTCTTGTTTCAAATAAACCTTGTTTGTAGGCAAGTACATCTACTCTTTCCTTAGGCATTGATTCTCAAACTTTCTACTATTTTTACAATTGGTTCTTTATCAAAGTCAACTAATTGGCTAATCACGTCTAACTTTTCATTAGCCTGATCCAAAGTTCGGTTACAAAAAACTTTTGCCTCATCCAAACCTAACAAAGCAGGATAGGTTGATTTCTCAGCTTGCAAATCTTTTTGTGGTGTTTTACCAATTTCCTCAAAACTAGCAGTAACATCAAGGATATCATCTCTCACTTGAAAAGCAAGCCCAATCAGCTCTCCAACTGTTTTCAACTGTTTTTGAAGATTTTTATCCAATCCTGCAATAACTCCTGCCGCTTGAAAAGGGAAGGCTAAGAGTTTACCCGTTTTATTAGCATGGATGGTCTGAAGTTCTTCTAGGTTTAAATGTTTACCTTCACCTTCCATATCCAAAACTTGGCCAGCGACCATCCCCATACTTCCAGAAGAAAGTGACAAAGAAGCTATTAAATCTACCTTAATTTCGTTTGGCAAGTCTGCTTGTGCTATCAAAGCATAAGGATCTAAAAAGAGGGCATCTCCTGCTAAAATTGCTAGTGCTTCTCCAAACTTCTTATGGTTGGTTAAACGCCCACGACGAAAATCATCATCATCCATAGCAGGAAGGTCATCATGAATTAAGCTTCCTGTGTGAATCATCTCAAGCGCTGCTGCAACCTGGGCATGAGCTATAGTGATTGGCACCTGCAAAGACTCCAAAACTTCTAAAAGCAGATAAGGACGAATTCGTTTACCACCTGCATGAATAGAATAGAGAACAGCTTCTCTGAGATTAGCAGCTAATTGCTGGTCTCCATAAAACTCCTCAAGAGCTGACTCAACCAAAGCTAATTTTTCTTGCTTGTTCATAGAAGTTCGCTTTCTGTTCCATCTTCTTGCATAACTTTAACCAGGGTCTTTTCTGCTTTATCAAGTGTTGCTTGCAATTCTTTTGAAAGAACCATTCCTTTTTGAAATGCAGTAATAGCATCTTCTAAAGCAATTTCACCATTTTCTAAACTCTGAACAATAGTCTCAAGCTCTGCTAAATTATCTTCAAATTTCTTCTGTTTTGACATCTTTAACCTCTAATTCTACCTGACCATCTCGCATCATCAGCATCACCTGGTCATTTTTTTTCAAATCATTTGCAGAAGATACCACGGTATCCTCTTTTTTAACAATCGCATAACCCCTTGCTACGATACGACTCGTATCTAACATGAGTAAAGCTTCTGACAAGCGTTTTACTTCAGCAACCTTGGCATCATAGATTACAGCCATCTGGCTACGCATTAATTTTTGTAACTGTTGGATACGGTCTTGGTAGCGCTGAATCTTGACATTTGGCGATAATTGCACCAAACGGTGAATTTGAGCTTGAACCTTCTGTTGATTTCTAACTAACTCACCATTCAATCCCTGCTTCAGTCGAAGCATTAACTGATCCAAGCGTTGCAGATATCCATCATATAAACGCTCTGGTTGCCTAAAAATGACTGATTGACTAAGCCCTCTCAAGTCTTCTTTTTTCTTTGATAAAGTATTTTGTACGGCAGTAGCCATTCGTTTCTCTTGATTTTTAAGGTAGGTCAGTAGATCTAACTTAGTCACAGGTGTAGCTAACTCTGCTGCAGCAGTTGGTGTTGCTGCTCTCTTGTCGGCAACAAAATCAGCCAAGGTTACATCCGTTTCGTGGCCCACACTTGAAATAATAGGAAGGCGCGATTCAAAGATAGAACGCACTACAATCTCTTCGTTAAAAGCCCAAAGATCCTCAATTGAACCACCACCACGACCAATGATCAGAACATCCAAGTCTTCTCGTTCATTAGCTCTAGCAATGTTACGGGCAATCTCCTCTTCTGCCCCTTCGCCTTGAACCTTAGTAGGATATAAAACAATCTCAATCCCTGGGAAACGTCTGCTAATGGTAGTAATAATATCCTGTATAACAGCACCACTACGACTAGTCACAACCCCGATGCGTTTTGCAAACTGAGGGATTGCTTGTTTAAAGCGTTCTTGAAAAAGGCCTTCTTCTGATAATTTCTTTTTTAATTGTTCGAACTGAATCGCAAGAGCCCCTACACCATCAGGCTCTGCCTTTTCAATGATGATAGAGTAACTCCCACTTGGTTCATAGACTTGGACACGACCGATAACATTGATCTTCATCCCTTCTTCCAAATCAAAACCTAGTTTCTGATAAATACCTGACCAAATAGTCGCTTGGATTACAGCTCGATCATCTTTTAGAGAAAAATATTGATGAGTTGGACGCTTCCGGAAGTTAGAAACCTGACCAGTTAAATAGACCCTCTCCAAGTATGGGTCTTTATCGAATTTCATTTTCAGATACTTAGTCAAAGTTGTTACCGACAAATACTTTTCCATCTCAACCTCCTTCTTTCTCTAGTTTTCCTGGGTATTATTATACCAAAAAAACGTTTAAAAATCTCTCTTTTCACCTCTAGAATACGAAAACAAGACTGGATTTCTTTGAGCTTGTCTAATAATATACAAAAGCCCTCGGAAAAATCCAAGGGCTTTCATTAGTTCACTGAACTAGATTATTTTTTAAGGTTGTAGAATGATTTCAATCCACGGTATTCAGCTACTTCACCAAGTTGATCTTCGATACGAAGCAATTGGTTGTATTTAGCGATACGGTCAGTACGTGAAAGTGAACCAGTCTTGATTTGTCCTGCGTTTGTTGCAACTGCGATGTCAGCGATTGTTGAATCTTCAGTTTCACCTGAACGGTGTGATACAACGGCAGTGTAACCAGCTTCTTTCGCCATTTCGATAGCGTCGAATGTTTCAGTAAGAGTACCGATTTGGTTAACTTTGATAAGGATTGAGTTAGCAGCACCTTCTTCGATACCACGTGAAAGGTAGTCAGTGTTTGTTACGAAGAAGTCGTCACCAACCAATTGAACTTTACTACCAAGACGTTCAGTAAGAGCTTTCCAACCGTCCCAGTCGTTTTCGTCCATACCATCTTCGATAGTGATGATTGGGTATTTGTTTACCAATTCTTCAAGGTAGTCGATTTGTTCAGCGACGAGTGCGAACAGCGACTCCTTCACCTTCGAATTTAGTGTAATCGTAAACTTTGCGTTCTTTATCGTAGAATTCTGATGATGCACAGTCAAATCCGATAAATACATCTTTACCTGGAACATAACCAGCGACTTCGATAGCGGCAAGGATTGTTTCTACACCATCTTCAGTTCCGTCGAAACGAGGAGCGAATCCACCTTCGTCACCTACGGCGGTTTCCAAACCACGTGATTTAAGGATTTTCTTAAGTGCGTGGAAGATTTCAGCACCCCAACGAAGAGCTTCTTTGAATGTAGGTGCACCAGCAGGTACGATCATGAATTCTTGGAAAGCGATTGGAGCATCTGAGTGAGATCCACCATTGATGATGTTCATCATTGGAGTTGGAAGAACTTTAGTGTTGAATCCACCAAGGTAGCTGTAAAGTGGGATTTCAAGGTAGTCAGCGACGACGAGCCACAGCGATAGACACACCAAGGATTGCGTTTGCACCCAATTTACCTTTGTTAGGAGTACCGTCAAGAGCGATCATAGCACGGTCGATAGCTTGTTGGTCACGTACATCGTAGCCGATAATAGCTTCAGCAATGATGTTATTTACGTTGTCAACAGCTTTTTGTGTACCAAGACCACCGTAACGAGATTTGTCACCGTCGCGAAGTTCAACTGCTTCGTGTTCACCAGTAGAAGCTCCTGATGGAACCATACCACGTCCGAAAGCACCTGATTCAGTATAAACTTCTACTTCAAGTGTTGGGTTACCGCGTGAGTCTAGGACTTCGCGAGCGTAAACATCAGTAATAATTGACATTTTTTACTCTCCTTTGAGTTAAATTATTTTACACCTCTATGATACATCAAAAAGATACCTTTTTTTCAAGAAAAAAACGTTATCTTTGTGCAAATTTTCCTTAAGTTTGTTGAGTAATCGCTTTCTTTTCCGCCTTATCTATAGACTTTTATGATATACTATATTTATGACTGATCTATCAAAACAAATATTAGAAAAAGCTCATGGCGGGCTTAAATTAAATCCAGACGAACAAAGACGCTTTCTTGGCACCTTTGAAGAACGTGTTCTTGGCTACGCCGAACTCGCTACTGCGAATGATGACAAATTTCAAAAGGCATTTTTAACAATTTTAGAGACTTTTAAAAAAGAAACTGAACCTCTATTTGTCAAAATTTCTCCTCAAGTAGTATTTGAAAAGCAGGTCTATTATTTAAAACAAGCCAAAGATGCTGACTGCCAAGCGACTATCGTTTCGGAAGATCACAATTCATCCCCTTTTGGCTTGATTATTCATAGTGATGCCCCTGTTCAAACAAGTGAAAAAGACCTCCGAAAGGCCTTTTCAGACTTATGGCAAGAGAAAGAGACGAAAGCTCCTACTTCTCTCTGGAAAAAATGGTTTGGTTAACTCTATCTCAATGACATGATTCGTGCGATACTTGCAGCTGTATTTTCTAGATAAACAGCTGCTTTTTTTAGACTGTCTGCTAACGGTTCGCTTTTTTCAAGTATGGAAAAAGCTGCGACTATATTCTCAAATGGTAAAGGGGGTAAATCCTCATTTAAACTACCACAAATAGCAAGAACTGGAACACCATTTGGTGTTCTTTTTGCTACTCCAATTGGCGCCTTTCCAGCTAGACTTTGCGAGTCCAGTCTACCTTCGCCAACGATAACTAGGTCTGCATCAGTAACTTTTTGATCGAAGTTTATCAAATCCAAACAAGTTTGAATACCTGATACAATCTCTGCTCCAGCGAAGGCACACAAGCCAGCTGCAATACCACCGCCTGCTCCTGCACCATCTAATTTTAATATTTCGGGTCCAACTTTACTATAGAAGTCTTTAATAGCAGCATCAACTTCTTTAAATTTAGATGGATCCAATCCCTTTTGTTTCCCAAATGTAAAGGTGGCTCCATGAGGTCCACAAAGCGGATTGTTAACATCTGCAAGTATTTTTATATGTACATCAGAAGGAATTTGAATCACTCCCTCCTTCAAAATTTTCCTGATATCAAATAGTGATTGACCATTTGCTTGAAGTACAATTCCGTTTGTCATAAAACTGGTAACCAAGTCCTGAAGCAATGCCAATTCCACCATCGTTACTAGCCGTACCACCGACACCAACGTAGATATCTTTGATTCCTTGTTCTATCAAATGGAGAATAAGTTGACCAATTCCCTTTGTTTGAATCTCTAGAGGATTACGTTTTTCAAAAGGAATTTTAGCAAGACCTACTAAATTTGCAACTTCAAATAGAGCTAATTCTCTTTTTGAAAGTAAGACATCAAAACCTCATCACCAAAAGGTCCAGTTACCTGGACTCTTTTTTCTTCCAAACCTAGAGAACTTTTAATGGCGTCTACTGTTCCTTCACCTCCATCACCAACAGGTAAAAGTAGACATTCAGCATCCGGTATCACCCTTTTAAATCCTCTTTTTATAGCTTCTGCTACTTCGTTTGCAGGATGACTCTCTTTGAAAGAGTCCGGAGCGATAACAATTTTCATTTTGATTCCTCTTTCTATCTAAAGGAAGTCTATCATTTCCAAAACTTTCCCAAAATCTCTCTCATCTACCTGAAGATTTATTTCCTTTTTCACAATATCCTTGGCACAAAAGGCTATACCAAGTCCTGCACTTTTAAGCATTTTTAAGTCATTAGCTCCATCACCAATTGCAATCGTTCTATCAAAAGGCACTTCTAATTCTTCAGCCCATTTCACGAGGGTTGCTTCTTTAACTTCTCTGCTAATAATAGGGCCAATTAGATTTCCAGTTAAATGATCATCTTTGATTTCCAGTTGATTAGCAGTATATAATGAAATACCCAAATCTTTTGCTAATCTTTCTACAACAGTGGTAAATCCGCCTGATACTAAACCGACTTCTATCTGATTTTCTTGAAGAACTTTAATAAACTTGACAGCATTTTTACTAAGGTGAAGTTCATGATAAATATTATCAAAAACATTGATAGAGAGACCTTTAAGAAGAGAAACACGTCTTTTTAAACTTGCTTCGAAGTCTAATTCTCCTCTCATAGCTTGAGCTGTTAGCAGGGCTACTTCTTCTTCGCACTCTGCCTCTTTCCCTAATAAATCAATAACCTCTTCTTCTATTAGAGTTCCATCAACATCGAGCACACAGAGACCGTTGATTGTTTTCATTTATAATCCTTACTTTATCATCTCAAAAAATCGTATGAAAGCATCATACGATTTTATTTATTTAATTTGCTAAGCTGTGATACAAATCAAGGTAAGACTGACAAGCTGTATCCCAAGAGAAGTCACATTCCATAGCTTGGACTTGAAGTTTCTTCCAAACATCTGGATGATTATAATAGACATCCAAAGCAGTTTGAAGAGCCCAGTTAAGCCAGTATGACGTCAAGTTGTCAAAACTAAATCCTGTACCCGTTCCTTCAATTGGATTAAACGGTTGAACAGTATCTCTCAACCCGCCTACCTCATGAACAAGTGGTAATGTTCCATAACGCATAGCCATCATTTGAGAAAGTCCACAAGGTTCAAAACGACTTGGCATTAGGAAAATATCACAGGCTGCATAAATTTCTTGTGCTAGCTTGACATCAAAGGTAATATTGGCAGAAAGTTTATCTGGGAATACTTGACCAAACCATGAGAAGGCTTGTTCAAAACCAGGATCACCTGTACCCAAGAGAACGATTTGAACATCTTCTTGAAGCATGCGATGCAAACCTTCGACGACGACATCAAAACCTTTCTGTCTTGTCAAACGCGACACAATACCAATCATTGGAACATCGGGACGAACTGGAAGACCAACTTTCTCTTGAAGTTTAGCTTTATTCTGAGCTTTTCCTGATAGGTCTGATTTATTAAAATGATAATCCAACAAAGGATCCGTTTCTGGATTATAAAGATCCGTATCGATTCCATTTACAATACCAGAAACCTTACCAGACTCCATTCGTAAAATCTGATCCAAGCCACACCCAAACTCTGTTGTCATGATTTCATAAGCATAGCTTGGCGATACAGTAGATACACGATCTGCATAGAGGATACCAGCCTTCATCCAGTTCAGGCAGTCATTCCAGCGAACTGTACCATCAGCATATCGTTCAAATCCAACTCGGAACAAATCCCAAAGCATACCTTCAGAGAATTGGCCTTGGAATTCCAAATTATGGATCGTTAAAACAGTCTTAATGTTTTGGTAGGCCTGGATCCATCTGTATTTTTCCTTCAACAAGAAAGGAATCATAGCTGTATGATAATCATGAGCATGAAGAACATCTGGAATAAATCCAATGCGCTCCATAGCCTCCAGAGCCGCAAGTTGGAAGAAGGCAAAACGTTCACCATCATCGAAATCACCATACACATGACCACGGAAGAAATAATACTGGTTGTCAATAAAGTAGAAAGTAACACCATTTAAAACAGTCTTCTTAATGCCACAAAATTGTCTACGCCAACCAACGTATACTTCAAATTGAAGAACATCTTCAATTTGATCTCCAAACTTGGCTTCCACCATGTCATAGTATGGCAGGATAACAGCAACTTCATGACCAGCTTTAACTAATGATTTTGGAAGAGCCCCGATAACATCTCCCAAGCCACCTGTTTTAGAAAAAGGGGCTCCTTCGGCTGCTACAAATAAAATTTTCATGAAAGAATGTCCTCTGTTACTTTTTCACCTTTTTTGATGACAACAGGATTTTCTGCTGTACCACGAATAACAACTCCATCAGCTACTTCAGCACCCTTATCAATAATTGCATTCTCAACTTGAGCACCTTCACCAATGACAACACGAGGGAAAACAATAGATTCTTTAACTAAGCTATCTTTATGAATTTGAACATTACGCGAAACAACTGAACGAACAACCTTACCTTCGACAATACTACCAGAAGCAAACTGCGAAGTATTTACTTCACAACCAGGTGCATAATAAGTTGGTTCTTCGTTTTTCACCTTTGTGTGAATCTTTTGATTTGGAGAGAATAAAGAGTAGAATTTATGCAGATCAAGCATATCAATATTGGCTTGGTAGTATGTTTCTACAGAATGAATATTAGCTAAGTAACCAGTATACTCATATGCAAAAGCACCTGATTCCGCTGCTAAGTCACGTAGAACATAACGTAGTTTTTCTGGGTGTTCTTTCTGAGCTTCTTCTTCCAGACGTTCAATCAACCATTGAGTATCTACAACAAAGATATCCGTTGACATGTTGTAGTATTCTTGTTCAGCTTTTTTATCGAAGAGTTTGTGAGAGAGCACGTGGTCAGTTTCATCAATATCTAGGATAGCATTTACTTCTGAAATATCCTTTTTAGGTAGTTTCTTATAAACAACCGTAATAGGAGATTTTGTAGTATTATGCAAATGGAAAACCTGAGTAAGATCAATATTTACCAAAACGTCACAGTTCAAGGAAACCGTTTGGTTAGATCCAGAACGTTTTAAATAAGTCAAGAGTTGTTGATAATACTCTTTACCAACAGTACTACTTTCCACACGAGTATTGTAGATTCCAAGATAGTAGTGGCTAAGAAGGGTATTCAAGCCCCATTCACGTCCTGAACGAATGTGGTCAAATACAGAGCTGATGTTATCTTGTTGGAAGATTCCAAAGACACTTCGAACACCAGCATTTGCTAAACTTGAGAGTGGGAAGTCAATCAAGCGATACTTTTCCTCCAAATGGCAAACTTGCCACTGGACGGTTACTTGTCAAGGTTGACATATCATGGAAACCAACGGTATTTCCTAAAATCGCTGAATATTTATCAATCTTCATCTGTTGCTACCCCCACTACTTCGTTATATCCGACTACTTGTACTTCTTCTGTACCATCAATTTCAACACCATCGGCAATAATTGCACCTTCACCGATGATTGCACGTGTAATTTTAGCACCTCTACCGATAACTGCTCCACTCATGATGACAGAATCAACAACTTCTGCTCCCTTACGAACTTGAGCAGCTGTAGAAAGAATGGAATGTTTTACAGTACCATTCACGTAACATCCATCTACTACTAGAGAGTCTTCTACTTGAGCAAATTCTCCAAGGTAGTTTGGTGGAGCGATAAGGTTACGAGAATAAATTTTCCATTGACGATTTCGGCTATCTAGAGCATTTTCTGGAGAGATGTATTCCATATTTGCTTCCCAAAGAGATTCGATTGTACCAACATCCTTCCAGTATCCATTGAATTCATAAGCATAGACACTTTCACCTGTCTCAAGATAATTTGGAATAACATTCTTTCCGAAATCGGACATATCTAGGTTAGCCTTTTCAGCAGCAACTAGCATGTTGCGAAGTCGTTTCCAGTCAAAGATATAAATCCCCATTGATGCCTTGGTTGATTTTGGTTGGGCAGGTTTTTCTTCGAATTCAACAATGCGATTATTAGCATCTGTATTCATGATACCGAAACGACTAGCTTCTTTTAGTGGTACATCCAAGACAGCTACTGTCAAGCTGGCATTGTTATCCTTGTGTGATTGGAGCATATCATCATAGTCCATCTTGTAGATATGGTCTCCTGAAAGAATCAAAACATACTCAGGATTAATGCTATCGATATAGTCAATATTTTGGTAAATCGCATGACTTGTACCTTCAAACCAACGATTTCCTTCACTTGCAGAGTAAGGTTGAAGGATAGAAACACCTGAATCAATTACATCAAGACCCCAACTAGAACCATTACCTATGTGGCTGTTGAGAGCAAGAGGTTGATACTGTGTGATAACCCCAACATTGTGGATACCAGAGTTGGCACAGTTAGAAAGAGCAAAGTCAATGATACGATAGCGCCCACCAAATTGCACAGCAGGTTTTGCAATGCTTTGAGTGAGTTTACCGAGACGAGTTCCTTGCCCACCGGCAAGGATTAAAGCTAGCATTTCATTCTTCATTTTCTACTCCTTTTTGAGATTTATTTGATTCTTTTTTAGCGGGTTTCAAGCGACGTTTGATTTTCCAGATACTTGCCCCCAAAGCTGGCAAAGTAAAGGTCAAAGTCTGCTCATAATCCTTCCATAACCCTTCTTGAGTTTGAACAGTTTGATTGTGTTCTTTCCAAACACCTCCCCATTGTTCCAACTCTGTATTCCAAATTTCTTCATACACACCTGCAACTGGCAGTCCAATTGTGAAATCAGGACGTTCAACCGGTGCCATATTGAAGACACAGACTAGCATCTCGCCTTTCTTTCCTTTACGAATAAAGGAAAGAACACTCTGATCTCTATTATCTGCATCAATAATTTCAATTCCATCATAGCTTGTATCAATTTCCCAAAGACAACGGTGGTCCTTATAAAGTTGATTCAACTGAGATGTGAAGTATTTCATCTTGGCATTCATTGGATCTTCAAGGTTTGACCATTCTAATTGCTCTTCTGATTTCCACTCTAAGAATTGACCAAATTCGCTACCCATAAAGAGCAATTTCTTACCAGGGTGACAAATTTGATAAGTATAAAGATTTCTAAGGCCTGCAAATTGATTGTAACGATCCCCCCACATCTTATGCATCATACTCTTCTTACCATGTACAACCTCATCATGTGAGAATGGTAGGAGATAATTTTCATTAAAGACATACATAAAACTGAAGGTTACAAGGTTAAAATCATACTTGCGGTAAATTGGATCTTCTTCGTAGAAACGTAAGATGTCATTCATCCATCCCATGTTCCACTTGTAGTCAAATCCAAGACCACCCATCTCTTTTCGGACCTGTTATTTTAGTTGCCGAAGAGCTTTCTTCTGCAATCATCATGACATCAGGGTGAGCTAGCTTAATAACAGTATTTAAACGCTGAAGGAAATAATAACCTTCGTAGTTAAGGTTTCCACCGTCTTTATTTGGTGTCCAAGGTGCATTATCATAATCAAGATAAAGGATATTACTTACGGCATCTACACGGATACCATCTAAATGATAAAAAAATCAATCCAGAACTTAATGCTAGAAATTAGGAAAGATTGTACTTCATTTTTCCCTAAGTCGAAGTTTAATGCCCCCCAACCATAGTTATGAGCTTTGTTATGGTCTTGATATTCAAAAGTAGGAGTTCCATCATAGTAGGCTAAGGCATCATCATTGATTGTAAAGTGACCTGGAACCCAGTCCACGATAACACCGATATTATTTAAGTGACACTCCTCAACAAAATCTTGAAACTCTTCTGGTCTTCCGTAAGAATGTTCTAAACCGAAATATCCCATTAGTTGATAGCCCCAACTCAAACCTAGCGGGTGAGCCATCAAAGGCATAAACTCAATATGAGTGTAGTTCATTTCAACTAAGTAAGGAATCAACTCTTCTTTTAATTGAGCAAAACTATATGGAGTTCTATCTGGATTTCGTTTCCACGAACCAGCGTGTGCTTCGTAAATATTAACTGGTCTTTCAAAGAATCCCAAACGTTTTCTACGAGCTAACCAAAGCCCATCTTTCCATTTTTTCTCAGAAATTTCTGTTAGAACAGCGCCTGTCCCAGGTCGGGCCTCATAGCGTACAGCTAGAGGATCAATCTTCATAAGCTGATGACCGTTAGCCCGTGTGATATGATATTTATAAATCTGACCTTCTTGGGCAAAAGTTGTAAAAACTTCCCAAACTCCAGATTCGTTTCGAACCATAGGGATTTGATTTTCAACCCAATTCGTGAAATCACCGACTAGATGAACAGCCTGCGCATTCGGAGCCCAAACACGGAATGTATAACCCCATTCACCGTCTTTCTCCTCACGATGTGCGCCCAAATAGTGTTGAAGATGGAAATTTTCGCCTGTAGTAAAAGTTCTTAAAGCTTCTAATGTATCCATAAATCCCCCTTTATATTGTAAGCGTTTTCTATATTTGTATTATACTATCTTTTTAGAAAAAGTTTCAACCAATTTCCGAATTATCATAAATATTTTTTTAGAAAATCTACAGATTATTATCTTGACATTTCTAAAATTTTCAGTATTTATCGATATCCTTACATGATCATAGCCTCTATACATCAAATTACTTACAATATTTTTATTCAATCTTTATTTAACAAAATGGATGCTTTAAAAAAACCTAACGTTGTTTTCAAATATTTTTTTCATTTTGTTCGGATAAAGTATCTTGAATACAATTTTATCAAATTTTCTGAAATTTTCAACTATTTATTGGAATATTCTATATTTTTTTAGGATAAGATTTAAAAACATAACAAAAAAACTCAAGATTTTTATCTTGAGTTTCATTAAAGATTTATGATAAAACATTCATAACAGCTACACTCACGTTGTCAAGGGTATTTTCTTGATTTGAACAACTGTTCGTAATCAACATTTCGAGATTACCAGCATTTTCATAATAGTGGGATTCACCCTTAGCATTAAAGACAACTAGGTAATGCTCATCATCTCCTTGAATTTCATAGACAATCCAGCCACTATTTTCAATGGCTGTATGGACAAAGACATGACGATAAACTTCCTCATATGTAGGGTATGAAAAGACACTAGTCTTTGTTTTAAGACCTATTATCTGACGAATAAATTCAATGCTATCCTGACGTTCATGAATCAAGTCCCAGTTTACCTGGTTAACTGAGTCTGGAGCATTGTAACTGTTCATAGCGCGTTCACGGTCGGCATGGGTCAATTCCCCATTTTCACCTGTAGGAACTAGCTTGGTACGTCCAAACTCTTGACCGAGTTCCATAAAGGAAATACCTTGCATAAGCAGATTCATAGCAGTTGCTGTTTCTACCTTTTTCATAATACTTGCTTGGTCTTCTGTTGGATGAAGTGTCGCTAATAAATCATGCAAGTTATAGTTATCATGGGCTTCTACATAGTTGACAACCTGGTTAGGGCTTAGATAAGAGCCTAGTTCACGACTACCAAGGATAGCTTTGGCAACAATTGGCTCAGTGGCAGCACCACTTACGAAGCCTGATTTGATATCACCATAAACTTCAGCACCTTTTACCGCATTACGTTGATCATCATTGAAATCCAATATTAGGTAATTGATAGGCATTGTCTTTCTTAGCCTTATCATAAGGAGCAAGACCAGTTCCCATATCCCAGCCTTCTCCATAAAGGATAATTTTAGGATCGACTTCATCCATTGCCCAACGAATCATCTGCATCGTTTTAACATCATGGATTCCCATCAAGTCAAAGCGGAAACCATCAATATTAAACTCATTCACCCAATAAAGAAGTGAATCAATCATGTACTTACGGAACATTTCGTGTTCACTAGCAGTCTCGTTTCCTACACCAGTACCATTTTGATAACTTCCATCGCGGTTCATTCGGTAATAATAGTCTGGAACGGTTGTTTGGAATGGGGCATCAACAGTTGAAAACGTATGGTTGTATACAACGTCCATGATGACACCAATACCAGCATCATGATAGGCTTGAATCATCGTCTTCAAATCGCGGATAACTTGACCTGGATCATTTGGATTCGTAGACATGCTGGTTTCTGGTGCATTGTAGTTTTGTGGATCGTAACCCCAGTTGTAGGTCACATTTCCATCTTCATCATACTCTTTGTGACGATCAGCAATTGGTTGCAGTTGAACATAGTTAACACCAAGTTCCTTGATGTAGTCAAATGCAGTAGATTGACCGAAGTGATTGACTGTTCCAGTCTGGGCAGCACCCAAGAATGTTCCTCTTAATTCTGGAGCAACACCAGAAGTTTCAGACTTGGTCAAGTCACGAATATGCATTTCATAAACAACCGCTTGACAAGAATTTTCCAATCGCCAAGTAGCTTCCGTTCCATTCTTAACTTCAAAACCTTCAACTTGACGTTCTTTTTCTGAAAGAATCGCTGAACGTTTGCCATCTGGACTTGTCGCAATGGTATATGGATCTCGTGTCAATGATTGATGATGTGGAAAATTAATCTGATATTGATAGGCACGACCAGCAAGACTTTCAGGAACTGTCAAATTCCAAACGCCAATTGTATTATCCTTGTGACTATATGAATAACTGTTACCACGTTGCATTTCATAAGTCTTTAGGATAGCCGCATCATTACTTGCTGATTCATAAACTACAACTTGTACAGTTGTTGCTGTTGGCGACCAAAGTTTAAAGCTTGTTTCTTCTTCGGAAACCTGGCATCCCAACTCTCCTTGGTAACCCCAGTGGTGATCAAAACTAGCACTGTTAATCGCTTTATCAAAAGCAAATGGATTTTGATCTTTATAGTGTGGACTTGCAATGGCTGGGTTTTCAGAATAATAAACGGTGGCATCTCCATCTAAAATCCAAACTTCTGTTAAGAGTGGATAATGATTGAATCGGATAGGATATTCTTTGCTTACTCCATCTTTATCAACTGTAAACACCATTTGTTCAAGAGGTGTTTCACTTGATTGGGTAAATGAAAATTTTTCTCCAAAGTATTCTTGCTCTTTAACAAATTCTACTGAATCAGCTGGCCATTTACTAAAGTTGCAACTCTGATATGCTTCATCCTTACGATGATAATGAATAAGTACAGGATAATTGTACATAGTTCTCCCCTAATTTCTAATTGTTAAATTTTTCTAAAAAATAGTATCCTTTTTCTCGTTGAACAAAGGAATCTAAACTGTTCATCTAAGCTAGTAGTGTATATTCCTTACAAACTCTCAAGCCAAGCTTCATCTCTAATTTCAATTCCCAGTTCTTGTGCTTTTTGGAGTTTGCTTCCTGCATCTGCTCCTGCTACTACAAGGTCAGTCTTCTTCGATACGCTACCCGTTACCTTGGCACCAAGATTTTCGAGCTTACTTTTGGCTTCCGAGCGAGTAAGACGTTCAAGTTTCCCTGTCAATACGACAGTTAGACCTGATAAGGCAGCATCTGCTGCAATGACCTGTCCTTTATAGTCTAGATTAACACCTAATTCTTTCAATTCACTTAAAAGAATTTTTGCACCCTCAGTCTCAAAATAAGATTGGAGACTTTGAGCAATGACACTTCCCAGACTTTCGATGCTTGCTACTTCTTCAGGATTTGCTTGAGCAAGTGACTCGATTGAATGGAAATGTTGTAAGAGTAACTGACTTGCCTTGCTTCCAACATGACGAATCCCTAAACCAAACAAAAGTTTTTCAGCAGAATTTTCTTTAGAAGCTTGAATAGCCTGGTAAAGTTTTTGAGCTGATTTCTCCTTGATGCCATCTAGCAAGAGAAAATCTTCCACAGTTAAGCGATAAATATCTGCAACATCTTTAACTAAATTGGTGGCAAATAATTTCTACGATTGATGGACCAAGGCCAGAGATATTCATGGCATCACGGGATGCGAAGTGAATCAACCCTTCCTTAATCTGAGCTGGACAACGTGGGTTTATACAACGAAGAGCCACCTCATCTTCAAAGTGTAACAGCTTGCTCTCACAACTTGGACAGTTTGTTGGAATATCTAGTTTCTCCTCAGACACTCGCTTAGACTCAACAACTCGTAAAACAGCTGGTATGATATCGCCTGCCTTGTAGACAATGACGGTATCATCCTTGCGGATATCCTTTTCAGCAATATAGTCGACATTATGAAGCGTTGCACGACTAACTGTTGTACCTGCCAATTGCACCGGAGTAAGATTAGCAGTCGGAGTTACGACACCAGTTCTTCCTACTGTCCAGTCAACAGAAAGCAATTTTGCTTCTTTTTCTTCTGCAGGGAACTTATAAGCGACTGCCCACTTAGGCGCTTTAACTGTAAAACCAAGTTGCTCTTGACCAGCTAGGTCGTTGACCTTAATAACAACACCGTCAATATCATAAGGTAATTGGTCTCTTTCTTGACCTACTTCTTGGATAAATTCCCAAACTTCGTCCATGCTGTGGGCTAATAGTCGTCTAGGGTTAACCACAAAGCCCAACTGTTCCAGATGATTTAAAACCTTCTCTTGGCTGTCTCTAGTTGAAGGACTCGCTTCCTGATAGAGGAAGGTTGCAAGATTACGCTTAGCAACTACTCCTGTGTCTAACTGGCGAAGGGTTCCTGCAGCAGCATTTCGTGGATTAGCAAACTCTGGCTCACCGTTTTCTTGACGAGCAAGATTGACTTGATTGAAAGAAGCTCTTGGCATATAACATTCACCACGAACAGTGATATCTAATTTCTCTGGTAGGGATAAAGGAATGTCCTTGACACGTTTGAGATTTTCTGTGATATTCTCACCGACTGAACCATCACCACGAGTAGCTCCAGCAACAAAAATTCCTTGCTCATAAGTCAAGGAAATCGATAAACCATCAATTTTTAACTCACAGATATAAGTAACGTCATCCAATTCTATACGAACACGCGCATCAAAGGCATCGAGCTCTTCACGAGAAAAAGCATCCTGCAAACTATAGAGAGGATACTGATGACTATATTTTTCAAATCCATCTAGAATCTTACCGCCAACACGGTGGGTTGGACTATCTGGCAAGACTTGCTCTGGATGAGCTTTTTCTAACTCTACCAGTTCACGATAGAGACGATCATACTCACTATCAGATACAGATGGGTTATCACTTGTATAATACTCTGTCGCATAGCGATTGAGCAACTCAACGAGCTCTTTTATTCTTTTATTCATAGAACCATTTTACCATAAAAAGGACTATAGAAACAATACAGAAGTTCTAAAAAAGAAAATGAGAAGGATATTTCTATCCTTCTCATTTATTTTTATTTTTTACGATTCAAATAGCGTTCAAAATGATGGCCACCGTACTTGCAATGACGATACCATTTGAGAAGAACATTTGTAATTCAGTCGGTAAAGTATTGAAGAGGTTGCTTCCGTTTAATCCCACACCAGCAGCAATAGAAACTGCTGCAATAAGGAAATTGTGTTCATTGTGCTCAAAGTCCACACGAGACAAGATTTGCATTCCTTGTAGAGAAACAAAACCGAACATGACAAGCATGGCTCCACCTAGAACAGGGCTAGGGATAATCTGTGCCAAGGCACCGAACTTAGGCAAGAGACCAAGTAAGATAAGAAAACCTGCAGCATAGTAGATCGGCAAACGTGTACGAATACCTGATAGTTTAACCAAACCAACGTTTTGAGAAAATCCTGTATAAGGGAAGGTATTGAAAATACCACCGAGAAGCACCGCAATACCTTCAGCACGATAACCATTACGGAGACGAGTGCTATCGATTGGATCTTTAGTAATATCAGAAAGGGCAAGATATACACCAGTTGATTCTACCATTGATACCGTAGCGATAATACACATCATAACAATCGAAGATATTTCAAACTGAGGAGCACCGAAGTAAAATGGAGTTGGGATATGAACAAGTGGAGCTTCTGCTACTGGAGAGAAATCAACCAAGCCCATAGTCGCAGCGATGATAGTACCTGCAATTAAACCAATCAAAATAGAAATTGACTTAATAAATCCTTTTGTAAAGATATTAACCAAGAGAATGATAAGAATGGTGATTGTTGCTAATGCCAAACTTTGTCCCGTTGGTTTTTCGACGTTATTTCCCATATTCCCAATAGCAACTGGAATCAAGGTCAATCCGATTGTTGTAATGACAGAACCCGTTACGATTGAAGGGAACAGATTAGCAATCTTAGAAAATACACCTGCTACAAGAACGACATAAATACCAGAAGCAATCAAGGCACCAAACATAGCACCACTACCGTGACTTTGTCCAATCATAATAAGTGGAGCAACAGACTGGAAGGCTACCCCAAGAACAATAGGTAAACCAACACCAAAATATTTATTTAATTGTAACTGCAATAGAGTTGCAACCCCACACATAAAGATATCAGTTGAGATAAGGTAGGTCAACTGTTGAGCTGAATACCCCAAAGCACTTGCAATCATGATTGGTACTAAGATTGAACCTGAATACATGGCTAGCAAGTGTTGCAAGCCCAATACGGCCGCTTTTGAGTGGTTTTCTTTTTGATTCATTAGATGTCTGCCTCCTTGAAGATAACTTTTCCATTTTCAAAACGCTCTAATCGCGCTAGTGATACTACTTGATGACCTGATTTTTCTAACAGTTGACGGCCATCTTGGAAGGATTTTTCAATCACAATTCCGATGGCTTCAACTCTAGCACCAGATTGCTCGATAATCTGAATCAAACCTTTAGCTGCTTGGCCATTTGCCAAGAAATCATCGATAATCAATACTTTATCTTCAGGAGATAAAAACTTCCCTGCAATGGATACGGTACTTGTTACTTGTTTCGTGAAAGAATAAACCTCAGCAGTTAAAATTCCTTCATTCATGGTAATATTTTTTGCCTTCTTAGCAAAAATCATAGGTACATCTAATTGTTCAGCTACATATAGAGCTGGAGCAATTCCAGATGCTTCAATGGTTACGACTTTTGTAATGCCAGCATTTTTAAAATGTTCTGCAAAGGTGCGACCAATCTCACGCATTAAGGAAAAATCCACTTGGTGAGTCAAGAAGGAATCCACCTTAAGAATATTCTCACCTAGAATATTCCCATCTTTTAAAATACGTTCCTCTAGTAATTTCACATTAACCTCCGAAATAAAAAGGGACTTACAACGTAAGTCCCTTGGAAAGATTGAAACAGATAGCCCTGCCTCTTGTATCTCTCTTCGACTTACTCATTGTTAGGTATTTACGGTACCTTGTAGAAACGCCACGCCTATTCATGGCATAAATAAGTAATGATATTTTTTAGTGAGCATCTCCATTCCAGATAGAGTTCTTCACGATTACATAATCTACATGTCTAAGATCAGCTACCTTTCGACCTCCAGCATAAGAAATCGAACTTTGTAAATCTTGTTCCATCTCAGTTAGGGTATCTTGTAAATGTCCTTTGGCAGGAAGAAGAATTTTCTTACCTTCGACATTCTTATAGGCACCTTTTTGGTATTCTGAAGCAGAACCATAGTATTCTTTAAATTGTTTACCATCTACTTCGACAGTTTTACCAGGGCTTTCGATATGGCCCGCAAATAAAGAACCAATCATAACCATACTTGCACCGAAGCGGATTGACTTAGCAATATCTCCATGTGTACGGATACCACCATCGGCAATAATTGGTTTACGGGCAGCTTTAGCACACCAGCGAAGAGCTGCTAACTGCCAACCACCAGTACCAAAACCAGTTTTAACCTTAGTAATACATACTTTACCTGGACCGATTCCGACCTTAGTAGCATCTGCACCAGCATTTTCAAGTTCACGAACGGCTTCTGGAGTACCAACGTTACCAGCGATGACAAAGGTATCTGGCAATTCTTTCTTGATGTGCTGAATCATTGAAATCACACTGTCGGCATGTCCATGAGCGATGTCAATAGTGATGTACTCTGGAGCATCTTCCTTTAATTGACTTACAAAATCATACTCGTAATCTTTAACACCAACAGAGATAGAAGCAATTAACCCTTTCTCATGCATGCGTTTCACAAAAGGGATTCGTCCAGCTTCATCGAAGCGATGCATAATATAGAAATAACCACCTTTGCAAGCTGTTCTGCAACATCTTCATCTAGGATTGTTTGCATATTCGAAGGAACAACTGGTAATTTAAAGGTGTGCTTTCCAAGTGTAACGTGTGTGTCAGCTTCTACACGACTTTTAAGAACACACTTATTAGGAATTAGCTGAATATCTTCATAGTCAAAAATCGGAAATTCATTTAACATTTCGATGTCTCGTTTCTTTTATAATGACCTTCCTATGCTTTCGCATCGCTACGTCTTTTCCGACGTTTCCTTTAACGATTATAAACTAAGGTAAAGTTTTTGTCAAACATTTTGAAACATTAAAATTATTATGTTCGGATTTTACTTATAATTTCATAAAAAATAGAGAGTCTACCAGCTCTCTATTTTTTACTGTCTTAATAATACTCACCCTGACGGTAGTCCCATGAGTTAAAGGTGTCTGACAGATGCATCATGATTTTATCAATATCCAGTCCTTTACGGATCACAACTGGCGCTGGTGAAGTTGAACGTGCTCCACCTTGTTCTGGAATGAGTTTGCCGTCTTTATCGACCATAGACACCATCACACCTTGCTCGTAACGAGTCTCAACTGTTTTATCAGGTTGGATAGATGCCACATAGTCATCTGCTTCAATGACAAGGTCCACTGCGCCTTCGATACGTTGACCGATTCCTTCAACCTTACCACGATTTCCTTTTCCTGATGGGTTAGCTGATGAAGCATATACCATTTTGCCTTCTTCCCAAAGTTTGGCCGCCAATTGTTCACCAGCTTTCCCAAACTTGATAACGAAACAGCTCGTTCCACGCACATCGGTCATGAGTTCTTCACGACCATCACCGTATGCTTTCAATTTTTCAAAGGCTTCTGTTTTCCATGGAAGGATACAACCGAGGAGAATATCTTCGTCCCAATGTTTTTGGTAGAAGGCTTCAATTTCTGGGTTGAGTTGTGCTAAAGCGCGAAGCTCGTCCATGCTACCACAAAGTACAACACCTGGTTTGTTACGGTTACGCTCTTTAGCTTCAAATTTGCGTTCAAGACCTGCCTTATCGCTCGTCATGATAATGTAACCAACTTTTGTGGGGCAAACGATACATCCGCCCTCACCTTTTAAAATGTCATAGCCTTCTTGAGAAAGTGTTCCGTTCCATTGAATGTGTTTTGTCATAGTTCTATAGTTCCTTTTCTATTTTACTAATCCTGCCAGTAGGCCGGTCGTTGTTTTTCGTAAGCAGCAATCAAGTCTTCATACTGCAAGGTAATACCGATATCATCTAAACCATTTAAGAGCTTATGTTTCCACTCACTATCAATTTCGAAAGTGAATTCTCCAACTGGTGAGATGATTGTTTGTTGTTCCAAGTCCACAGTTACCTGGTCGGTCGGTTTAAGTTGGGCTAGCTTTTCTCTAACCTCCCTAGGCTGTACAATAGGCAACATGCCATTATTGAGTTCATTATTGTAATGAATATCTCCAAAAGAACCTGCAATCACGACCTTAAAGCCATAGTCTGCTAGTGCCCAAGCCGCGTGTTCCCTCGAAGAACCAGCCCCAAAATTATCTCCTGTGATGAGAATACTGGCTTTGCGATATTCAGGTCGGTTAAAGACAAAGTCTGGATTCTCAGTATACTGATCATCCAGATAACGCCAAGCATACATGAGGTATTTTCCAAAACCTTTCTTATCAATCAACTTCAGAAACTGTTTGGGTAGGATTTGGTCGGTATCGATATTATCATTCATAAGAGGAACCGTTGTTCCTGTATAAACTGTAAATTTTTCCATATCCTCTCCTTACTGGGCCTCTGGCATTTGCCGAACGTCTACGAAACGTCCTGCGATAGTTGCGGCAGCTGCCATTGCTGGACTGCAAAGATGAGTCTTCGCTCCAAATCCCTGCCTATCTTCAAAGTTACGATTGCTAGTTGACGCGCAGTGAACACCATCTGGTACCTTGTCAGGATTCATCCCTAGACACATAGAGCAACCTGGATCTCTCCACTCAAAGCCAGCATCTTGGAAAATCTTATCCAAGCCCAGCTTTTCAGCAGCTCGCTTGACTGGTCGAGAACCAGGTACCACGATAGCCGTCAAATTTGGAGCGATCTTCTTCCCTTCTACAAACCGAGCTGCTAGTTGCAAATCACTAAGTCTAGCGTTGGTACAAGAACCGATAAAGACATAACCAAGTTCGATATCTGCTGGTTTCTGACCTGGTTGTAAATCCATGTAATGATAGGCTCGTTCATCATTCATATCCTTTATTTCTGGGAAGCTACTGTCAAAGTCAACACCCATAGCAGGATTGGTTCCCCAGGTCACCATAGGAGCTAAGTCTGAGACATCCATCCGGATAACCTTGTCATAAACGACATCGTCGTCGCTAACAAGCCTTTTCCAATCAGCAACTGCTGTATCAAAATCTTTTGGAATACATTCTCGTCCCTTGAGATAATCATAGGTCTTCTGATCTGGATTCATGATTCCCATCTTGGATCCAAACTCAATGGACATATTGCAGATAGTCATTCTCTCTTCCATACTAAGTGTATCAACGGCCTGACCTCGATACTCCACCACGTAGCCTACACCACAGGCAACGCCGTACTTGGCAATCAAGGCTAGGATGAAATCTTTGGCATAAACTCCTTTTTGAGGAATTCCAGTGAATTCCACCAACATTTTCTTGGGTTTAACCTGCCAAATAGTTTGAGTAGCAAATACGTGCTCGACTTCACTGGTTCCAATTCCGAAAGCTATAGCTCCAAAAGCTCCGTGGGTAGCTGTATGACTATCACCACAGACGATAAATTTTCCTGGTTGTGTTCTTCCTGTTTCTGGACCAACCATATGAACGATACCTTGCTTTTCTGAACCGTGGGCTGCATGTTCAATCCCAAATTCCTCAACGTTTTCAGCTAACTTATCAATCTGTGCTTTGGAGATTACATCTCGAATATCAAATATATTGACCGTCGGGACATTGTGGTCAAAGGTACCAAATGTTAAATCGGGTCGTCTCAATCTACGTCCTGCATCTCGCAATCCTTGAAAAGCTTGAGGACTGGTCACCTCGTGAATATAGTGCTGATCTACATACATGAGTTGAGGTTGTCCTTCTTCTCCTGTAATCACATGGAGGTCCCATAATTTATCAAAAAATCGATTTTCCTGCCATTCATTACCTCCATATCAAATACAAAGCTACTAGTGTAGTCACTATTCCTAGGAACCAAACCGTTTTAAAATACCATTTTTCTAGTCTTGTGGTGAAAGGTAATACCTGCCAACCAAGCACCAAAACCACCACACAAGAATGCAAATGATAATAAATATTTTTTTCAGGGATCCGCCAAGCACCTCTTTTGGCTTTAGATTTATCAATACCATAAATCATAAATACCAATAGATTCCAAATCAAAAATAGCAAAAAGTAATTCCTTGATTTATCTTCATAGTCTTTCAATGATGGCTTCTGTCATTTCCTTGGTTGAAAGCCTCTCCTCCTATATCTCTCGTTAAAATTCCTGTCTGCTAAAGTTGCTTCAACAGCATCTTCTATACGCTTAGCATCTTCATATCGTCCAAAACTATCACGCAACATCATAGCAACTGATAATATCATAGAAATGGGATTGGCAATGCCTTGTCCTGCTATATCAGGTGCTGAACCGTGAATAGGTTCATAAAGACTCGGACCATTTTCAGAATGACTGGCTGATGGCATAACACCCAGTGTACCAGATAGAACACTTGATTCGTCTGATAGGATATCTCCGAAAAGATTCTCTGTCACGATAACATCAAACTTGGCTGGATTGGTAATCATGAGCATAGCAGCTGAGTCGACCAACTGGTGTTCCAGGCTTACATCTGGAAAATCTTTTGCGACTTCCTCAGCCACTCTTCGCCAAAGTTTTGAGGTTGCCAAAACATTTTGCTTATCAATACTAGTAAGGGTTTTTCTCCGATTTCTTGCGATTTCAAAAGCCTTACGAATAATTCGCTCTACTTCCTCATAACTATAATCATTGATATCACGCGCTTTTTTCTCTTCAAGGATATGATCACCAAAGTAAATCCCACCTGTCAACTCACGTACTACAACAAAGTCAACACCAGCAATTCGTTCAGGTTTGAGAGGCGATAAGTGCTTAAGACTATCAAAAATTTTTACTGGACGAATATTGGCATAAAGATTAAGTTCCTTGCGGAGTGCCAAAAGCCCTTGTTCGGGTCGAACTGTAGCATTATCATACTGAGGACTACCTATTGCAGCAAGGAGGATAGCATCTGCTTCTCTACATGCCTTGAGGGTTTTGTCAGGTAAGGGGTGGCCCTCAGCATCAATACCTGCACCGCCAAAAGGTTGTTTGACTATCTCAATGTCAAAGTCTGTTTTTTTGGCTACAGATGCTAGAACTTCTAAACCAGCTTCCATGATTTCTGGTCCAATCCCATCACCTGCTAGGGCAACAATTTTCTTTGTCATGATATTCTCCTTTAAAGACTAGGCATGTCGCGATAGGAAACATTTGGACCTATCTCTCCGGTATTCTCTTTTTGAACAAAAGTATTAGCATTGATGTAAGCAATAGCTGAGGCCTTTAGTACATCAAAGTCAAGCCCTGCCGCGTTAAAGATGGTTTCTGTATCTTTGTTTTCAACAGTAACTAAGACTCTAGCCTGAGCATCGATTCCATCCGTCACCGCGTCAATAGTGTAGGATACCAGGCGAACAGATTGATTAAAGAATTTGTCAACAGCGTTAAAGATCGCTTCAACAGAACCTTGTCCAGTCGCATTAAAGTCGACTTTCTCACCATCCAAATTAGCCAATCTGACAGTCGCTTCAATTTCATTTTCCGCATGAGTTTGAAGTTGTAAATCATCAAAGTGGAAACCTTCTGGATTTTCAACCATGCTTCCAGCTACCAGAGCACGAATATCCGCGTCTGTGATTTCTTGTTTCTTATCTGCAAGTGATTTGAATTTGTCAAAGAGCGGCTTGATATCCTCTTCTGTGAAGTCTAAGGCCAGTTCTCTAAGTTTCTCAACAAAAGCATGGCGACCAGATAGTTTTCCAAGTGGGAGACTGTTACTCTTTACACCCACCAATTCTGGTGTGATGATTTCATAGGTAAGAGGATTTTTAAGAACTCCGTCTTGGTGAATACCTGATTCGTGAGAGAAAGCATTTCCTCCGACAACAGCCTTATTTTTGGGAACTGGAATCCCTGAGAAGCGAGAGACCATTTCAGAAGTATTGATGGTTTCGTTAAGAACTATACTTGTCTCTGCTTGATAATAATCTTGTCGAATATTGAGGGCTACTGCTATTTCTTCTAAAGCAGCATTCCCAGCTCGTTCTCCGATTCCGTTAATGGTTCCCTCAACACGTCCTGCACCATTCTTAACAGCAGCGAGGCTGTTTGCTACTGCCATTCCGAGGTCATCATGACAGTGAGGCGAATAGATAATCCGACGATTGGTTTGTACATTGTCAATCAGATATTTAAAGATACTTCCGTATTCCTCTGGAGTTGTAAAACCTACTGTATCAGGAATATTGATATAAGTCGCACCCGCATCGACCGCAGTTTGAACGACTTGTAGGAGAAAGTCCAGCTCAGTTCTAGTCGCATCTTCTGGAGAGAATTCTACTACTTCAAACTTACTCCGTGCATAGTAAACATGTTCACTGATAGCTTCCAAAATCTCTTCCTTACTCTTATTGAGCTTATACTTACGGTGAATCGGACTGGTAGCGATAAAGACGTGAATCTGAGGATACTTTGCATCTTTAAGTGCTTCATAACAAGCGTCAATGTCTGATTTAACAGAACGAGCTAAGCCTGTCACGGCTGTTTTTTTCATAGCCTTAGCAATTTCTTGAACAGCTGTAAATGAATCTGGACTAGCAGCTGGAAAACCAGCTTCGATTGCTGAAATTCCCCATTTCTCTAGCTGTTTTGCTATAACAACCTTTTCCTTTATTGAAAAATTGACACCTGGTGTCTGCTCACCATCTCTGAGACTGGTATCTAAAAACTCAACTACACGCATGAGAATTCTCCTTCACATTTTCGATATAGAAAAAACATCTCGCTCGGAGTTCCAAGCGAGATGTTGATTTACTCCCGCTTGGTAAGCCAAACAGGACTAATGCTTTTGCACTAGTCCGAGTACCTCAACAACAAAGCAAATTGATTAAACTTAGCTGTTTTCATGTTTGGCTTTCTCCTTTGTTTGATGTCTTGTTTAGTATTCTAGCATAGGAAAAAAATCACTTGTCAAGAAAAAAATCCAATATTTTCTGAAAAATTTTTTTCAATAAAGAATATTTTTGCGAATTAAAAGTATTTGTAAACTAAAAATATGTTTAGTTATTTCTTAGAAGTCAAAAACCAACTTCTATCAAATAATTCAAGGACCTTTTCGTCAGTTAGACTGTCATCGAGTGGAAGACTAATCCAATAGCGTTTATTCATATGAAAGGCTGGATAAATTCCGTTTTGTGAAAGCAAGTCAGCTACTTGGTCGTGTTTGAGGTTGACTGCTTCCACTAGCCCTTCTCTCTCCTTATCTAGCCTATCCCAAGGAATTCTCATTAAAATAGCATACCACTTCTGATTTTCTTCATGGCGCAAAACAGCCGTATCAGGCGATTTCTCCCATAGATATTCCAGCTGATTGCTATACTTTTCTTGAACAAGCGCCATGATTCTCTTGGTCTGTGGACAGAGAAATTCCTGTACCTCAAAACAAGCCTTTCGAATGCCATAAAGTACTTCTAAACAAACCTCTCGAACGCTTCCGACAAAAGTACCTCTCATACTTTCCATATGAACTTGAGGATAGAGGTCCCTAGTTTCTTGGTCATAAACTCGAAAACTTAAGTCCCCATCCTCAACTGTAACCATCATGAGAAAATCTCCCTGCAAGATAGTCGAACTATAGGTCCATACACCTTGATTTTCTACAAAACCATACTCTTTAGCCTTTTTACTATTAAACTGATAGGCTTTAAAAATTTCAAACATAAGCGAAAACTGCTACCAAAAGCTAGCAGTTCCTTTCTATTTTTTAAAAGACAACCTTTGTTCCATGTAATTGTGTCACGCCCAGTTGATCGATAAAGGTTTGACGGTTGTCCATGTCAATCCCACCACCCGGTAAAATTTCGATTTTTCCTGCAGCGTGTTCTAAAATTCTGCGGTAGTGAGCAAAACGTTTCTCTAACGAGTCGCCAGATACACCAGCTCGAGTGAGGATGCGTGTTACACCGGCCTGGCTGAGCCAATCAATAGCTTCCAACTGATCTTCATCGCTCAAATCATCGAAAGCCATATGAAAAACAATCTCCATACCTTTAGATGCAGCAATCAACTTTTCAAGGTTAGCCTTATCCAATTTCTTATCTGCTGTTAAGGCACCAAAGACAACCCCTTGGCTACCTGCTTGAGAAGTTAGACGAATATCCTCAAGCATAATAGAAATCTCGAGGTCATTGTAAACAAAGTCACCACCACGTGGACGAATCATCGTCATGATGGTCGTATCATAGTCGGCCGCCAGTTCCACAGCTGCCTTTGTCACTCCGTAGCTTGGAGTTGTTCCACCAACTGCTAAATTATCACAGAGCTCAATACGGCGAGCTCCAGCTTGCATAGCCTTTTCAAGCAAGGTTACATTTTCAGCACAAAATTCGTAAATCATTTGATACTCCTTGAAGGTTTCTTTAATATTATTATATCATATTGTTTTAAGTAACCCCTACTTTTTGTCAAGGAAAATCATTACTTTTTTAGCTATTCTTTATCTGGAATTACCTTAAAGAGATAATAGGTTATAAATACTGTTAAGCAGCCTAAAGCAATTTTTACAGGTAAGAGTGGAGCAAAATAAATGGAGATTCCCATCAAAATATAAATCGATACGATAATCTTCTTCTTTCGTTCACGCGCAATAGATTTAGTTTCTCTAAAGTCCGCAACATAGGTTTGGTAGAGCTTGGTATGATAGAGCCAATCTTCAAAACGTTTAGAGGATTTTGAAAAACAAGCTATTGACAACAAGAGAAAGGGTGTTGTTGGCAATAGTGGCAAGGCAACTCCAACGATTGCTAAAGCTAAAGAAATGAATCCAATGCTAAGATAAATAATGCGCATATCTACTCCTAAGTAAGAATAATCTTCTTCTAGTTTCCCATAAAATGATGAGTTCTGTCAAGTTTAAATTAAAAAGAGCTGAAATTATCATTTCAGCCCTAATTAATTTTATTTAATCTTTTCTTCTTCGTAGTCACCATTGCTACATACAATCTGTTTCCCACCACCACGGATTTTTTTCTCCATGAGGAAATGACCACATTTAGGACAATCACGTCCAACAGGTTTATCCCAAGAGGTAAACTCACATTCTGGATAACGATTGCATCCATAGAAAATACGATTACGTTTGGTCTTACGTTCGATAATTTGCCCTTGATGACAATTTGGACATGTAACACCGACTTCTTTAACAATGGCTTGCGTATGTCGACAATCTGGGAAATTGCTACATGCGTAAAACTTACCGAAGCGTCCAATCTTAATTACCATAGGACTACCACAAACTTCACAGTCAAATCCAGCTGGCTCATCCTTGATTTGAATTTTCTCCATCTCTGCTTCGGCTTTTGCGACCTCTTTAGAGAATGGTTTGTAAAATTCATCAATAACCCGTTGCCACTCTTCTTTTCCGACCTCAACATCGTCCAGTTTACCTTCCATTTCAGCGGTAAATTTCACGTTAACAATGTCTGGGAAGTATTCAACAATCAGCTTGTTAACGACTTGACCTAGTTCAGTTGGTTCAAAGCGTTTAGATGCTAGTCTTACATAGTAACGTTTTTGGATTATTTCAATGGTTGGAGCATAGGTAGATGGACGTCCAACTCCGTTTTCTTCCAAAGTTTTAATCAGTGTTGCTTCTGAATATCGTGCAGGCGGTTGTGTGAAATGTTGTTCAGGTTTGCTATTGACCTGTTTGACCACATCTCCTACTTCCATATCTGGCAGCATCTTATTCTTATCAGAATCGTTATAAATAGCTAAATAACCATCAAACTTAACCTGACTACCATTGGCTGTAAATTGAACCCCATTTTGCGAAAGCTTAACAGCCATGGTATCAAAGATAGCACCAGTCATTTGACTCGCTACAAAGCGGTTCCAGATAAGGGTATAAAGTTTTAGCTGGTCTTTATCCAAATACTTAGCAATTTTCTCAGGTGTATTAAAGACACTTGAAGGACGAATAGCTTCGTGGGCGTCTTGAGCGCCAGAGGCATTTTTGACCTTGCTACCATGTTTAGAATACTTACTACCAAAACGTTCATTGATGTAGCTAGCAGCTTCATTCTGAGCAACTGGACTGATACGAGTAGAATCCGTACGCATATAGGTGATCAAACCTTGGACACCTGTACCAATATTGATTCCTTCATAGAGTTGCTGAGCAACCATCATAGTCTTTCGAGTACGGAAGTTAATCTTGTTAGCAGCATCCATCTGCATAGAAGACGTTGTATATGGAAGAGGAGCATTGCGCTTTCTTTCCTTTTTATCTACTTGATCAACTGTAAAATCCTTGCTGTTCAAATGAGATAAAACTTTTTTGACTTCATCATTGGTAGTCAACTTCATCTTCTTGTCATTCATTCCATAAAAAGAAGCTTGGAATTGCTTGGTACCTTTTTTAAAGACACCATCAATCGTCCAATATTCTTCTGGTTGGAAGGCATTGATTTCATTTTCACGATCAATGATTAGCTTAAGAGCAACAGACTGAACACGACCTGCTGATAAGCCTTTTTTAACCTTTTTCCAAAGAATTGGTGAAATTGAATACCCCACTAAACGGTCCAAAACACGACGGGCTTGTTGGGCATCGACCAAATCCATATTGATTTTACGAGGTTCTTTAAAGGCATTTTTAACCGCATCCTTGGTAATCTCGTTGAAAACAACACGGTTGGTATCATTCTCGTCTAAATCCAAAATATGCGCTAAATGCCATGAAATAGCCTCCCCTTCCCGGTCCGGGTCACTTGCAAGAAAGACTTTATCGGCTTTCTTAGCTTCTTTTTTCAAATCATTGATGAGAGGACCTTTCCCACGAATATTGATATATTGCGGTTCGTAATTATTTTCCACGTCAACTGACATACTTGATTTTTTTAAATCACGAATATGTCCTACGCTGGCTAAAACCTTATAATTACGTCCTAGATATTTTTCAATCGTTTTCGCCTTAGCAGGCGACTCTACGATTACAAGATTTTTTTTACTTGTTGATTTTTTCTTTTTGGTTGCCGTTACCACAGTATCACACCTTCTCAAAGTAATTAAACTTTATAAAGTGTAAACCATTTTTAAAAACCTGTCAAGACATAACACCCATATAATAGAAGAAAAGTTTGCGAAATGAAATCATTTCATTCATTAAAATTCAAATTCTGCTAGTATATCCTGCCCACATGTTGCTAGTTTTGCTCCTTCTTGGATTAAATGATGACAGCCGTCTGAGCGTCCATCTAAAATGGAACCTGGAATCGCAAAGACATCTCTACCTTCCTCCATTGCACGCTCACAAGTGATTAAGCTACCAGATCTCATTTTAGCTTCTGCAACGATGACTCCTCGACACAATCCTGCAATAATGCGATTTCTGGCAGGAAAGTGATATTTCAAAGGTTCTTCTCCTGGACCGTACTCACTTAGTATTAAATGATTGTCTCCAATATATTCTTGAAGGCGTTTATTGGAGCGTGGATAATAGATATCTAAACCAGTCCCAATCACTGCAATAGTTTTGCCCCCAGTTTGTAGAACAGACATATGGGCTGCTGTATCAATTCCTCTAGCAAGTCCACTCACCACAACTAATTCATTTTCCAATTCTTCAATGATTTTACGGACTGATTTGGTTCCTATTTGACTACAAGAGCGACTCCCTACAACTGCTATCTTTGGTAATTTTAAGAGATTTAAATCTCCTTTATAAAAAAGCAATACAGGTGCATCATAAATTTCACTAAGCGAAATGGGATAAACATCATCCAAAATCGAAAATGATGGGAACTTTTCAAAATCTTTCTTCAGGCGTTCCATGCTTTCAAAAGTCAGTTTATGATACCGCTCCATAAAAACTACTGGATTCCGACACTCCGAAGCTTCAGCTATTGTCTCTAATCTCAATTCCTGATCATAAATTTCTCCGTATTGAAGTACTTTTAGAACCTGCTGATTACTTAAACCTGCTTGCTTTAACTTATAAATCTCAAAATTATCAATCTTAATTTTCATGATCGACTCCTTTTTTCTCTCTCTATTTATATATTCGTAGAAAAAGAAAAAAGCTCCCAACAATTTTTACTTGTAGGAAGCTTCTATTTATCTTTGTTATTTTAATAATCAGGTCGAAGGACTCCGGTGACAGTCGCTCTAGTTGCTTCGTAGTCTCCGTCAATAACAACCTTGATAATGCGTTTAGCATTCTCTTCTGGCGCAGGAACCAATGGAAGACGAGTTGGACCAGCTTCAAATCCCATATAGTTGAGGACAGCCTTAACAGGTGCAGGACTTGGGTATGAGAAGAGAGCATTAACCTTGGGAATAAACTTACGTTGAATAGTTGCCGCTTTCTTCATATCACTCTCTTCAATCGCAGTGAACATTTCATACATTTCATCACCATTGGTATGAGAAGCAACAGAGATAACTCCGTCTGCACCAAGGTTCATAGCATGGAAAGCATCTCCATCTTCACCAGTGTAGATCAAGAATTCTTCAGGTTTGTGCTCAATCAAGTAAGCCATATTGGCAAGACTAGTACATTCTTTGACACCGATGATATTTGGATGTTCCGCCAAACGAAGCAAGGTATCTGGAGTCATTTCAACAACCACACGACCTGGAATGTTATAAATAATAATAGGCAAATCAGAAGCATCTGCAATAGCTTTAAAGTGTTGATACATACCTTCTTGGGATGGTTTATTATAGTAAGGAACAATCGCAAGACCAGCCGCAAAACCACCAAATTCTGCTACCTCTTTGACGAACTCGATAGAATCGCGAGTATCGTTAGTACCAACACCCGCAATTAAAGGAACACGGCCGTTAACAACCTTTTGTACAGCTGCGAACAACTGCAACTCCTCATCGTGAGTTAGGGTTGGACTCTCAGCAGTCGTACCTGCTAAGAGAATTCCATCTGTATGATGTGACAATAAGTGTTCAATTAAATTTGGAATCGCATCGAAATTGATAGAGCCATCTTCATGAAAAGGTGTAATAAAAGCTGTAATAATTTTACAATCTTTTAAATCTTGATAAGACATACAATAATTCCTCTCTATTTTAAAGAAGGAGTTCAAACGAACTCCAACATGTTATTTCAATTCAAATTTTAATTCAGCTGTTGGACGAACCAAACCACGTTCGTGAAGTGTTTCTGCGATTTGGACTGAGTTCCAAGCAGCACCTTTAAGGAGGTTATCTGAAACCACCCACATGTGGATACCTTTTTCTGCATCCAAGTCTTTACGGATACGTCCAACGAATGTATCACGTGAACCTACAGCATTGACTGCTTGAGGATAGATTTGGTGGGCAACATCGTCTTCAAGGACAGCACCTGGGAAGGCAGCAATCGCAGCTTTTACTTCTTCGATTGGGGCTACTTCTTTTGTTTCAATATAGACTGACTCAGAGTGAGCTGACAATACAGGAATACGCACACATGTTGCTGAAACAGCGATGCTATCGTCTTCCATGATTTTCTTAGTTTCGTTTGTCATCTTCATTTCTTCGTATGTGTAGTCATTATCTGTGAAGACATCAATTTGTGGAAGAGCGTTGAAGGCGATTGGATAGTGTTTCTTATCTCCACCTGAAGGCAAGATTTCTGCTTTTACATCACGTGGATTAACACCATCATTCAAGACTTCACGAAGCTCACGTTGAGTTTCAAGAATTGCTCCCATACCAGCACCTGATACTGCTTGATAAGTTGATACGATGATACGGTCCAAGCCCCATTTTTGACGAACTGGTTCAAGAGCTACCATCATTTGAATAGTTGAACAGTTAGGGCATGCGATGATCCCGTTATGAGCATCAAGAGCATGGGCGTTTACTTCAGGAACAACCAATGGGACATCTGGATTTTGACGGAAATAAGAAGTGTTATCAACTACTACCGCCCCTGCTTTAACAGCATAAGGTGCGTATTTTGCAGAAGTTGAACCTCCAGCTGAGAAGAGAGCAATATCAACTCCTTCAAAAGCTTCTTCTGTTGTTTCTTCAATCGTCACATCTTGGCCCTTGAATTGCAAGACCTTTCCTACAGAACGTGCAGACGCAAGGTAGCGAATCTTATCGATTGGAAGAGTTGATTCTTCCAACATTTTGATCATTTGAGCACCAACGGCACCTGTAGCACCGACAACAGCAACTGTATATCCCATAACAAACCTCTTTTGGAATTTTCTAAAAATTTCTATAATAGAAACATTATACTACTTTTTAGAAAAAAATTGAAAAGTCTTTACCTAATCTATTTTCTGAAATTGACAAGAAAAAAAGGTTCGCTATCATTAGCGAACCTTTTTTTCTAAAAATTTACAAATTAATATCTTTGTTTATACGGTTTATTAAATGCAGCTAAGACATCTGACGGAGTGTCTGAATAAGATTTGATTTCTTTTAAATCTCCCTTTACGATAATCCGTTCGGTAGCATCATAGTCAACACAAGTCACCAAGGTAATTTCATTGATACCTTCACGATCATCAATTTCATCAACTCGATCTGGGGTTACGTGTTTCACTTCACGAATATCGTAGGTATAAACTTTATCCTTATCCGTCAGATAAATCTTCATTCCTTCTTTGGCATTAACCAAAGGAGAAAATAGCATTTGGCTGGCATTCTCAGCTGTAAAGATATGGTGACTAGCTAGAGAATAATTTCCTTCACCCATTTTTTGATTTGGTTTCATGGTTCCTGCTCCATAGAACAAGTTTACATTATCCAAACCTTTAAAGATTGGTAGGTTGATTTCTACTTCAGGAATTGCAATTCCACCTATAACAGGCAACTGTTGTGCATCCCATTGGGCTGATAAAACAGCCTCTGAAGAAATAGCCTTCACGGAATTAAAATCGAAATTTCCTTCTGCACCATTGTTCTCTTCAAGCTTCTCTTTTGAGACTTGACTAACTTGATACTTATTAGTATTCCAGACCATAAAGATATTACGAATCTTTGAGTTAAAAATCAAGGCTAGAGACAAAAGGATTAGAAAGCCAGCTAAAATATTAATCAGCAGATTCTTACGTTTATTTTTTTTACTCTTAGTTCTTTTTTGAGACATTATTCTTCACTTTCTGTTTCGTTTTCTGCCCCAACTTCTTCTTTCTCAGCTGCCGCAACTGTTGTAAAGGTTACAATCTTAGCATTCTCATCTAGACGCATAACCTTAACTCCCATGGTTGAACGTCCAGTTTGAGAAATATTGGCAACATTTGTACGAATCATAACACCAGTATCTGTGATGACCATCAAGTCTTCGTCACCTTTTACTGTGAGTAGGCCGGCAAGTTGACCGTTTTTCTCAGTAATATTGGCGGTTTTCATCCCTTTACCAGCACGACCTTTTGTTGGATATTCAGTGGCAACTGTACGCTTACCGTATCCTTTTTCAGTAATGATAAGGACTTCATCTTGATCGGTAATCACTCTAGCTCCAACTACAGCATCGCCTTCACGAAGATTTACTCCTTTAACACCTGTGGCGCTACGGCTCATGCTACGAACAGATGATTGGTTGAAACGAACTGCATAGCCTAACTTAGTACCGATGATGATGTCAGTATCTTCTTGAGTAAGAAGAACATTGATCAATTCGTCCTCATCTTTCAAATTCAAGGCTTTAGACCATTTTGACGAATGTTAGCAAATTCTTTTACGCTAGTTCTCTTAACAATACCTGCTCGGGTCGTAAAGAAGATGTATGCATCATCACTTCGTTCTGATTCGACGTTAATGATGGTTTGAATACTTTCTCCCTCATCCAGTTTCAAGAGGTTCACTACAGGTAATCCCTTGGCTGTACGACCATATTCTGGGATTTCATAACCTTTCAGACGATAGACACGACCTTTGTTGGTAAAGAAGAGCAAGTGATCATGGGTGCTGGTAGAAACCAACTCACGGACAAAGTCATCATCCTTGACTCCTGTTCCCTGTACGCCACGTCCACCACGTTTTTGGGCAGTAAACTCGTCTTGGTCCAAACGTTTGATATAACCTTTATTTGATAGAGTGATAAGAACATCAGACTCTTCAATCAAGTCTTCATCTTCAAGTGTCAAGACTTCACCAACCATCAACTCAGTACGGCGCTTATCTCCAAACTTGCGTTTGACTTCATCCAATTCTTCCTTGATGATTTGGGCCACGCGTTCTGGTTTAGCAAGAATATCTGCTAGGTCAGCAATCAAAGCAATCAATTCATCATATTCTGATTGAATCTTATCACGTTCCAAACCGGTCAAACGACGAAGACGCATGTCTAGAATTGCTTGGCTTTGACGTTCAGATAGCTTGAACTTGCTCATCAATTCTGCTTGAGCTTCTTCATCAGTTTCGCTGGCACGGATGATACGAATGACTTCATCAATATGATCCAGAGCAATTAGCAAACCTTCCAAGATATGTGCGCGTGCCTCAGCTTTTTCTTTGTCAAATTGAGTACGACGAGTCACAACTTCTTTTTGGTGCTCAATGTATGCATCTAAGATTTGGCGAAGCGATAAAATCTTTGGAACACCATTTTGGATGGCAAGCATGTTAAAGCCGAAGCTGGTCTGCATCTGAGTCATCTTGAATAAGTTGTTCAAAATAACATTAGCTGATGCGTCGCGTCTAACTTCAATAACGAAGCGAACACCTTCACGGTTAGATTCATCACGAACAGCTGTAATTCCTTCAATACGTTTCTCTTGAACCAGACGCACAATATGTTCATGTACTTTGGTTTTGTTGACCATATATGGGAATTCAGTGACAACGATACGTTCGCGACCTGTTTTCGTCTCCTCAATTTCCGTACGAGAACGCAGAACAATAGATCCCTTACCAGTCTCATACGCCTTATGGATACCTGATTTACCCATAACTAGGGCACCAGTTGGAAAGTCTGGACCAGGCAAAACTTCCATCAAATCTTTGGTTGTAACTTCAGGATTATCCATGACGAGTTTAACAGCATCAATGGTTTCACCCAAGTTATGTGGCGGAATATTGGTCGCCATACCAACGGCAATACCTGTGGCACCATTGACCAAAAGATTTGGAAAACGAGCTGGTAAAACAACAGGTTCTCTTTCATTGGCATCATAGTTATCAACAAAATCAACGGTATTTTTATTGATATCGCGAAGCATTTCAAGAGCAATCTTGCTCATACGTGCTTCGGTATAACGTTGCGCGGCAGCACCATCACCGTCCATAGAACCAAAGTTACCGTGCCCATCTACAAGCATGTAGCGGTAGCTCCACCATTGAGCCATACGAACCATAGCTTCATAGATAGATGAATCCCCGTGTGGGTGGTATTTACCCATTACGTCCCCTGTAATACGGGCAGATTTCTTATGAGGTTTATCAGGCGTAACTCCTAATTCGTTCATTCCGTACAAAATACGACGATGAACAGGTTTCAACCCATCACGAACATCAGGAAGAGCACGCGATACGATTACACTCATGGCGTAGTCGATAAAGCTAGTCTTCATCTCCTTGGTCAGATTGACATTCACTAAATTTTTATCTTGCATTAACAAATGCCTCATTTCACTATTAGTAATTACATATATTATACCATAGTTTGTACTATTTTACAGTCTAACAACACGTGTAAAACGTTTACATATTTATCCCGAAGGTATATCCGTGACAAAGCTTAGCAAAAGTGATAGAATGAAATCAAATGGGGGTTCCCCCCTTAATAAAATAAAGGAGATGTTTAGACAAATGACAGCAACTAAACAACACAAAAAAGTTATCCTCGTCGGTGACGGTGCCGTAGGTTCATCTTACGCTTTTGCCCTCGTAACACAAGGAATTGCACAAGAACTTGGTATCATTGAAATTCCTCAATTGTTTGAAAAAGCAGTTGGTGATGCTGAAGACCTTAGCCACGCGCTAGCTTTTACTTCACCTAAAAAAATCTATGCAGCTAAGTACGAAGACTGTGCGGATGCTGACCTTGTAGTTATCACTGCTGGTGCTCCACAAAAACCAGGTGAAACTCGTCTTGATCTTGTTGGTAAAAACCTTGCTATCAACAAATCAATTGTTGAACAAGTTGTTGCATCTGGATTTGACGGTATCTTCCTTGTTGCTGCTAACCCAGTTGACATTTTAACTTACTCAACTTGGAAATTCTCAGGCTTCCCTAAAGAACGTGTTATTGGTTCAGGTACTTCACTTGACTCAGCTCGTTTCCGTCAAGCTCTTGCTGAAAAAATCGGTGTTGATGCACGTTCAGTTCACGCTTACATCATGGGTGAACACGGTGACTCTGAGTTTGCCGTTTGGTCACACGCTAACGTTGCCGGTGTAAAATTGGAACAATGGTTGCAAGATAACCGTGACTTGGATGAAGCTGACCTTGTAGAACTCTTCATCTCAGTTCGTGATGCTGCTTACTCAATCATCAACAAAAAAGGTGCAACATACTACGGTATCGCGGTAGCTCTTGCTCGTATCACAAAAGCTATTCTGGATGATGAAATTCTGTTCTTCCACTTTCAGTATTCCAAGAAGGTCAATACGGTGTTGAAAACGTCTTTATCGGTCAACCAGCTATCGTTGGTGCGCATGGTATCGTTCGCCCAGTTAACATCCCATTGAACGACGCTGAAACTCAAAAAATGCAACTTTCTGCTCGTGAATTGCAAGAAATTATTGACGAAGCATGGAAAAACCCAGAATTCCAAGCTGCTTCTAAAAACTAATTCAATTAAATTTTTAAAAAGAAATGTCTAGACAAAACAGTCTAGACATTTTTTTATAACGTTAATCCATTTGTGCAAACGCCGCTTCTGCATCTGCATTACTAATTGCACCTATTTGGATTTTGGCAATTTTACCATTTGAATCAATTAGAAATTCTGTTGGAATGCTTCGAATCTGATAGGCTTGGAAGGTTGTCCCCTTGGTGTCATATAGGACAGGAATATCCTTATAGCCCTGCTCCTCAAACCATTTTGGAAATTGGTCTATGGTTTTTTCACCTTGAAGGCCTGATGCAATAACAGATAATATTTCAAAATCACGATCTTCTTTTGCAGCAAGTTCCATTAGTTCTGGCATACTTTTTTTACATGGTCCGCACCAAGAAGCCCAGAATTTTAGATAAACTTTTTTACCTTTAAAATCAGATAGTTTGACTTCTTTTCCATCCATCGATTGGAGCGTAAAATCAGGCGCTTCTGCTCCTACAGCTATTTGCTTAACCGTTGCTTGCTGCTGTGCTTGAGTCGTTTGATTTTCCTGACTTGATTTTCCCTCTTCCTTGCCACAAGCAATCAAAAGAAAGATAGATAAGAAACTAAGTCCAAAATAGATTGTTTTTTTCATAGATTACTCCTTTTTATCCTAATATTCCGGATAAGACATTTAACTGTCCCAACATTAATAAAATTCCCATGAGAATAATTAGTAAACCACCGATTCTTTTCAGTAAGAGTAGGTGAGATTTAATTCTACTAAAATAAGGCATGATGAGACCTGATGCCAAAGCCAATACTAAAAATGGAAGCGCCATTCCAAGAGTATAAACTAGGGTTAATAAGGCCCCTTGAAGAGCTCCATTCCCTCCTGAGGCAGCTAATGCTAAAACTGAACTTAAAACTGGACCAATACATGGAGTCCAACCAAAGCTGAAGCTGATACCTAATAGAAAGGCTGATAGATATTTACTAGACTGTTTTTGATCAAATCTTACTGTTTTTTGGAACTCTAATTTTCGTAAATGAAGGATTTCCATCTGATGTAAGCCTAGTATGATAATAATACCACCCATAACATAACGAAACCAATCAGCATAGAGTAAGTTGCCGAGAAATCCTGCTCCAAACCCTAGAATAAAGAAAATCAGAGAGATACCTGCGATAAAACAGAATGTCCGAATTAATCCTGACCAGGCAACATCTTTACCTAAAAACCGAAATGTCTTTGACTGCTCTTGATCATCTAACAAAACACCTGCATAGACTGGTAACAAGGGAAATATGCAGGGTGAGAAAAACGATAAAACCCCAGCTAAAAATACAGAGATAAAAAATATAATACTTTCCAATTAAGAACCTTCTTTCATATAGTTATCTTCTATTTTACTATAAAAGAAAACGTTTGTAAGATATCTGCTACGCAAATTTAATTTCAACTTTAACGAATAAAAAAAGGAGCTCAGCTCCCTTTTTTATTAATAAGTTCCTTCTTCACCTTGACTTGTCAAGATTACAGGCCCATCCTTGGTAATAACAAACTGGTGTTCATACTGACATGATAGACCACCGTCAATAGTTTTGTGAGCCCAACCTGTTTTCATATCTGTATCGATTTCCCAATCACCTGTATTAATCATAGGTTCGATTGTCAAAACCATACCTTCACGAAGACGAAGACCACGACCAGCTACACCATAGTTGGGAACCATTGGTTCTTCATGCATAGTTGGGCCAACACCGTGTCCTACAAGATCGCGGACAACACCGTATCCACGACTTTCAGCATATTCTTGAATCGCTGCACCAATATCGCCAATTCTGTTACCAACAACAGCTTGCTCGATACCCTTATACATAGCTTCCTTGGTCACGTCCATCAAGTTTTTAACTTCTTCTGATGGTTTACCAACTGCGTATGCCCAACAAGAATCAGCCAAACCACCCGTAAAGTTTTGAGTATATTTTTTCATCTGCTCAACGTTGTTAAAATTGAGTTTAGAAACATTGAGGTCAGACTTCGCGATTGGTCCACCAAGAACCATATCAACCTTTAGGAGGTCACCCTCTTTGAGGATATAATGACGAGGGAAGGCGTGTGCTACTTCGTCATTGAGCGAACAGCAGGTTGCATATGGATAGTCCATCATTGCTCCATCAACACCAATCTGTAGTGGAAGGAAATTCTCTTCTTTACAACGACGGCGAACATACTCTTCTACTTCCCACATATCAACACCTGGCTTGATGATATCACGCAAGCCAATGTGGATACTTGCAAGAAAATCACCAGCCTTATCCATAGCTTCGATTTCTCTAGCTGATTTTAATGTAATCATGTTTACTCCTAGATTCTAATTAATTTTTACAGTTACATTTGCTTTTGATACAATTTGATGATTGAGATAAATGTCATAATCAATAATAGCCGATCGTCTCGTATGATGAATAATTCTAGCTTGAATACGTAGAACATCATCAATCTGAACAGCCTGTATGAAGTAAATCAACATTTGTTCAATGATGAGGTTACGCCCGCTATTAACGACCAAGTCTTGTGTCATATGAGTCAAGATTTCTGAAAGAACACCATTAGCCAGAACACCATTTTTTTCTAACATAAAGGGTTCGACTGTAATAACCACTTCATCATGATGATAAGACAACTTCTGTCCAATCTGTTCTGAAAAGGTTGGTAAAGTTGAGACTTGAGAACGACTCATTTTTTCCATGACATCACGTCTAGTAATGACACCAAGCAAGGTTTGATTGCTCCGTACAACAGGTACCATTTCAAAATCTTCAGCAATCATTCTCTGGCTCACGTTAGCAATATTTGTGGCTAAACCGGTCATGTAGACAGTTCTTGTCATGACCTTATCAATGGTAGTCCCTGGTGATTTATCTCCAGCATCACGCATGGTCACGACACCCACAACAACCTTATGCTGATTGATAACAGGGAAGCGACTACTTCTATTCTTACGAACTAAATCTAAGTAATCTTTAACAGTATCCGTTTCCTGTAAAAAACCATATTCATGACAAGTGCGATAGATTTTTTCAACCGTTAAAATATCTGTCTTTATTTGTACATTTGACAAAGCTCGGTTAATCATGGTCGCAATGGTAAATGTGTCATGTTTACTGCGTAACACTGGGATATTTTTCTTATTAGCAGCATCCAAAACATCTTTATGAACTTCAAATCCACCTGTTACCAAGACAGCATTTTCATTTTCAAGTGCCAATAATTGGATCCGTGTTCTGTCACCGACAATAAGTAGACCGCCATCATGAAGATAAGAAAGAATATTCTTTTCTGTCATGGCTCCAATGGAGAATTTACTGAATTCTCTCTCCAAACCAGCTTGGCCAGCTAAAACTTCCGAACCAGTGACTTCTGCAATTTCTGCAAAGGTTAATCTCTCAATAGCAACTTTTTGGACTTGACACGGACAGTTCCACTTCGAGGACGTGTTTCAACCAATCCTCTATTTTCAGCTTCTTTGATAGCACGATAAGCTGTACCATCACTCACTCCCAGCCTATTTGAAATACTTCGAACACTGACCCGTTTTCCGACTGGTAATTCTTCTAAATAAGCTAAAATTTCTTGGTGTTTACTCATTTAGCTCTCCTTTTGTATAGCGAAATTCTAGATAATCCCGCATCTTACGAGTATATCGATCACTACCCTTGAAACGACGATATAGAACGAAGCCTGATTTTTGTGCAACCTTTTGACTAGCACTATTTTCTAAATGCGTCACAATAGAAAGTTGCTTTAATTCAAACTGATTCATAGACAAATCGCGTAATTTGGTAACTGCTTCCGTCATATATCCCTGAGACCAATAGTCTTTCCTTAAAAAATAGCCAATTTCTGCTTCTTTACGGATTTCATCCAGCTTTTCAAACTTAATGGCTCCAATCATCTTCTGTGCTTTCTTATCACAAATCGCCCAAATTCCCAAGGGTGATTTCATAAAGTAGTTAGCAAGAGCATATTGACTTTCCTCAATGCTGGCTTGCGTAGGAAAAATAAATTGGAGATTTTCAGGGTCTGATGCTAGAGCATGAAAGTCATCTACATCCGTAAAAAAGAATGGACGGAAATACAAACGTTCCGTCTCATAGAAAGAATACATTGCTAATTTTGTCCAGATATTCATTGTGTTCCTCAAAATGGCTAATCTTCGATTAGCTCAATATCTGCTCCAAGGTTACGTAATTTTTCAATAATATTTGAGTAGCCTCTTAAAATGAACTCGACACTAGTAATTTCTGTTCTACCTTCAGCCATTAATCCGGCAATAACCAAGGCAGCTCCTGCACGTAAGTCAGTAGCTCTTACACTTGCACCGTGTAAAGGATTGCCACCTTTGTAGAAAATATGGTCATTCGTTGTAGAAATATCTGCATTCATTTTGGCTAATTCGAAGACATGATTGACACGTTTTTCATAAATAGTATCGATCAATGTTCCTCGTCCTTCTGCTTTCAACAAAAGAGGAGTAATAGGCTGTTGAAGGTCTGTAGCAAATCCTGGATATGGAGCTGTTTTGATATTAACAGCCTTAAGATTTGTTTGTTCTTCAACATAGATACTGTCTTCAGAAACCGTCATATGAACACCCATTTCTTCAAGTTTTGCAATAAAACCTTCTAAGTGTTCATAAAGTACATTGTTAATACGAATTCCTTGTCCCACAGCAGCAGCCATTGCAATATAAGTCCCTGCTTCAATACGGTCAGGAATTACTTGATGGCGTGTGCCGTGTAAAGATTCAACACCATCGATCGTAATCATATCTGTACCTGCACCACGAATATGAGCGCCCATATTATTTAACAATGTAGCTACATCAATGATTTCAGGCTCTCTAGCAGCATTTTCAATGACTGTACGTCCTTGGGCTTTTACCGCTGCAAGCATTGTGTTAATAGTTGCTCCAACACTAACAGTATCCATATAAATATGAGCACCTTGTAATCTAGAGCCGTTTGTTGAGAGATTCATATTGTCTCCCTCATAGGTTGTCTTAGCACCCATTGCTTCGAAGGCTTTTAAATGCAAGTCAATCGGACGAGGTCCCAAGTCACATCCACCAGGTAAACCTACTGTTGCTTCACCGAAACGTCCAAGAAGACTACCGTAGAAATAATAGGATGCACGAAGACTGTTGATTTTACCATATGGCATTGGTTTATTTTGAACACCACGAGGATCAATCTCTAAAACATCATCATAGCGCTTTACACTAGCACCCATAATTTCCATGATATCAACCAAACTAGCAACGTCAGAGATGTCTGGAACACAGTCCAAAATAACTACATCATCTGACAAAATAATAGCTGGAATTAGAGCTACGACACTATTTTTCGCTCCGCTAATGGTTATCTCACCCTTTAATGGGCGTCCACCGTTAATGACAATTTTTTTCATTATTTTTTATATACTCTTTCACTATTTATTCATAAGGTCTCACCCTATATTATACCATATTTCTTTCTTATTATCTATCATAATAAATCAAATAAGTGCCTTAAGATTTTTTTGATTTACAATAGTTTCTGAAGTAAACTTAAAAAAATAACTGATACTAATTATCGGATTTTAAATATGGATACCAAACTGGGTACCAAAATAAAAAATAGGCTTTCCGAAAATCTCGGAAAGCCTTATTTTATGCTAGTTCTAGCTTCCTCGCCTTTTCATTTCAAGGCTCGGGATAAAAAGGTTCACTGGACCTTTTTATTTAGCGATAGGGTAAACAGAAACTTGTTTCTTATCGCGACTTTTACGTTCGAAACGTACTACGCCTTCAACTTTAGCGAACAAAGTATCGTCTCCACCACGTCCAACGTTTACACCTGGATAGATGTGTGTACCACGTTGACGATAAAGGATTGATCCACCAGTTACAGTTTGTCCGTCAGCTGCTTTAGCTCCAAGACGTTTAGCTTGTGAATCACGTCCGTTTGATGTAGAACCTCCACCTTTTTTGTGGGCGAAAAGTTGCAAGTTGTTAAGAGTCATTTTTAACATAATGTTTTCCTCCGTGTTAGTTTTCTGTGATAACTCTGGTTTGGACGAACTCAGAAGAGTTCTCCGATAAGTTTGCCATACCTAAGAAAAATGATTCAAAGAATAATTGTGTCATTTCTCTCTGGTGAGAAGGAAGATCTTTTGGAATTTCAACCATCAGATAGCCACCTTCATCTTCGTTTAATTCTAAGATTGGTTCATAGCCTGCAAATTTCTCAATGGAATTGATAAAGTTTATGGCAAGCGTAGAAACCGATGCACACACGACATCTAGGCCGTATTCGCCACTCTCGGCGTGTCCAGTAATCTCCGCACTCCTCAGCTCGCCATCTTCGGCTCTCTCAAAGACTGCTTGTATCATGTGTTCTCCTTAAAAATTAAGCGTTGATTGCGTTGATGACAACTTTAGTGTATGGTTGACGGTGACCTTGTTTACGGTGGCTACCTTTTTAGGTTTGTACTTGTAGTAACAACTTTCTTTTGTTTTCCTTGTTTTTTTCAACAGTTCCAACTACAGTAGCTCCAGCAACAAGTGGAGTTCCGACAACAGTGTTTTCACCACCAACAAGAACAACTTCGTTAAAAGTAACTTCTGACCAGCTTCAACGTTCAATTTTTCAACGTAAACTGCTTGACCAACTTCAACTTTAACTTGTTTTCCGCCAGTTTTGATAATTGCGTATGTGCTCATTATGCACCTCCTATGATTTTTTGGGGTTTCCCCGAATTTTTGTGAAGACTCGCCTAGCATCGTGGGACGAACCACTTAAAAGAAGAGCTCTTAGTATAACAAAGAATAAACTAGGAATTAAGCCGAAGACATAACTTATGTTAGGCAAGGCGATAATGACGAAGTTTAAATTTGTTATACGACGAGCAACGATGTTCGTGCGGTTGCACAGGACTGTGCATAGTCAACTCTACAAGTATAGCATGATTCCAAATTTTTGACAAGTATTTTCACTCAAAATTCAGCCTTTTATTAGACTTTTTTCGCAAAGAAGATAAAACCATACTTAGATAAAAAATACTCATCATGATAGGGACACCTAAAATCGTTTTTTCGTTGAAGATAATCGTTAAGTAGGCTGAAAATACTACTCCTAGAATGAAACTAACAAGTAGGCTCACAAAAATCAATCCTTCCATCAAAAAGGCTGTATGCTTGGTCCGGACGTATTCTCCAAAAGCTAACATGGTGCGTTTGATATTTCCCGTCATAAAGGCATTATTATAGGCGATTCCAGAAACCTCTCCAAAAGCTGTTGTAACCAGACCCATACAAAAAGCCAGAGGAGGAATAATAAACATGTTATCAACACTCAATGGAACAAAGCCGATTATCAATGATAAAATAGCTAATGGAACAAGTGATAGAATGGGTTTTTTAACAATGCGAAGTTTCCTTGTAAATCGTAAGCAAAAAAACGCCTAACATGAAAGATAAAAGTGTCAATATCTTTATTTCAGCATCAGCCAAATTTCTCTGAACGATTCCGACTGATAGAAATACCACATTCCCCGTTTGCCCAGCAACTAAGGTATTTCCTCTTACAATAAACGTATAGGCATCTACATAACCAGCACAAAAAGTCAAAAAAAGCGCCAATCTTTTTGAATGACGAGAAATTTTTCTCATAGGTAATAATCTCATACTAATCTCCTAAATATACTGTAACTATTGTACCATTTTTTCTAGAAATTTCGAAGTATCAAAGCAAAAGAATTATCTCAAGGTAACGAGTTGGCTCTTTCTATGATATAATGAAATCAATCATTACTTGTGGAAAAGGAGTAACTATGCTAAAACTTGGTATCATAGGAACTAGTTCAATCAGCCATCATTTTCTAGAGGCTGCCCATACTAGCGGGAACTTTCAACTGGGTGCAGTCTATTCTAGAAAAATAGAAACCGCAGAAAAGTTTGTTGAACAGTATCAAGGCGTTAAGCTATTTGATCAACTAAATGATTTCTTTAATGATTCATTTGATGTGGTATACATTGCTAGTCCGAATTCCCTGCATTTTAGTCAGGCAAAAATGGCTTTATCTGCTGGCAAACATGTTATCCTTGAAAAACCAGCTGTCACTCAACCACAAGAATGGCAGGATTTAGTTGAAACAGCTAAAGATAATAAATGTTTTGTCTTTGAAGCGGCAAGAAACTACCACGAAGATGCTTTTGCCACAATCAAAGACTTTCTTGCCAACAAACAAATTCTTGGTGCAGACTTTAACTACGCTAAATATTCATCTAAGATGCCTAACCTACTTGCTGGCGATACTCCTAATGTTTTCTCAGACCGTTTTGCAGGTGGTGCACTCATGGATCTTGGTATTTATCCTATCTACGCTTCTGTTCGCTTATTTGGAAAATCGACTCATGCAACCTATCAAGCTCAGAAACTAGATAATAGCATTGATTTAAATGGGGATGGTATTCTCTCATATCCTAACTATCAAGTACATATCAAAGCAGGAAAGAATATCACTTCTAATCTTCCTTGTGAGATTTATACTACTGATGGAACCTTGACACTTGATACTATTGAACATGTTAGTTCGGCTATTTTCACAGACCATCAAGGAAATGAAGTTCAACTTCCTATCCAGCAGGCTCCTCACACCATGACTGAGGAAGTTGCTGCTTTTGCACATATGATTAAACAACCAGACCAGGCACTTTACCAATCTTGGATCGATGATGCGACACACGTCCATAACCTAATTTACACCATGCGCCAGAATGCTGGCATTAGATTTGAGGCAGAAAAATGAAAACCAAACTACCTACCGAATGGCAAGAATTGATTGATCAACTGGGATTCCAAGAATTCACCCCCATTCAAATTCAACTTTTTGAACCTATAACAGAAGGTGAAAACCTACTTGGAGTCAGTCCAACTGGTACAGGGAAGACTTTAGCCTATCTCCTACCTAGTCTTCTCAAACTGCAAAAGAAAAAAGCCCAACAATTATTGATTTTAGCACCTAATACTGAGCTTGCTGGACAAATTTTTGAAGTCACTAAAACCTGGGGTGAGGCCATTGGTCTAACGGCTCAGCTATTTCTATCTGGTTCTAGCCAAAAACGCCAAATTGAACGACTTAAAAAAGGACCAGAAATTCTGATTGGAACACCTGGTCGTATCTTTGAACTGGTCAAATTGAAAAAAATCAAGATGATGAATGTTGAAACAATCATTCTTGATGAATTCGACCAACTCCTTGATGATTCTCAAATTCATTTTGTCGAGAAAATTACCAACTACGCACCTCGTGACCATCAACTTATTTACATGAGTGCCACTACCAAATTTGACCAAGATAAGATTGCACCTAACACGCGCATCATTGATCTTTCGGATCAGAAGTTAGACAATATCCAACACTTCTACATGCAAGTAGACCAACGTCACAGAGTAGATATGCTTCGTAAACTGGCACAGGTTGAAGATTTCCGTGGTCTTGTCTTCTTTAATAGCTTGTCAGACCTTGGAAGTGCAGAGGAAAAATTACAATATCGTGATGTTTTAGCAGTTTCGCTAGCTAGCGATGTCAACGTTAAATTTAGAAAAGTTATTTTGGAAATTCAAAGATAATCAACTGACACTACTTCTTGCCACAGACCTTCTCGCTCGTGGTATAGACATTGATAGCTTGGAATGCGTGATTAATTTTGACGTCCCTAGAGACACGGAAACTTACACTCACCGTGCAGGTCGTACAGGACGCATGGGTAAAGAAGGCTATGTCATTACTCTTGTCACCCATCCAGAAGAACTTAAAAAACTGAAGAAATTTGCAAGTGTACGTGAAATCGTTCTAAAAAATCAAGAACTGTATATCAAATGAGAGTGGGACAGAAATCGGTAATTCGTTAGAATTCGATTTCGTCGTCCCACCTCCGCACAGTTGAGTAGGGCTGTAAAAGCTGATAAAATCAGCGTAGTAGAGCCCACTCAACCACTGCGTCTTGCTCGACACTCCAAAGACAATTGAGAGGCTAGGACTTTTGTCCCAGCCTCTTTTTCTTATCCCCAAGTAATTTCTAAACGGTAGTTGGCAAATGGAACTCCTTCTTTGTTTTGTAGTTGATAGGCTAGTTCAATCTTCTCTTCACTAACTTCATAGTTGCTTGTTTGGATAATAAACTCCTGCAGGCCCATAGGTGTTGGAATATAGGCTAAACTATCAGAACCCTTAAGAAAACGCATGATGGTCTTGGGATTTGAGAAACGTGACATGACCAGTTCCTCTCCATTAAATTTCAAAACCACTTTTTCTTGCTCCTCATTGTAAAAAAGGAGATAGGAAAAATCTCCCTTTTCCCGTAATTCAACATCATAAAGTTGGTCGATTACTTCCAATTGTTCATCGAACTTGATGGTATTTCTCATTCTAATCTTCACATCTATTCCTCTTTCTTCTCACTTATCCCTACTATTTTACCAAAAAGGCAAGGAATTTGCTATAATGGTCTTATGAATGAAAAAGTATTTCGTGACCCAGTTCACAACTATATCCACGTTAATAATCAAGTCATTTATGACCTGATCAATACCAAAGAATTTCAGCGGCTCCGTCGCATCAAACAGCTTGGGACATCTAGCTATACTTTCCACGGTGGAGAGCATAGTCGTTTTTCTCACTGTTTGGGTGTCTATGAAATTGCTAGGCAAATTACGGAAATTTTTGAGGAGAAATATCCTGAGGAATGGGATTCTAACGAGTCACTATTAACCATGACTGCGGCTCTTCTACATGATCTCGGACACGGTGCCTACTCTCATACTTTTGAAAATCTCTTTGACACCGACCACGAGGCCATTACCCAGGAAATTATCCAAAGCCCTGATACAGAGATTCATCAGGTTCTTTTGCAGGTTGCACCGGACTTTCCAAAAAAAGTAGCCAGCGTTATCGATCACACTTATCCAAACAAACAAGTGGTTCAGCTCATTTCTAGTCAGATTGATGCAGACCGTATGGACTATCTCCTTCGCGACTCCTACTTCACCGGTGCTTTTTATGGCCAGTTCGATCTGACACGTATTCTTCGTGTCATTCGTCCTGTTGAAAATGGCATTGCCTTTCAGCGTAATGGGATGCATGCCATCGAGGACTATGTACTCAGTCGTTACCAGATGTATATGCAGGTTTATTTCCACCCAGCCACACGCGCCATGGAAGTCCTTCTGCAAAATCTTTTGAAACGTGCCAAGGAGCTCTATCCTGAAAATAAGGACTTCTTTGCCCTTACGTCCCCACATCTACTGCCATTTTTTGAGAAAAACGTTAGCTTGTCTGACTATCTTGCACTTGACGACGGGGTTATGAATACCTATTTCCAACTCTGGATGACTAGTACAGATAAAATTCTAGCTGATCTTTCGCAACGTTTTATCAACCGTAAGGTCTTTAAATCTATTACTTTTTCTCAGGACGACCAAGACCAGCTTGAAATCATGCGAAATTTCGTAGAAGAAATTGGTTTTGACCCCAACTACTACACAGCTATTCATAAGAATTTTGACCTTCCTTACGATATTTATCGACCAGAGTCTGAAAATCCAAGAACTCAAATCGAGATTGTCCAAAAGAATGGCGAGCTGGCAGAACTTTCTAGCCTATCTCCTATCGTCCAATCTCTTGCAGGAAGCCGTCATGGTGACAACCGCTTCTACTTCCCTAAAGAAATGCTTAAGCAAAACAGTATTTTCACGAATATCATTCAACAATTTTCACATTTGATTGAGAATGATCATTTTAATCCAGATAAGAAATAACAGAGGAAATTTATGAGTATAAAACTAATCGCCGTCGATATTGATGGTACCCTAGTTAATAGCAAAAAAAGAAATTACTCCAGAAGTTTTTGCAGCTATCCAAGATGCCAAAGCAGCTGGAGTCAAGGTTGTCATTGCAACAGGACGCCCCATTGCTGGTGTTGCCAAACTCCTTGACGACTTGCAGTTGAGAGATGAAGGTGACTATGTTGTGACCTTCAACGGTGCCCTTGTTCAGGAAACTGCTACAGGACATGAGATTATCAGCGAATCCTTGACCTACGAAGACTATCTGGATATGGAATTTCTCAGCCGTAAACTTGGAGTTCATATGCATGCTATTACCAAAGATGGTATCTATACAGCCAATCGTAATATCGGTAAATATACCGTACACGAATCAACCCTCGTCAGCATGCCAATTTTTTACCGTACACCTGAAGAGATGGCTGATAAAGAAATCGTCAAATGTATGTTTATCGACGAACCTGAGATTCTCGATGCTGCTATTGAAAAGATTCCAGCAGAATTTTACGAGCGCTACTCTATCAACAAATCTGCTCCATTTTACCTAGAACTCCTTAAAAAGGATGTAGACAAGGGTTCAGCCATTACGCACTTAGCTGAGAAACTTGGACTAAGTAAGGATGAAACCATGGCGATCGGGGATGAAGAAAATGACCGTGCCATGCTAGCAGTCGTTGGAAACCCCGTTGTTATGGAAACGGGAACCCAGAACTCAAAAAAATTGCCAAATACATCACCAAAACAAATGATGAATCAGGCGTTGCCCATGCTATCCGTACTTGGGTCTTGTAACATTATTAGAATATAAAAAACACCTCAGAAGTTAGATATTAAAAACTAACTCCTGGGGTGTTTTAATTACAGATTACTCTTCCTCATCAAACATAAGCGCATCCAGTTCTTCTCTTTCAGCTGCAATCTCTTCATAGGTCGTAATAATATTATTTAATATTTCTAATGTGATGACACCAGTCGAATCATTCATTGTAACCATGGTTCCAATGCTACTTAAGTCATGAATAAGGGCTCTTACTTTTTTTAATTCGTCCAAATCTAGAATATCCACTTCCATAACTGTATCATGATTTTTTATTCTTGATTGGATTAGAGAAAGAGACAAGGATGAATAGTTTCTTAACAACTTATAGGTCATTGACTTGTCGCCTATAGTATCAATACAAATGGCTAACATCGTCCGTACTCCTTTACTCACTTTTTTGTATGTTCTACCTTCAATCTCATATCAGTATCTTATAGGTCTTTATAAGCGGCATTAGTCCAGTGACTCCTGTTGTAAATCTTTGATAAACTCCACAACTTGATGATTCTCAATCTTCACATAATATCTACCGCTATTATTAACAAGTTTATCCCCTTCATATCTATCAATCTTTACAGCATAAAGACCACTAGGTAAGGGTTGATTGTTAAAAAACTCCTTCATTTGCGATTCAAGGTCTTTAAGATAAGCATCATATAACTGATCCTTCTTGTCTTCTGGGGTGTAGTATCGAAATTGAAACTCTGGTATAAAAATATCTTTTTGGAAAAGATATTGAGCATCCATAGGATACATCCCTTGTAATGCTTGTCCTTTTCTTTGATTTTCCTCTAATATTTCATCATAAAGATACATGTTGCCAGATTTACTATTAAATTGAAAATCAATCCCTTCGTACTTCAAAGCAGTCATTTTAGGATCTGTTATTGAAGTATCCAATTTTTTTAAAAATTCGCTGGTACCTGGACTAATCTCAATTCCTAGATAGGCTAATTCTGGAAAAGCCTGATAAATTTTTTTGTTTTGTTCATAATCTACTTCTGCATCCGTCTTTTTATACTTTTTGTTTTCCGAAGGACGAGTATAGTATTCAAAACGGGAATTAGCCTGATAGGTTTTACCATCTATATTTTCAGTGTAAGTACCATGGATTACAAATCCTCCTACACTTGTATAGTTTTTTTCGTATTTTTCTAACTCAAACTGACCTGTAAGACCGTAGTTCTTATAAGAACGATGTACAGCTTGCTCAAGTTCATTCCGACTGGCATGGGCAAATAGACCCCACATATCCATCATTGCAATAATAGGACTAAGTATTATGAATATTGCAAATAGTATAACTATGGATAAACAGCCAATTAATAAACCTTTTTTCATCTCTTTCTCCTAAACATTCTATACCTATTATAGCATAAAAAAGAGAGCGGTTTTCTTCTCCCTATATATTTTCATGGCCTCTTATGAGTTAATAAACAAAAAAACACTGAACTTCAGTGTTCTTTTGTTTCTTGATACTTCTTAAACGCACCTCGCGGATAAAACCACCTTGTCTTCTAATAGCTGGTAAAATCTCTTGAGATATCTGCAACATCTTTTCCAACGAACCAAGGTTAACCGTTGATTGTCATCGTACAGACTTCCTGTCCATGAAAATTAAATATTTCGTTCATAGCGTTCCTTTCTAAATTTGGTATAATAAAATAAAAATGATCGGAGAAATTTTATGGATTCCAATAAACTATTCTGCTTATTTTGCGGCTATTCTGTTCCAAACCACTATGATACATTCCGAGAAGAAGAACACTACTTTTGGGTTCGTCGCTCACATGTTAAGGCTAAGGGAAATTTGAATGACAAAATAACAATACAAACAATGAATTGTCCAAACTGTCATAAAGTTTCGATTGATATCGTGGGCGTTGGTAGTCAATTTCCAAATCGCATTATGCACTTCAATCCTATTTCACTCGCAAAAGTCTATCCAGACTACATCCCTCAGGCTATCAGAAATGATTATGAAGAAGCTCACGCTATCCTAAATCTCAGCCCCAAAGCTTCTGCTACCCTCTCTAGACGTTGTCTGCAAGGAATGATTAGAGATTTTTGGGGAATTTCTAAAGCAAGGTTAGTAGATGAGATAGATGCTTTAAAAGAGTCTGTTGACCCAAGCACTAAAAATGTACTCGATGCTCTACGAAAACTTGGAAACATTGGTGCCCATCCAGAAAAAGATATAAATCTTATAGTGGATATTGAACCGAATGAGGCACACAAGTTGCTGAAATTTATAGAATTACTTATGCAAAAATGGTATATTGAACGCTATGATAACGAGCAGTTACTACAAGATATTTTAGATTTGGACAAAGATAAACAAGATCAACGCAAGCCTAAAAATTCCTGATAATGTTGAGAACAAGGATCTAATTCGAATATTAGATTGTCGTCCATATTGTAATACTGTTCCACAACTCGAATGCTATCCGCTTCAGTTCCTTCGCCTCTCAAAATTGAAAGGTGGATAACTTTTTCAACCCTCAATTCATCAGGTCTACCATGTCTATCGTAGTATTTTTCTTTTTGCTCTGGCATCTTTCCTCTCTTCTCTATTTCTCTCTCCTTTTTGCTATAATAAAATCAGAGAGGAGGTGAATTTCATGTCGCCAATTACTAATGAAAACGTCCAAATCTGGACACTCTATATCACAGTGATTATTGCTATAATCGGTTTTATATTAAATACCATTTCACTCTGGCAAACGAAGAAAGCAACAGAGGATATGGCAAAGCCTTATATTAATGTCTACGTGGATGCCTATGCAGTTAAAAATCAACAACGTGCCTATGTTTTTAAAAACTTTGGCAAAACTCCAGCATATATCGATAATATTCAGATAGATGGAGAATTGGATTCATTGAACTCAATACACCGCTTTGGCTCACTCATCGGAAATATGATTGCTCCAGGACAAAAATTTACATCATCAATACAAGAAGGTTATAAAGGTCGAATCACACTGACAATTACCTACTCTGATATAAGGAAAAATAAATATACAGATAAGTTTGTACTTGATGCTACCGTGGCATCTGCAATGCTCTACACAGTAAACGAGAGCAATAATAGCGACTCTCCTGCAACAGCTATCAGACAATCGACCATGGCTTTATTACGCGATCTAAGATAGCCTCATCTCCGAATAATTTTTACAGTTCAAGCAACACGTAAGAATTCAATTTATATCTCAACAGTTTCATCGTCAAGTGTGTTGGCGATGATTTTATTTTTTTCATCGATTGCTTCGTTCAAGTCTTTGCAAATTAGCGAATAAGAGACTTTAACATTTGCATTTGCCATTTTTCCTATCCTCCTATTGCTTTAAGCCATTGCCAATTACATCCTTAACTACATCCGCTACAGATTGATTATTTAGTTCCTTAATTTTAAAGTAATTCATAAAACATCCAATTGCTGCACCTACTCCTTCAGCACTCCCACTTGTATATCTGTATAGAATTTCTCATCAATTGTCGTGGTAAAAAAGAAGGGAGGGGTCAACTCTTTATACTCTTGAAAATGAATATAGCCTGCTAAAAAGTCGATTCCTTCTCTTACTGACTCATCATCTGGTTCCAAAATTCTAGTTGAAACCGTATTTAAAACTTGAAACATACTGTGATACAAAAAGTCTTTTGACAAAGAATCCTCGATATACTCTTCTTCTACTGGAATAAACAGTTCCATCAACACATCTTGATTCTCTTCTAACTTAGAATTAATTGTATAAAAGAAAGGTCCTAGAAGCGTATATCCTGCTTTTTTTACTTCGTCTAAAAAAGCGTTATAGGTATCTGGCATCTCTTCTGGAGATACTGTATAATACCTTGAGATAACATTTCTATACTGTATATCTTGGTATTCTCCCACGTTTTTAAATATCATCTGAAATCTCCTTAATTGGGATATTAATTTCAACAAACTGCTGTCCAAATATTGGCAATATCGCTAGAAAAACGGTATCTCCCTGCATTTCCAAGCCCTCATCTTGAATATATTGCTTCATTTCTTCAATTTTTGGAAGGAGATGTTCATCAAATGGAGTTACATCAGAGACACACTGCTTAATTGTAAAATGTTCTAGATATTGGAATTCATCATTTCCTTCAATTGGAATGTTTGTCGGAATATAAACCTTAAACAAGACTTCTCCTGGCTTTCCAAAAGTGCTCAAACAAGTTTCAATCGTTGTTGGACCATTTTTATAAACCCCAGTTTCAAATAATAGTTTTTCACAGTTTTCAATCAAATCTGGAAAAGAAGCCATGGAAACTCTTTTCTCTGTATAAGCAATATTACTGATATCTATTCTAATTAATTTCATTTTATTTCTCCTCTGTAAATAAAGTTATTGGTGCTTTTCTTTTTCCAACCTGTAAATACTCGTGCATATTCAAGCCAGTAGAAGGGCAGACAGACTATGCTCGCTACAACAAGGGAAGTAACAACATATACCGCCGGCAACGTAAATAAACGTGCTATAACTATTACAATTGCTGAAATCAATAGGCAAACAACAGAAGGAAGAAATAAAAGATTCTTCCTATACTCACCATGTGGTAATTTCTTAGCTTTAGGGACAATTAACAACTGGTAAACAAAGGTTAGTAGTTGAAACATAATGCTTAGGACAATCAACACCATGAAGACAGACCAGTAGTCATCTCCCAAATAAAGAACTCCAGAAAAGAAACTCAACATGAGAAATTAAAATAGAACTAGCTGGAATCAATTGCAATAATCTTGATTTGGAAAACTTTTGAAATAGCAAGAACATGAACACGAGTACCAGTATATGAAGAATAGTAATGTAAAGGATAATCATACTCACTTCATGCATCTCACCTTCTATAAAAAAAGAGACTATAAATATCAGCAAAGCAAAAATCACTTCCATTGCAACTGACTTTAAAAAATCAGAGTTTTTTATAGGTCTAGTATCCACAACTGCCATATTTAAAAATTCAATATACTTTTCTTTCATCTTATCCTCCTATCACGAGCTATACTACTGCTAACCATTCTATCTAATTTCATTTTATTTTTCCTCTAAAAATAAAGTTATTCGTGCTTTTCTTTCTCCAACCGGTGAATACTCGTGCATACTCAAGCCAATAGAAGGGAAGGAGGGCAATACTTAATCCTACAATACCAGGAATAATATATATCGCTGGTAACATAAATAAACGTCCAATAATCGCTAAAATTGCTGCTAATGAAGCAAGAATAACCGGAGGGATATGTAAAATTGTCTTCCTGAACTCTCCAGATGGTAAAGTCTTAGCTTTAGGGACAATTAGCAACTGGTAAGCAAATGTTAGTAGCTGAAAAATAAGGCTCAATCCAATTAACTTCATGAAAATAGACCAGTAGTCATCTCCTAAAAATATAGAACTTCCAAAAAGTAATTCTACATGAGAAATAAGCACAGAACTAGCTGGCACCAATTGCAAAATTTTTGTATTGGAAAACTTTTGGAATAGCAAGAATATGAACACGAGTACCAGTATATGATAAATAGTAAAACGAAAAACTAGCGTACTCATATCATGTGACTCCTCTTTGATAAAAAAAGAACCTATAAATATAAGTAAAGAAAATATTACTTCAATTGCAACAGACCGTAGAAAGTCAGAGTTCTTTATAGGACTAGTATCTACAACTTCCATATTTAAAAAAATTCATAATATCTTTCTTTCATCTTATCCTCCTAGCACGAGCTATACTACTGCTAGCCATTCTATCTAATTTCATTTTATTTTTCCTCTAAAAATAATGTTATTAGTACTTTTCTTTCTCCAACCTGTGAATACTTGAGTATATCCGAGAATAAAGAACGAATTCCATGAAATACTCATTCCTACTAATCCGATGATTATATAGATTCCAGATAACATAAACAATCGTGTTATGACTACTATTACCGCTGACATTACTGTTACAATGAGGGCTGGTAAGTGTAACAAATTCTTCTTATGCTCAGTATCTGGCATTTGTTTTACTTTTGGAACAATTGATATTTGATAAAAAAAGTTTATCACTTGAAAAGCAAAGCTCAATCCAATGCAAAGAAAGAATATCGATAAATACTGTTCCCCAAAAGAATATAGAGCTCAAAAAGAAGCTCAAAATGAAAAAAAGAAACGAAGTCGTCGGAACTGATTGTAATAATTTTGAAGCGGAAAATTTTTGAAATAACAAAAATGCAAGCAGTACTATTACCAAATGGACAATTGTAATATGAATCAAAAAAACACTAAGATTATGCATTTGATTCTTTGTAAATATAGAAACAATCAGTACCACTGAAGTAAATAGAAATTCGAATAAAAATGCAAGATAGAAATTTAAATTTCTTACTGGTATATAACCAGTCATCAGTATATTCAAAAATTCATAATACTTTTTCCTTCATCTTATCCTCCTAGTTAGTACCTATACTTTCTCCTATTATACCACACCATGGATATCTTATGAATGGTTCAAAATTTGGTCAAAAAAAACACTGGTAATCCAGTGTTTTTGTGACTAGTACTGCACCCTGCAGGAATATAAATATCAGTCCTAAAACCCTATTATAAGGGCTTTTCTATCTCACTTGGTCAATTTTTGTCTAATTTATTTTTGACTGAGCTTAACTTTAATATCTTTATCCCTCATAAATAGATTAATTTTACTCTTCTTAGCTCCTCTTTTGTAAAAATAACGGAAAAAGAAAAATACAAATGAACAGACTTCAACTGAATATTTAACATACTTAGGTTCACTTCTTCTGCTTCAACAATACTAACGTCTGACATCTATACCTCATCTCTCTAACAAATAAGCAAGCACTACAACGGCGTAGACCATGATTAACAATATAGCACTACCGATGCCCAACAATTTATAAAGTTTGTTGATTCCACAGTATCGTTCCACATAAGCCCTGTTTGGTTTTTCAGGATCATACCATACCGTCATCGTCGAATAGATTGGGAAATGCGTACGCATTAAGTTATTAAAGGATATAAAGGAATTACGATAAAAAGTTAGTGAATTCGCCAACATGTCTTCTCTGGTAAAGTTATCAGATGTTTTTACAGGCCCCCATGGAAGCGAAACCGTTTTGATTATAAAATACTGTAAAGATTTCCTATAACTGGTTCCGTCGACCACATACTCGACAATCGGAGGATTTCCAAGTTTAAAACTACTATAGCCTACAACTGTTCCTTCAACTGATGATTTGGCAAGACGTACCATTTTTTCATCTCGAAAATATAGATATAAATATGTGCCAGACAATAAAATTATGGATAAAAGAATAACAACTGTAGCAAATAAAAATATTATGGTTTCTGTTGTCACATTCTCCTCCTAACTTAGTCGACACTCTTCACATCTGACATTGAAAGCTTCATCTTGGAAGGATCTGACATCGAGTCAACAATCTCCAATTGCTCTGAATTTAATGGTAACAAAATTAACGTGGTTGTATAAGAAGGTAATTCTCCGCTATCCTTGATAGCATAACTTATTTTTTGATTGTCAAAAATAATTTTTCCATCATAAGACCAACTCAGTGAAAACTCTAAATCTTTTTTGATATCTACATCTGTCTTGTTAACCAACATTAGCGCTGCTCTACCATCTGAGACTGCACCTGTAAAATAGATAGCCATATTTCCTTTACTACCAATTTCTGGATGTTCTTCGGTTAATTTTTTTCCAAGTTCAATCAATTCAGATGTTTTACCTTCATATTGTGGTGCTACAACAAATTTCAATTTTTTATCCTCAGTTACAACTGTATCACTTTTACTAGTCTCATTTTTTCCAGTTTTATCCCCGTTTGCACACCCTCCGAGTATTAGCAACAAAATTATAAAAAGTACTTTCTTCATTTCTCTCCCCCAAAAACAACAAAATCTATGCCTATTATACCACAAAAAGAGAGCAGTTTCGCTCTTTATCTATTTCCATGTACTTTAATCACACATGATTACCATCTTATAAGGTAGAAGATAAAGATAAAGATAAAGATAAAGAAAAAGCAAGCCTAATAGCTTGCTTGATAGTTATGGAATTAAGAATTGATTTTCATAATCTTTTGGGAGCTTATAAGATATTTCTCCATTGCCATTACCAAATCGACTTTGATTAAAAATTGGAAACAACTTGGAATCATACTTCGTTTTTATAGAAAAACGTTCTCTTTCAAAACTAATAGTTGCAGCTACTGACGGATCCTCAAAAACCGTTTGTTTCCCTTGGGAATGCAAACGAACGTTTATAGTAGCTATTTCTTCAGGATATTTCTCAAATCGAACATCAAAACGAATGTCTCTACCTATCGAAGGAGTGTATATTTGATGTTTACTTACACTTACACTGATACTTTGAATCTTTCCTAATTTCTGTTCCAATTCTGGGTCGTTCCTATACAGGTTGGTTTGGATAGCTAGTTTGAAATTTTCCTCATGTTCTTGTAGCCATCTGTTAAGTAAACCAATCATAATTTCTTTTTGAACTTGCGAGGATACATCCTTGCCTTTGTTAACAGAAACATCCAAAAGATTATTCATCGTTTTATTCAATTTATCATGTTCTCTCTTCCAATCCCATGAGGGATCACTTGATACCTCTACTACTGATAAGTACCATCTCCTCATAGTTTCAGGAGATTTATAAGGATTGGGTTTTATAAATGTAAAAGGTCCTATACCAGCATCAGGAAAGACTAATTCTACTTTCATTGACTGCTTGCGATTATTATTAGCATAGGCTGTAAAGGAAATATGATAATTTCCACCTACATCTCCACCATTATCAAAGCTTCCCCTCGCAGAACCTGGTAAAAGCGTCACTGACTTTATATATTGCCCTTGACTATCTATGTCTGCAATAATTTCTCTCTTGATAGAATCCCGATGATCATGAATGAACTTGCCAGTGTTCCCAATCGGTACCCTCATAAACAAATACGACAAAGCAATAATCATAAAGGGAACAGAAATCGCGAGGAATATCCACTTGTTCGATTTTAACATAATATCTCCTGATGCTCTTTAAAAATCAGTTATAAGACAGTATTTATGTTTCTTTTTAACTTATAACTTTTCTATTTTTTTCAAAAAAATGAGTTCTTGTTTTTCGTAACTTTCTCGGAGTGGTAACATACCTAAAATCACCGTAAAGAAACCCAAAAATAAAAATACTATTAATGATAAGGATAGAGGCTTCTGTCCCATTATCAGTAAATATATAAAATCCTAAACATCCTATAACTGCAACAAAAAGAATAGGCAGAAGTTTATACAGTTTTAACTGACGTTCTGAGCTTGCTAATTTGAAAACTATTTGATACTTCGTTTCTTCACTTGAAAGCTTTTGTTGAAGATTACGACGAACTACAAAAGCAATGAACCTGAAAGTAAGATAAGCTAGGACAATAGAAAGGAAAAACAATCCTAATTTAAAAGAAATATTATGGCTAATGTCATAACTCTTAAAAGTATTCGTAACAATCCCATAACCAGCTCCTCCTATTGCTACACCTATTCCAATACCAAGAGATTTGCTCATAGTTGGAGCTAAGCTCTCAAAACTCGTATCTCTTTTATCTAACTTTAAGCATTTGGCAGTAATTTCATTAGGAAGAGAACCCCAGAAATAAGTTTTAGGACTAATACTTGTCATATCCAAAAGATATTTTTTTCACCTTTAAATTCTACAATTTTATGAAAACGTTTTATTTGTTTCTTTAAATTTTTAATTCCATATTTACAACTCTTCGATTTCAGTTAATATTAGTGTCTTATAATATGAGGGAACTTACGGCATTCTCATCATTACAAAAGTAAAACCAAGAAATTATACCATTAATAATCAACAAGACTCCTTCTGAGCCATCATTAATTCCCATAAAAAAACATTAAACAAAACAATATTAATTGCTAAAATCACATACCAATCAATCATTCGTTTACCTTTGGGTTCAAAAACAAGTCGACAGCGTTTACTATTTTGGGGAATTCTTGATTCAAACTTTCCAATCGCACTTTTTTCATAGAAGACAGCCATAAGATAAGACAAGAATAAGGAGAATGCAAACACACCTAATTTCAAAAAAAACTGTTGACTTATACCCCAATAAATGAATGCATCTTTTATAACTCTATATGAGATAGCTACGAATGGCTGAACCATGATGACTAAAGCAGTAGACGATCCTATTGGTGTCTTAGATTTTATTCTAAAACTATCATTTGATGGAGATAGTTCAACCATTTCAGCACTAACTTCTTTAGGAAGTAAACCGAAAAAATAGGATTTGCCTTTTATGGAAGTAGGATCTAAGATATAATCTTTGTTCTTAAACTCAACGATTCTAAAAACTGCTATATTCGAATATTTAAATTTTAATTCCACATTTACCACCCAAACTATACCTATTCAGCGCAAAAGTGTCGAAAGTATTATCATAACACTAATAACCCCAAATAAGCCTTTTTTCATCTCTTTCTCCTAAACATTCTATGCCTATTATAACATAAAAAAGAGAGCGATTTCACTGATCTCTCTATATTTTCAATTCTTCTCATTACTCACGATTGTTAGCTTATAAGATAAAAAGTAACAAAAAAACACTGAGGATTCAGTGTTTTTGTTTCAAGTTCTGCCCCCTGCAAGCATCGAACTAAGGCTTAGAAACCCTATTCTAATAGTATTTAGGATAAACTTGGTCAATATTTGGTCAAATTTTTTTGGCTAAATTATTTTTTTGGATTAACCTTTAATATTTTTTTGTAAGTAATGAAATTTGACAAGACATTTTATCGTTTTTTTCATGACTTACTATTTTTTAAATATCGATAAATCTATTTGAACTGATTTGTACTTCGATTCCATGAGTATAGAGAAGCCATAAATTGTACCACTAGCACGATCTAATCTGATTCGACAATTCGTATCTTCTGGCATATCATACTTGTTTTTTAAATATATATTGAGTTCAGACTGACTCTCTGGTTGGTAGATGATATCGCGAAGATCTGTTTCCGCACTCTTAAAAGTTTCTTTCACATCTAAAGAAGCGAAATAATCTCTTTTAACAACTAAATTGAGAATTTCGTCATCAAATAAAGGAGTCAGCTCCGAGCCATAATTTAGTTTACCATTAGAGTAAGTAACAGGAACTGTTTCTTTACTGTCACCACGTGTTATTGTATAGTCACCCTTAATGTCAGATTGAGTGATATCTAAGTCTACTAAATATCTTTTGACTTCAGCTCCATTTTCTATATAGACACGACTTCTATAAGCTTCTAACCCAGTAAAGTCCTTCTTATCTTGCTCCAAAAATTTAAACATAGGCTCAAAGGTTTTTTCAAATTCGTACTGCTCCTTTTTCCTATTTTTGGGGATTGTTTCACCATCCAAACTACATCCATTTAATGCAAAAAGTGTCATAAGCATTACACTAATAAGCCAAAATAAGTGTTTATGATTTTTTTCATATTTCTATCCCTAACTAGAATTTATATTGCTTTTACCTTTCAACCCGACGATTGCTCTTTTTCGATTTCGTTCATAAACTATCATCTCTTTTGTTTAAATATTGTTAAATCCAACTGAACTGTCTTATCTTTCGAATTCATCTGAATTGTAATACCATAAATTGTATAACTAGAATAGCTAACTATTATTCGACAGGTTGTATCATCTGGCATATCGTACTTATTTTTTTAAGATATTTATAGAGGTCAGATTGATTTTTCTGACTCGTAGATAATATCACTCAATTCAGTTTCAGCGCTCTTAAAGGTTTCTTTTTATATCCAAAGAAGCAAAAATAATCTCTTTGTACTACTAAATTAAAAAAATTTCTTCATCAAATAAAGGATTTATCTCTGACTCATAATTTAGTTTACCATTAGAGTATGTAACTGGAACTGTTTCTTTACTGTCACCACGTGTTATTGTATAATCACCCTTAATGCCTGATTCAGTAATATCTAAATCAATATTATAATCCTTTACTGGATATCCATCTTTTATATAAATATCACAAATATAAGCCTTTAGTCCCGTAAAGTCCTTCTTATCTTGCTCTAAAAATTTAAATACGGGCTCAAACGTTTTTTCGAATTCGTACTGTTTTTTTGTTCTATTTTTGGGGATTGTTTCACCACCCAAACTACATCCATTCAGTGCAAAAAGTGTCAAAAACATTAGCATTACACTGACAACCCAAAAATAAGTATTTATGTTTTTTTCATATTTCTATCCCTAAGTAGCATTTATATTGTATTATCAATAGCATTACTATTCAACCAATGATTACTTTTTTTCAAGCTGATTCATTAGCCTAGCCTTTCATTACTGAAATATATTTATCAATTTGAATGGTTTTTACTATCATTTTCTAATACAATTGCAATATTATAAGCATTCCCACCCGAATGTGTAATAGATACTAAACACTTTACATTGTTTGATAAATTATATTTTTGGACTAGTCTTTTAAACAGTTCTGATTTATCATCATATTCATAAACAATGGTACTTAATGCTGTTTCTGAACTTCTAAAAAATTTTTTTACTTCTAATGATTCAAAAACTCTCGTTTAATACACAAGTTAAAGAGCTCATCATCAAACTCAGTGTCAACACTAGCTGAATAAAGCAACTGTGAATTTTCATATTTGACAGGAACCTCCTGTTTGTTTTCGTCCTTACGAATAGTATAAATTCCATCCACAGGATTATTTTGGGATTTTAAAAATATTTCATAACTTTCTTTTTGTGTCTTTCTATCACCAATACTGACTGAGACCGAATAACTTTTAATTCCTGTTAGGTCTATATTATCTTGCTCCAAAAATTTAAACATAGGCTCAAAGGTTTTTTCAAATTCGTACTGCTCCTTTGTCCTGTTTTTTGGAATGGTTTCACCACCCAAACTACATCCATTTAGTGCAAAAAGTGTCAAAAACATTAGCATTACACTAACAGCCCAAAATAAGTATTTATGATTTTTCATATTTTGTATCCCTAACTAGAATTTATATTGCTTTACCTTTCAATCCGCCGATTACTCTTTTAGATTCCATTCATCGAGTCTCCTCCCTAGTTTTCAAATATTCTTAAATCTATTTGAATTGACTTAGTCATTGATTTCATTTGTATAGAAGTTCGATAAATACCTCCACTGGAGTGTTTAATTCTTACTCTACAGTTAGTATCTTCTGGTAGATCATACTTATTTTTTAGGTATTTATAAAGTTTAGAGTGATTTTCTGGTTGGTAGATGATTTCACGAAGCTCTGTTTCTGCACTCTTAAAAGTCTTTTCCACATCCAAGGAAGCGAAATAATCTCTTGAAACTGCTAAGTTAAGAATCCCTTCATCAAATAATGGGTCTGTATCTGATTCGTAATGCAACGTCCCACTAGAGTATGTAACAGGTACTGATTCTTTGTTTTCCCCAGCTATTATTTTGTACTTACCTTTAATGTCAGCTTTAGTAGTATCTAGGTCAACTTCATAATTCTTTACGTCATCTTCAATTTTTATATAAACACTACTTTGATATGCTTCTATCCCAGTAAATTCTTTCTTTTCTTGCTCTAAAAATTTAAACATGGGTTCAAACGTTTTTTCGAATTCGTACTGTTCCTTTGTTCTGTTTTTTGGAATGGTTTCACCACCTAAGCTACATCCATTTAGAGCAAAAAGTGTCGAAAGCATTAGCGTTACACTAATAACCCAAAATAAGTATTTATGTTTTTGCATCTCTTTCTCCTAGACTTTCTATGTCCATTATACCACACCATGGATATCTTATGAATGGTTCAAAATTTGGTCAAAGAAAAAACACTGGTTATCCAGTGTTTTTGTGGCTAGTTTCGCTCCCTGCAGGAATCGAACCTGCAACTACTCCTTAGGAGGGAGTTGTTATATCCATTGAACTAAGGGAGCTAGAGAAAAACCCTGCCGTATGAGCAGAGTTTTTGTTCATCGAATTAACGACGGATTTCTTTGATACGAGCTGCCTTACCTTGAAGAGCACGCAAGTAGTACAATTTCGCACGACGTACTTTACCGTAACGAACAACTTCGATCTTTTCAACACGTGGAGTGTGGATTGGGAAGATACGTTCAACACCTACACCGTTAGAGATTTTACGAACTGTGTAGTTTTCTGAGATGCCAGCACCTTTACGTGCGATAACAACACCTTCAAAAATCTGGATACGTTCACGGTTACCTTCGACAACTTTCGCGTGTACACGAACAGTGTCACCAGGACGGAATGAAGGGATATCTGTACGAAGTTGACCTTCAGTCAAGCTTTGGATTAATGGATTCATTTTATTCTCCTATCTTTGTCAATCTTGAGGAAACTTCCTCAGCGGATAAACTGTATTTTTGTGCGTCCATTACACACAAGATACAGTTTATCAAATTTCCTGGAAAAAGTAAAGAAATTTATAGCAAAGTTCCTAAAAAAATTGCAAGAAAACCAAGCAAGTAGGTTAATAATAAATAACTATAAAATGCCTTCTTGTCATTGATCAGTCTTTGGAGTTCATCATTCAAAGTTGAGAAAGTAGTCAAACCACCACAAAAACCAGTTGCAAGAATAAGATAGACTTCTTTTGACTCCACATGGTTATAGCATAATCCAATCAAAAACAACCTAGAAGATTAGCTATGAGTGTTCCTAGTGGTAGCACTGACACTTGATTATAACGGGAAAAGAAATAACGAACAAGAGCACCCAGTCCACAAGCAAGCGCTAGATAAAATACTACCATTTCTTCCTCCCTAGACAATAAGCAAATAGAAGCCCACCACCGATACTCAAAAGTAAATAGATGACTAAGCTCAGGTACCGCCCTGTGTCCAGCAATTTCACTGCATCTAATAGGAGACTAGAAAATGTCGTTAAGCCACCACAGAATCCTGTTCCAAGCGCTAGAATAGTGCCTTTACTACTTCCCTTATAAACCAGATAACCTTTTACAAGGTAGACAAGGCAAAAAATTCCTAAATAGTTGACTACTAGTGTTCCCCATGGGAAGTCTGGACTAGATGGCAACCATCTCGAAATCTGAAAACGCACAATTCCTCCCAGCATACCAGCTAGAAAGATTCCTAGAGGGTAAAATTTTTCTTTTTTCATTTGATCGTTTTATCCTGATAATCACGTGAACGTTTGAGAATATCTGAAAAAGTCTCAACAATTGTATCTTCGTATTTTTTATTGCCTACACGACTTTTGACTTTCTCAAAGATAACTTCTTCTCTTTTAGTATCTAGAATAGGTTTTCCTGAAGCTTTTTTATAGGCAACTACTCCTTCAACTAAATGCATCCTCTCTTCTAAAAGTTGAACGATCTGGTCATCGATTTTATCGATTTCTTGTCGAATATTATCTAAATCCATAGAGTCTCCTTTTTAATTGAACTATTGTACCAAAAAAGCACTAAATAGGCTAGTAAAGTCCTAATCCTGTTTAATAAAAACTGCACTGACATCTATCATCAGTGCACTTCATGCTTATCCTACTTTAGCAGCTAATTCTTCTGCGAATTGCTCCAAGCGTTCAATATCTTCTTCCTCAGCAGAAAGGTCAACTTTAACGCACTCTGAACCCTTCTCAGCTCCAGTAGCGATAAATACTCGGTCGAAATCATCAACAGCTTTACAGAATTCATCGTAGAAAGTATCACCGGATCCGACAACACCATAGATTTTACCGCTCAAGTTGAGGTCTGCTAGATCTTCGTAGAAGTCCATCATCTCATCTGGTAATTCTCCATCTCCGTAGGTATAGGTTGCGACAATGGCGATGTCTGCTTCTAAAAAATCAGAAGCGTCAACGGTTGTACACTCATCAACATCCACTTCTAAACCACATTCTCTTAATTTATCTGCTACAATATCAGCGATTTCTTCAGTATTACCGGTCATACTGGCAAATACAATTTTTGCTAATGCCATAAGGTCCTCCTCAATTAATCTTTCTCCATTATATCACATCTTTTTCATTTTAAAAATAAAAACTCTTGTGCTACAATGAAATGAGAAAGAATTGAGGTTCATTATGGAAATTTGTCACCAAATTTTAGAAAAAATCAAAGCTTACAATACTATTATCATCCACCGTCATATGAAACCAGATCCTGACGCTCTGGGGAGTCAGGTAGGTTTAAAAGCCTTGCTTGAGCATCATTTTCCAGAAAAAACGATAAAGTAGTTGGTTTTAATGAGCCAACCTTAACTTGGCTTGCTAAAATGGATCAGGTAGAGGACACAGACTATCAAGGTGCACTTGCCATTATCTGTGATACAGCAAACACAGCACGTATTGATGATAAACGTTATCTTAAGGCTGAGACTATTATCAAAATTGACCACCATCCAAATGACGAAGTCTACGGCGATCTTGTTTGGGTAGACACGAACTCTAGTAGTGCGAGTGAGATGATTGCTCTCTTTGCTGAAGCAACTAACTTAGCATTATCCGACTACGCTGCTAAAATGCTCTGCGCTGGAATTATTGGTGATACCGGCCGTTTTCTCTACCCTTCTACTTCTGCACGTACCCTTCGTATCGCAAGTCAACTCAGAGAACATAACTTTGACTACTCTGAATTAACTCGTAAAATGGATACTATGAGCTTTAAGATTGCCAAACTCCAGGGTTATGTTTATGACCACTTAGAAGTTGATGAAAATGGTGCTGCTCGTGTTATTCTCACCCAAGAAATCTTGAAGAAATACGAAGTTACTGATGCGGAAACAGCAGCCATCGTTGGCGCTCCAGGCCGTATTGATACTGTTAGCCTTTGGGGAATCTTTGTGGAGCAAGCAGATGGTCACTACCGCGTACGTCTTCGCAGTAAATTTGTCCCAATCAATGAAGTTGCAAAAGAACATGATGGCGGTGGCCATCCTCTTGCTAGCGGAGCAAATTCATATAGTTTAGAAGAGAATGAGCTCATCTACCAAAAATTAAAAAAACTTGCTGAAAAAAATAGATAAAAAAAGCTTGCCAAACTTTTCAGAATCTGATAGACTAGTATGGTAACAATCTATGGCTCGCAAAGAGACCATGGCAGAAAGGAAATATTGCAAAATGAAAAAAGATATCCATCCAGAATATCGCCCAGTTGTCTTCATGGACACAACTACTGGTTACAAATTCCTTAGCGGTTCAACAAAACGCTCTAGCGAAACTGTTGAGTTCGAAGGCGAAACTTACCCATTGATCCGTGTGGAAATTTCATCAGACTCACACCCATTCTACACTGGACGTCAAAAGTTCACTCAAGCAGATGGACGCGTGGATCGTTTCAACAAAAAATACGGTCTCAAATAATCAACCGCATCACTTGTATACGGTCAAACGAAAACAACTTCGATTCGGAGTTGTTTTTTTGTTTCTCTTATTTTTCAAGCTTTATTTTTTTATAGCTTATAATAGTCCCAATTCTTATTTCTACTTCTACTTTCGTAACGAGTCCTCTATAAAACCAAAAAAACCTACTAACCAAGCTTGACGCATGATTAATAGGTTTTTTTATAAAATCATTATTTAACTGCTTCTTTAAGAGATAACAATATTTCATAAGTATATAATAGAAAGAAACCTTATAAAAATAAGCATAAATAAGAGATAAACTACATTTATTTTTTTACCATAAAAAAATATAAAAGTTTACACCTTATGCCCCTTTTTTTGCCCCTTTTCCATCTCATACATCTGCACAGAATGTAACACCAGATCACGATACTTCCAAGTTGATACCAGATACTCAATGACTTCCTGGTCCTCTATCTTACATTCCATCAAGAGTAACAACTTGACCGTGTATTCATTTTTCAAAATCGGCACCTGGTAAGTTACATCTACCCAATGCTCAAAACCTAGATCTGTCTGCTCTATGCTCGCAAGTTCAATATTTAAAATGTTCATTTTATTCCTCCTACTTATCTATTCGTAAAAAAATCATTATTTTTTAATTCAGAAAGTACTTTCAGGCAAACAAAAAAACCGCCAGCATAAGCCAGCGGTAAGTGTAATTAAATTTTGAAATCCTTTCTATGCTTTATTTTTGTTTTGTGGTGATGAGTCCGTTAGGCTCGACAGTAAATTCTGGTTTGTCTGCCATGCTGCCATCTTCTTTTAGGTAGTACCAGCCTGATCCGTCGGCTGACTTAATGAACTGTTTGGATTTCATATCACCGTCTTTGGCATCGAGGTAGAACCAGTGGTCTTTATATTTGACCCATCCAGTGGCCATGGCACCAGTTTCTTTGAAGTAGTACCACTTGTTAGCAATAAGTGCCCATCCAGTGGCCATGTCTCCACTTGGGAGCAAGTAGTACCAGTAGCCGTCTGTGTGTTTGTGCCAATAGTTAGCCTTCATGTATCCGTTGCTGTCAAAGTAATACCAGAAATTGCCAATCTTCTGCCATTTATTCGTTGGGTAGCTTCCATCTGCGTTGACATACCACCAACCAGTCGCATTTTTCTTCCAGCCTTCCTGGTTGCCCTCATTATCGAGCATTTCTTGGACAGTTGAACCAAGCGATTGATAATGCTTGATTTTAGCAATCACATAGTCACGCAAGCTGTCATTGTATCCACCGTGCAATTCAAGAGAACGGGCAGGGCAAGATGTGCTTGAAAATTCGTTATGGAACTTGATATTTGAATAGTTCGGAGTATCACCATAATAGGTCATATCTTCAGCCATTTGGCGCAATACCATGTTTTCATTTTCAATGAACTCGGCATCTGTTGAGTTGTATTGTTGACATACTTCGTAGCTAAGAGAGTTCATGTTCGCATCATAGTTCGCTGCAGACCACGAACCATTGTATGTGTCTTCGACTCGCACAATTGCATCTCTTGTGATGTAGTAATGAGCAAAACCAAGTTCAGACTGCCCATTGTCATATCGCTCTTGAAGCCATTCGATATAGGCCTTTGCACTTTTTGAACCAGCATCATTATGTAAAACATAATACTTTGGTCGCTCAGTTGGTCGGGAGCCTGAAATCCCATTAAAAATTGTATGGTTAATAATTTCTACCATGTTTTATTCCTTTCGTTTTAAGGTAACCTTGTAGGCCAAGGTTCGTCCGTTAGTACATTATTGAGCTGACACGGATATCTCCAATATCTTTATTGGTAGGCACCGGATCAGTAAACTGAAATCTCAACATATTACCATCTCCAGATCCTCCTAAATACCATGTACCGTAGGGCGTTCCTGCGTCATTGTATATACCTCCAATAAGACTAAACTCGGAACGGAAACCTACTGGAACACCGCCTAGCCCTAGAATGAACACATTTCGGTCACGGTCACTAGGTTGTAAGACATATCCTGGGCCTCCCCGTCTTACAATACCAAACCAGCCCCAACTTAACCCACCAAATTGGTAAGTAACCATGTTATTTACACGTCTGATTTTTAAATAAGAAGCTCCTAGTTTTGACACAATAGGGAGGTTTATCCACCCAGTGTCACCCTTTAGAACCTCCCATCCCTGAGAGTCAGTTCCTGAGCGTTTTATCCACTTCAACGCTCCATTTGTAACATTGGTATCAACGTAAGTAGTTCCGACTGGTGCGCTGACTTTCCCATTCGGAAAGCCAGTACCGTGAATTTCGTACTGGTTCGCCTGGTTATTCGGACTAGTCGAAGTTGGTAGAGTGACGTTTCCACCTCCGTCCGATAAGATAAGAGTATTTCCTTCAATACTCAATTTTTGAGGAATTCCCACACCATCACGACCATCGGCACCTTTAGGACCAGTTAAACCAATTGGCCCTTGAGGTCCGATTTGTCCAGGTAAGCCAGCAGGACCTTGTTCTCCTCGTTCTCCACGAGGTCCAGGTTGTCCGTCTTGTCCTCGTTCGCCTTGCAAACCTTGAGGTCCAATAGGTCCTTGAAGTCCGTCTGCTCCTTTAGGCCCTGGTGGGCCTTGCAAGCCTTGAAGTCCTTGAGGACCAACTTCTCCTGGGTTCCCTTGCGGTCCTGGGTCACCTCGGTCGCCTTTTGGTCCAGGGGTAAGTGAAATGTTCTGCAATTCTTCCTTCGTAGCGAACTGACTCGTGTCGATTTCAGGCTTAGCTTCTAAGGCTGCTAAACGTTTAATGATCTCTGAATTGTCTTGTGCAGCACCCTCAATATGAATAGTCTTGAGAATTTCTTCTAATTCTGACCTGGTAACAATGCTATCAATGTCTACGATGCGACCTGTCTTCTGTTCGATGAAAGGTGCAGTCTTAGACTTATCCAGCTCGCTAACTCGGACGTTAAACTGGAAGCTATACACGTCTGCTGATTTCTCTACTTTTTCAAAATAGATATACCCTACTACAGGTTCATCTATTGTTATCAACGATGTGTCAAACTTGACAGTAAAGGTATTATCTTCGATTGTCGCATCGACAGTTGAGTATCGTTTTGAACGCTTGAAATAGAACAAGCAGATGACTTTGTTAGCAGTTAGATTGTCAATCGTGAATTTGAATTCAGCGATATTCTTATCCATGCTGAAGAATTCTTGGTAGAGTCTATCCACATCTCTATTATTCGATGTGATTTCAAGTTTCTTTTCGATGGTTTTCTTCAAATCTTGCTCCTTTCTTTAAATATTAAAAAGAGAACCTAGAAAGGTTCTCTTGATCTATTTTTCAGACCACGCATCATTCATCTGCTTAACAGCAGATTCAACGAATGTGTCTAGGTCTTTATCAGTCATGCCAATATTATATTTGTTAAGCTCTGCCCGAATTTTAATTCGAGCTTGTTCAAGCTTTTCTTCGCCTTTATATCCAGTTTCAGCTGATACCTGTTCAACTGCATTGACCGCATTCTTGGCCAAGATTTCGACAATCTTGACCGTCTGTTCGCCACCTTTTTTTACCAGGTATTCCTTGATTGATTTAACTGCGATTCCGGTCAAAATTACCAGAATACTAATTGCTGCATTGATGATGATTTCATTGATTTGTTGCATCGTATTTCTCCTTTACTTCGATTTCGATTTTATCTTTCTGGTCAACATTAACTAGTAATTGACCAAGTTTTCTAGCATTATCTTTCTTGATTTGGTTGATATAAGGTTTCAAGAATTCTGGGAATGCCCAACCAATTGCTTCCCAATTCTCAAGCACAGAGCCTAGATAGTTAGCAATAAAGAACATTGTCCAAGTAATTCCTAACGGACGAACACCCAACGAACGAGCATACATCGCAACAAGTAAGATGACTGTGAATACTACGAAATGACGAATCAAACCCATGGTTCCAATCTTACTATCAAATCGTTTAGTCTTAAATGCCTTGACATATCCTGTAACGATATCCAGGATCATTAGCCAAAAAAAGATGTGAATGTATGGACTAGACGAAAGGTTCTTTAGATGTTCAATAAGCTCATGAATTGGTAGATCTCGCATACGTCACCTCTTATTGAACAGGTTGAGTATCTAGCTCGCTAGATGGTTTCTCTGGTTTTGGTTCTGTCCACTTCCAAATGCCAAGCTTTCCATTTTGCTCAAGTGTAGCAAGTTGTTCAAGTGTTTCACCTTGGTAAGTGAACGCTTCATTCACTTGAACCATCACACGCTTACCTTCTTGATATTTTTCAACGTGGTTATGATTTTCAATCGTGAAGATTTCCTGTGACTTGTATGTCTTGCCAACTTGACCAAGGTCAACCAATTCAAGACCACGCTTGAAGACTGTCGGATTTAGCGGATTGTCTGTATCAGTCACTCGAGCCAATACTGCCCAGTCTGCTACTGCCTTAACTTCTGCGATTTTAGCATCTTTCTCAGCCAGTTTTTGCTCATAACTTTCAGCTTGCGTGTGCAAGTCTTCCTGAAGCTTCTTCACACCTTCAGCTGGATTCAGCTCAGTAGCTACCTGACCAAGAACTGCTTCAATCAGAACCTCGTCCGACTCGTTCACACGGTCACCGACTAGAATGCGGTCAAATGCTGTGTACGGCGCTTCTTGTCGAATTGCTACAAATGTTCTGTTGCTATCCTGAAGATATTTATTTACTACTTTGAATGTCATATATTATCCTTCTTCCTTTTGTTTATCTAATTCATCTGCCACTTTGTCAAATAGAGTTTTTAACTCTTCATTTGACTGTAAGACTTTGTTGATTTTTTCAAGTTGTCCGTGGGCTTCTTGAAGTTGCTCCCGTGCTTCATCACGTTCAGCAAGACTGAAAGCCTCATCGATTGTCTTATTTGTTAGTTGAATACCAAGATTTTGAATTACTTTTTCTGATATGTTCATGTTCTACCTTTCTATTTAACGCCATTTTGGATAATATCCACGGCTATAATTGCCAGCTACTGCTCCAAGGTTTCTAAAATTGTCATAGATATCATCAAGGACTTTGCTTAAAGAAACGCCTTTCAAAACAATTTCCTCAACCCCAGTTATTTGACGATTTATAGCATTGATTGACAAAGATGTTACTCCATCCTGACCGCTCTGCATAAAATCCATTGTCTGTCCATAAAATGTTATAGCTGTTTCAACATTAGCACCTGTCCTACCATTCCAAATTTGAATACCTGCAGAGGTATTATCCATTTTTTGCAAACCATTTCGGTTGCTCAGTAGAGCCGTGTAAGTACCGTTAACTCCATTGATGGTACCTGCGCCAAAAGTGAGATACTGCAGCGGTCTTCCTGGAAATCTGTTTTTAATACCTACGCCATATCCATTCATCTCTAACCAACCTGTCTGTAAATCAAAAGTTGTGTTCCCGTTGATAGACGAAATACGCCCACCTCGAACGTGCTCTCCTGTGATATCGATTGACTGGATCTGAGTGATCGTCGCTCTTTGAGCAAATAACTCATTGATAAATGCCTGTTGTGATACAAGTTTTTTAATGAATGCTGTATTAAACTTAACCTTTTCAGCTGTAACTGCTTCAGCTCCTAAAATAGTAGTAGTGACTGAACCAGCTTCAAAATTGGCGGTTTTGAGTTTGTCGATCATGGCCGACTTGATGACTGCTTTATCAATCAGAGTCTCACCAGTTATGTGTGTAGCTCTACCAATAATTCTATTATTACCATTAGCGCCAACGTTGATACCAGCAATGATATCTCCTGCGCTATTCAAATTTTGAACCGCCCATGAACCAGCAAGCTGTGTAACTTTCGTTCTTACTGCTTCAGTTCCTTGTGCAACTTGAATTGCTCTAGCTTGTGCGTCGCTAGCGATTTCTTTTGCTTCATTACTCGCTTTATAAGCTTCGTCAAACTGGCTAGGTTTAAAGCTACCAGTTTTCGGCCCTCTCACAAGCATAGGCTCTTTGACTTCTATCCATCCATTTTTTACAAGATATAAGTAAATAGGGAAGTTCCCTACTTGGTCAAAATCAAGGTCTTCTGTCATTTTGAACGTACTTTGGAAGTCAATCCAAACGTTTCTGACTGGTGTTTCCGGAGTGGCAATCGTTTTTTGTAAAACAGTTTTGTTCTGTGAATGATTTTTAATAGCTACGCAAAACTCATGATCTAGTTGTCGCCTAATTTTATACTTAAAACCCAGCGTATACACTTCGCCTTTTAGAATTTTAGGAACGTAAATAGGCAATGTGAACCCGCCCCAGTTATAGCCAGTCAAACCTTGAGCGTCAATATTGAATACTCCATCGGAGGTGGTATAAATATTTACACCGCTTCTTTTACCGACGATTGTGTGTTTATCAAGTTTTTCAGAATTGACAATCAAGTTATTATCAGATACCACTAAGTCGTTTACTTCCGTTTGAAAAATCTCGTTAGTCATAACCAAACGTGAAATTTTATCAGGCAAACCTTGTTCCGTTTTACCCAAAACACGCTCGTATAATTGACTTGTTTCTTTTACTTGTTGGAAATCCAACCTATCTACCTTGTCAGCAATCTGACTAGATAGTTTTGTGAATTGACCGTCGACCGTTTGTTTATACTCTGCTAACTTAGATTTGTTGTCTTTTGTTATCGCTTCGAGTCGTTGACGTGTCCCTTCTGCATCTTCTACATAGGTCCTTTTAGAAACATAGTTACTAGCCAGAACTTCCCTGATTTCTGTCAGTTTATTCTCAGATTCTTCTCGTGAATAACGCTTCAGCTCATCTGACAACTTCTCACGTTCTTTCTGAGTCGAGGTTTTAAATGCGTTTAAATCCCTAGCGTTGTCAGCAGCAATTCGTTTCGCTTCCTCAACGAGATCAGCATTTGCTCCAGCTTTTTGTAAAGCTTCCTCTGCTTTAGCTTTAGCTTCTTCAAAACCTGATGGGTTGAACTCTTGGAACCGTCTGTTGATTTCGTCTGAAAGTTTTTGATTTTCCTTTTTAACCTTATCATTAACCAATTCAATCTGGTCATCAAAGTCCGTTTTAATTTTCTTGACTTTGTTGTCGAAATCCTTGTTAGCTTCTTCTATTTGGTTTTGGATCCTGGCTTCAAAGTTGTCGAATTGTAAAATCTTCTTCGTAATTGTTCCAGCGTAAGAATACTGCGCATCATTACCAGCTTTACTATCGGCACTAATACGACCACGAAGCCCGCCCTTAAATGTGAATGATTGACTCAAAACTGGAGATTTGAACGTTTCCCCAGTGTTTGTCTTGATAGTTACCCACTGGCCGACCTCAAGTAATAGATGCCCTTGGTAATTCAGGCTAAACGGATAATACCTGATATCCTTGATACTGTGATAGAGATTATCCAAGGCTGACTGATACATCAACACATTCTCAATTTCAAGGGAACGACCTGTACGCAATCCGACCGTGAGCGTTTCTTTATCTTTTTTACAAGTAATACCTGCAATCTGATACTCAATCTCGCTCTTGGTCAATCCGTGCATGAAGTAGCTATCAGCGGTTATCACAATGCCAGAGTCCGTCAGCTCCTTAACTTCAAGTTTTCCTTCACGGTTAAAAAAGCAAGACATTCCGAGCATTTGAGCCGATAGCCCTAATACGTCTCGGAATGTCATTTTTTTATCTTTCGTAACTTTGTCAATTCGATAATTCATGGATGCAAGACCCATGGTTTCATTAGCAAGGACGACACCTGTCTTTAAACAGATTTCTTTGACTACTTGTCTGATTTCAGCCGGGAAGTCAAGTTTGTTACATACTCATGATTGAGTTTAAACATCCCGTCCATGAGGTCCAGCGTAGTCGTGTTTCGATTACGGTCGATTTCAATATCATTGATGAAATATTCACCCATCTTCACCCATTCATAAGTACCATCGACCAAAAGACCGATTTCAGGGTAAATCTTATCTAACTTATTGAATGTAGTGATAATACTTGTGAATGTAATCTTACCGCTTCCGGCACACGTTCCACCTGGCTTGTAAGTATCGCCCTTGATATAGCCATAATCAAAACTAGCTTCTTTAATGTCGCCAGATTGGTAAGCACCGACTCTGATAGCAAGGGTACGGTTCTTAGCAAACATAGCTTCATTGAATTTCTGTCGTCTGAATATATCCATGTTCTACCTACCTCTCTATCAGATTGAATTTAGCGCCTGACCATGGCTTGAATTGTTCAGTAAACGAATAGCTTGGAGCTGTTCTGTCTCCAACATAAAAAGTCTTGGTCGTTTGGCCAAGTATTGGATCCGGATAAGACACTTGGAAGAATTCTGGAACTACGGCATTTAAAAGCTGACTCATTTCTCCTTGAGTCAGCATGCCCCACTCGCAATCTAATTTACGTTTAACCGTTATACGGTCACGCACCATGTCTCCGTTTGCATTACGCCCTGTTTCTCCATCGATATCTTGAATACCGACCTGAAAAGATTTGGGAGGCTTAACAGCCGTCCCGTTAATGATTAAGCGTGCCATTTTACCTCCCTTTAAATGTTGAGCAAGACTTGTCCTGCACGTTCCTGTTCTTTATTGATTTCTTGAATAGCTACACGTCCGAATTCGTGTCCGCCAATTTGGATCACGATGTCGCCATTGCCACTAAATCCTCCTGATTGTGGCAAACCACCACTAGAGCGTTAACAACGGCACCGCCGACGATACGTCCCATAGTTTGTAAGAAGCCTGTATTCTCAAGAGGCATAACAACCTCTTTACCAGCTTCACCAATCATTGCCACGGTAGGACTGTCAACGATACCACCACGGGCTAAACGAGGAAGGCTGACATAACCAATACTTCCTAGAGATACTCCAGGGATTTTGTTAATCATGCCAATAACGCCATTGATCATACCAACGAAGCCATTGACAACATTCTCAATCGTTCCCAGAACAGCGTTAACTGCGCTTCTGAAAGCTCCGCCTACTGCGCTACCGACTGCTTGGCCAGCACCAACAAAGATATTCTTGACGGTAGACCAAACACCACTGAAGAAACCTCCGATGTTGCTAAATGCGTTAACCACTGCATTATAAGCACTTGTGAAAATACTTCCGAACCAAGTAGCTACGTTAGCAAGTGCATTCGTGACGTCGTTCCATCTTTCGCCAAACCAGGTACCGATATTAGCAAATATACCAGTGAGTCCATTCCAAGCTTTCTGGAACATATTTATAAACCAAGCACCGACATTTGAAAGTGCAGTAGTCACTTCATTCCAGCGCTCACCAAACCACGTTCCTAAGCCTATGAAGATGGCAATAACTCCATCCCATGCAGCTTGGAACAAACCAATGTACCATTCTACGAATGGAGAAAAGATACCAACAATCGTATCAAAGATAATCTGAAATAGTGCCTTGACTAAATCCCACAATGCGTTCAATGTAGCAAATGTAAGACCGTAGACAAAATCTGAAGCGTGCCCTAGAAATTCAAACAACGCACTAGCAATCTCGCCTAAACCTTCTTGGATTTTGCTTAGATTTCCCGTGAAAAGACCTTCAATGATATCAATGATACCACTTAACAACTCAGCAACATCACCAACAATCTTAGAAATCATGTCATAAGTAGCGATGAATATTTGAGCTAAGAAGTTGAATACTGGTCCTAGAACCTTGAAGAATGTCTCAACTAAGAATGCAATAACCGGATATAAGTGTCTGTTCAATGTTTGGGCGAGTTCAAAAAATTTGGCGATTAACTCAACCACTTTCTCGATGGTCTTTCCAACATTGCTATTGATCACTTCTGAGAATTTCTTCCCGAATTCATCAATAACTGGCTGAATATTTTCATCCCAACCTTTAATAATTAAATCAATGAGCTTAGATAAGTCTTCTCCTGCTGTTTAATCAGCGGTCTTATGTGATTTTCATAGAATACGCTAACCGTATCTATAATCTTGTTGATAGCTTGTTCTGCGCTTTCAAATATTGGAGCCACAGACTGGAATAGGTTCTGCAAAGAGTTAGATAGTCCAGGAGCATTATCTACAATAACACGCTCGATGGCTTGCATTATGTCACTACCTAACTTCATCGAAATCTCTGTAATGCTAGACCCAATTCCTAGGAATATAGAAACTAGAGAGCTTCCAATTCTTACAGCGCCCGTTGAAGTAATCGCATCGTAGAACGCACTAGAAAGCGCCTGAGCGATGTTCCCGACTGCTTCGTATATTTCGCCGATACTATCGAATGAAGCGACTATAGCTCTTATGATGTGCTGTTTTTGACGTCCTAGACCATTAGCAATACTTTCAGCAAGAAATACACCAATACCAACACCGACGGTGGCAATTGAGCCTGCGATCTGACCGAGTGCATAAGCTGCCTTTTTGGTCATCCTATCATAAGCATCTACGACTCTTGGATCCGTAGCAATTTCTGCTAATGTTTTGCCAATTTCTCCTAATGCAATCTTGATACGTTCTAATCCGTCAGATCTAAAGGCGGCATTGAAACCTTTACCAAACAAGTCGAATAGACCTTTTAGTTTATCTCCAAGACCATCAAAAATGCTCTTGAATTGGTTATCCATATCGGTAAGAGCTACTTCTGGTAAGATATCCTTGAAAGGTGCGCCACCGCCTCCTTTGCCTTTCTTACCTTTACCTCCGCCGCCTCCGCCTTTGCCTTTTCCAGCACCGTCATCATCACCAGAATCGTCTTTCTTACCTAATAGATTGATTTCATCAAATCCCATTAGACCAAGCAATTCCTTAACGGCTTTCTTGGCTGACTTGGCTGTGTCGTCCAAGTTATCGGCCATACCACCTGAAGCATCATCTGCGTCACCCATGGCATCTGCTAGGTCGCCTGCACCGCCTGCTGCATCTTGTAGCGAGCCGTTCATGTCATTGACCGCTCCAGCTACACCACCATCTTTGACGGTCGCTTTCTTGTTAAACATTAGAGCGATAAACTCTGCCAGCTTAGCAGTTACATTCTTCAACACCATAGCGAATGAGTTCAAGACTGGCATGACTGCGTTCACGATTGGTAAGAATGCGTTACCTACGTTAAGTGCAGCATCTTTCAGCAATGATTTAAACAAGCTGATTCGTCCGTTGACTGACTGCGACAAGGTCGTACCATATTTGGCGGTTGCTTGTTCCAGGATAGCCATAAGGCGAATTTGTTGTTGGGTTTGGTAATCCAATTGGTCCCAACTTTGGCCATTCGCAAAACGCTTGAACGCTTCAGTAGATTGAATCATAGCCACATTGACGTTGATTCCTAAATCTTCAATTGCTTCGGTATTCCCGAGCAAACCAGAGCGAATACGCTCCATGACGTCCGTGATACTACGACCTGAACCTTCTGCTATTACCGCAGATGTCTGAAGCATCTTAGCAGTATAAGCGCTAAGCTTGTTTGAGTCTTTGATAAAGCCAGAAAATAAGTTTGAATAAACCGCCCCGTATTTTGTCGCTTCACCAACACCCATATTCATAGCGTTCGCATTATCATTAACCCATTTTAAGAATGTTTGTGAGCTCTCGCCCATTTGGCGCTTGATTTGATTGACTGCCGCTGTAACTTCAAGAGCCATTTGAGTCGAATACATACCGACATCAAGCATCTTCTTACCAAGATATGCCAATCCGGCAAATTTAGCCAATTTAGCAAATGTACCCAACATAGAACCGGACTGTGCCTTGATTTTGTTGGTTGATTCTTGGACTTTACCAGATGCATCCTTGACTCTGTTCTCGACTTCTTTCATCTTGTTTTTGAATGGTGCGATTTCAGCATCAATCATTACCTTGAGCTCATCAAGAGTAATCCCCATCTATTCTCCTTTCAGCTTCATTTTTCGATTATGACTTTCAGCGAATGCACGCATACGTTCCTTATGTAATCGCATTTCTTGTTCTTGCCTTGCTCTTTCGACTTGCTCTTTCTCTTCCTGGAATAATTCAGGCGCATAGTCCCAAACCTCAAGCGGCTTGGCATCGTTTGAAAACAACAAGGAAACATTATTAGCAATCATTTGCGAAAGCCTGTACGACTCAATAATTTTGTCTTTTTGTTTTTGGATTCTAACACGGTTGTAACTTTCAATCAGGTCTCTGATTTCAAGAAACGTTAAATCCCAAAAAACGAGAGGCTCCCCCCCGACGTCTAAAAACATAGGGTAAAGCCTCTCAACCATTTCTTTTACTGAATTGACAGTAGTCTCTTCTAGTCGACTACTTCCATTTTGGTTTTGGATTTCTTGGGAGCTTTCTTCTTGTTTTTCTCCTCCCGTGGCATAAAACCCGATACTTGAAGCATCGGCAAGACAACATCTGCCATAAACGCTGCCTGGTCACCGCCATTATCCACGTAAGAATCATATAGATCAGATACATCTTCGAATGAAATGCCGTGCTCATATTTGAAGTGCTCCATGAGTTAAGAGCAACATCACCTTCAAAGGAGGCAATGTGAATGATTCGCCTTCTGCAGGCATAAACACCTTGAGCAAATTCATTCCGATTTTTTCTTCGACTTTCGTCGCTTGCAAGGATGTGAGGCGGAGTTTCAACTCCTTATCCTCACTGACTTGCCAAACTGCGTATGGTAGATTAGTCATCTATTAGCCTCCAATTCCATCTGTAAATTCAAGTTCAGATTGTAATGCGATTTTAAGAGTAAACTCAATTACAGAGTTCACGCCACCACCACCAAGTTTGACAGATACCTGTCCTTCAAATTCAACCTTGGTGTTGTCTGGGTATTTTTGTTCAAAGAATAGTTTCTCCTTATTGTCTGCTGCTTTACGCAAAACACGGTAAGAAGAAGTTGTGCTTGAGTTATCATAAGCGAATTTGTACTCAAGCTCTCCTGCATCACCAATACCAAATTCGTATTTTTTCACCTTATCTGCAAGGGTTGTGTTTTCAACCTTTTCAGGTTCGATACCAAATTCGGGTACTTCTTTAAGTCCTACAAGTTTTTCGTAAGTTCCTTTAGATTTTCCGTAAGAAAGCGTAATTCCGTTTGCTAACATTTAATTCTCCATTCTGTATTGATAAACAAGCTCAGAGTCAAGGTCGACAATACCTTCAAATCGCATCAACTTGTGACGCAAGTGCGATGGATCTGGAACATCTTGACAGTCAGTTCTTCGTAAACCTAACGATGCAAAAATCTTATCGATTTCAACCGCTAAGTTGCTTGTACTGTCTTTGTCGAATATATCAACCTTGTAGCGGATATTCGACTTGCGCTCTTTCTCGTCATACCAATCACCTGGCTTGTTCTGTTCTTCTAAAAAAATGACGACTGGGAAGTTCTCCCAATCGTCTGGATAAGTATCAGTCACATTATCTGCGACCTTTTGCAATTCTTTGTAAATTACGGGTTTAATATTGATCATTATATCTGTTCCTTTATCTTCCTACTAACGTATTTAGAGATGTTGTTCGATACACGTTCCTGGTTGTCCTTCAAGGCAGGGTACAAGTAAGGTTGCGCCGGCTGACCATACATCTTGTAGAACTCACCTCTTTTTGCAAAGTGGTAAGGTCCTACGTTGATTTGGTCTTCGTGCACGTACCAAGGCGTTGACCGATAAGACACGCTCACTTCAGGCGATATACCCGAATGATTTGCTAGTCCTTTCGGACCTGTTCCAAGTTCGACATAAGCGCCGTGATCTGAATTCGTGAAAACTTCACCGATTACTCGGCTACCTTCAATCCTAGCTCTTACTTTGATGCTATTCCTCAACTCGCCCTCATTTGCTGGCGCTCTGAGTTTAGCTTCTGCTTGAACTACATTTTTACACGCATTCAAGACCGCACGTCTGACGATATCATCGCCCACTTGTTTGCTTGCCAGCTTACGACATTTAGCGATTAAGCTATCTGCTCCGATTAAATCTGACACGTTCTAACTCCAGTACTTGATGTTGGCTATACACTTTTCTCGAGATAACCCGATGCGTGACTTCTGTCTCGCTCTCGATACAAACACCATCTTTGACATTAATGTTTGCATCCTTGCTCGTATTCGCATTTAGGATATCATTCAAGCGTTCACCATATATTTCAGATTGTAGCTTACTAGTCGCTGGCCACAACTCAAGCTTTACTTCTTCAACCGTTTCAGTGTACCCTTCCTTAGCGATTCCCTCATCTGTCACGACTTTCTTGAACCGTTTGAGGTTATAAGGTTTCAGTCTATTCTTTTTCAAAAACATGGCCTGCCACCCTCGCTAAGCGATGCATCCGAATACGTTGTAAAATGCCCGTAGACAATCCGTTTTCTCCGTAGGTAACAGATATACCACCTTCGCTTCTTGACTGCTCTCCTTCGCTTCCTGAGCGGTTGTAGAGCTCAATTACAAGTTCAGGGATAAGTCTTTCAAGTGCAGGCGTGAGATTGTCCCGATTAGTTTCTGATAAAATGATATTTTCTGCCCGTAAAATCAAAGACGAGAGGACTGCTTCGTCACTCTCGCCTGTCAATGTTTTTAATTTTCCAAGTTCCATAAGACCTCCTAATCTAAAGGAGTCGTCTCGTCTCCTTGTGCTTCGGTTTCTTCTTCGTCAATGATTTCAACTACATCTGCGATATCAACCGAGAACCCTTCCTTGAGATTATGCGACAGTTCGTCAAAGCGTTCTTCTGTCATCTCAAAGATATCATTCTCTTGTCGAACTACATTCGCTTGCCAATCATTGAACGCTTGCTTGACTCTGACTTTCATTGGTCAGACCTCGCTATTTAACCTTCCAGTTAGCTGAGTCAGAATCCGGTTTGTTGGTTGATCCAGTGATGTCTTTGATAGCAACATAGACTTTATCTTCATGAGTCACTGTGTCGCCTTTTTTGTAATCTGAACCAGACTTCCATGCTTTTGCACGGTTCACTGTTTTACCTTGAGCTGATTCTTTAGATGCAGGCTTAGCATCTGCAATTGTGATGATGTATTTTTGGAAATGTTCAAGAACATAAGCGCCTGTGTAAAGCAATTGTTCTACCAATTCACCAAATCGACCAGGTACGTTATCGTTGTACTTAGTATTGTCAATCTGAATTGGAGATGTCACTACACCAGGTGCAGCTGCAAGAGCGTTTACGTTTGGCAAGAATTTTGAAGGTACTTTGTAGACTGTGTAGTCATCCAATTCACCGACATATCCTTTACCAAGAACTTTTTTATCAGCATCACCTTGTGGCAAGCGTACGATTTCAGATTTGATAGCCTTGTAGAAGCTTGGAGTGACAAAGAGCAAGCGCTCTTTAGTAATTCCGAGTTCATCCAATTTTTCAGAAACATCAAGAATTGCATTGTAAGCGTTGTTTGCGCCTGCTGTTTTGCCCATAACAACATTTCGCTTACATTACCAAGCGCAGCATCAAAACGAAGCTTGTCAAGGTATGGAGCTACTACTTCAGCAGCTTGACGAGCAATTACATATTCGATGTTGACTTGACCGTTTGAGTCACGTTCGTCTAATTGGTCAACGAAACGTCCCCAATATTTTTCTTCTTCAAGAGTGTAGACCTTTTCTTCAACTTCAACGTGATCAAAATCGTTGTCTTGGTTACGTTTGTAATCTTTTAGATCTGTTGTATTTCCTGTTGCGACAGTAAAAGAGCGACCGTTAAGAGTCACTGCTTCGCTTGGTGTCAAGAGTGGTGTTGCGTATGAATTTACTGCAAGAACATCTTCAATAATTCCAAGATGACGCTTGCGTGATTCTGCTGTGTTAATTGATTCAAATGCCATTTGTATTTACCTCATTTTTTATTTTTAGTGCAAAAAGTCTTTTTTCCATTTTTCTACAACTTCTTGCTGATTTGTTGGCGCAGTCTTGATAGGTGCGCTACCTTTCATTCGATCAGATACACCTTTCTGCACTGCATCCTCCCACGTTTTCTGAATGCTTGCGACTGATTCGGTCACAGCTTCAGCGTTTGACAAATCAACCACGGATACTAATTCAACTGGTAAGCCACGTTCACTTAACATTGCTTTAGCTTCTGCGGTCAATTCTTTACGAGCAATCGCCTGTTCACGATTAGCTAGTTCTTGCTCACGCTGATCTAACTGATATTGTTGTTTCTCGTCAGCGTTCATTTTAGCAAGCTTCTTAGCTTCGTTTTCCTTGGCTTCTTGCTCTGATTTCCACTTAGCAAATTTCTTATCGATGATTGCATCGACTTCTGCATCTGTGTACTTCTTCTCGTCTTGCGGTTGTTTCTCGATAGTAGGTTCTGCAGGTACCTCTTGTACTTCAACCGTTTCGACTGTTTGTGTTTCTTCGTTCATTACGAACCTCCTATTTTTAAAGTCGTCCCCGACTGTATAATTCCATAGCTTTTAGAGTCTTCAATGCTTGGACAATATAAAAACCGCATCAATTCTGATACGGTTAAGTAACGATATTAAGCAGCAGTCTATTCCTGCAAGTCAAGATGTTGGATCACCTACTTTCTTTTGCTGAACTCATCGATTAAGTTTCTTGTAAGTGATAGGCAAAACGCTACCACCATCAAGAACACTAACCAACCGAGTGCTATAAGCACCCATTCCCAAATAAACATCAGCTCCTCCTTTCTGAGCACGAAAAAAGCACTTAGATTTCTCTAGGTGCTTAAATTTTAAATTGTTCCAACTCAAGTTCAGTTAATTCCTTGAATTCTTTGCCTGTTTCGTTTAAATACTTGTTAATTTCCCGAGATTATACGTCATAGGTTCTGGCTTAACTCCATTTGGTAAACCTACCAGACCATCAAGCTCCAATAACGACTTATTTTTTATTACGTTTGAAATTGTAGTAGTCATGTAACTTCTTAGCCTCCTTTTCAAAAATTGCCATCCTGAATTTACTGATATTTACAGCTCCTAGAGTCCTAGCATAATGTTTATTGAGCTTTTCGTTTTTTGTATCAAAGAAAACAACACCCTCATACCCCGCATCAAAACTCTCAGCAACCGCCTCAGCAAACATATGTGCAGTAGTACCCTCATACATTTTTCTGCCTGGCTTTCTCTCAATGTGAGAAACATAAACAGCCGAAACAGATGGGTCTCTGTGATACGAAATCAAAGCTTCAATTTCGTTACCGCCTGCAACCTTTAACGCTTTTACTGTATCTCCCAATTTATAATCTGAATAAAAATCAAAATTCCAGTCTTTCAGTTCATGTTTTTGAGGGATATATTGTGATATTTCCGTATCAATGATTTTCTTATCAGATAACCTTACAAGACATTTTGTCCAGCTATCTACTTCTGAATCTATTATACCATTTTTAATAGTTTTATCAAACGCTTTACGCTTTACAGACTTACTTTTTTCATCTACATACTTGCTATACCAATCGTCATAACTCATATCAGCAGGCACGTACTCGACTTTTCCTGTTTCGAGATTTCTAGCCCTGCGCTCGAGCTTGCTGTAATCGATATCGTCATCGTGTGCGATAGTAGTAGACCGACACCAAGGATGCATAGGCGGGTAGTTTACACCAGGAACAGCCTTGTCCGTATCGTAAACCTTGTTGTCGTGCTCCTGACAGATATGTGAGGTACGCTTATCCAGGACAGCTACGAATTTATATTTTGTGATCTCGGCATCTTCATAGCTGAGCAGTTCCATTTGGTTATGAAAGAACGCTGACTCTGTCCGTACCAAACGTCTAGCTTTGTTCTGACCAACCTCAAAACGTTCAGCGATTACTTGAGCCGTGGCTCTTGCACTCCGACCAGTCATAAGGCTTACTAAAAGCTCGTCTTTAACGCTCGAAGCGAGCGCCCCAGTGTTTGACCATATCCTGTCCGAATAGGCCTCTCCTGTCCATTTAAACGCCTTTAAACGCTTGATTTCAGTTTCAGGTAAGCCAGAGAAGTGGTAAGCAAGCCCTGTCTGCTGTTGCAAGTCAAAGGTAGCCTTATAATAGCTATCTTTCATCAAGTTGCTGTAAAAGACATCTGAGCTTGATTTCTCTGAATGATAGATAGACTCACGCATACGGTCTAAATCGTCATTCAAACGTTCTAAACGTTTCATGCGATAAGCATAAGCTGGACTGTCCAAATCAGCCAGTAAACGTTGTATGTTTGGGTCATTCGGTCTGGCTTCGAGAACCTTACGAAGTTCATTCAGGTCCTTTTGGTCCTTCATGTTTTTAATACATGACGAGCATCACGCTCACTCAAACCATAATCACGTTGAAACTTGTCAAAGATTTTGTTGATTTGCTTGTCTAAATAAGCTTTGGACTCTTTGTAGACTTTATCAAACTTATCTGCTTGATTCTCAGCCTTATCCATCTGCTCATAGATGAGATTAGCCTTCCTCTTGGTCCAGTACTCCTCGTTCTTCATCTGTCACCTCTTCGTTTGGCTTCGTGTTTACCTGGTTAAAGAATGGCACACGTTCCATGTTCTTTTCTTTCTCTTCTTCGAGGTCTTCCAATTCAGCGTCAGGATCTTCAACGAATGGCAAGAGAGAAATAAGCTGACGAAGTGACACCTTACCTTCAAGATTATTGATAACCTGTGACAATTCAAGTAAATTCTTAGGCAAACCACGGCTAAATTGTGGCACGATTGAATGTGCTTCAAGAGCTATCTGTTGCATGCCCAGATAATGAGCAAAAATGCTGATACGTTGACGAATACCACGTTTGTAATTCGCTTCCTTGGTCTTAGTAATCATCTCGAGACCTAGCAACTTGAATTCCATAGCTACGCCCGAGCTATTGCCTGCAAAGTTTTCATCTGTCAGATTTGGCACATGGCTAAATGTGTATATATCTTCCTTTAGAGCTTTGCGCAAGATTTCAGTAGCGTTCTCGTCCAGAGCGTTCTTCAAGAAATCAGCCTTGGCATCTGTTGGCAATTCTAAAAGTCCTTCTTCAGCAAGAATGCTCATTGCTTCTCTGGCATCTTCCAAGTTGTCAGCTAACTGTGCTCCGTACAACACGAGAATAGACTCGACCGCTTGTTCTTTGTCGTTGACACGATTACCCATTAACGAGTTGTAAGCATCGATCAAGCTAATTTGTTGTTCATAATCACCAATCGCGAAGTTATTGTTTCGGTATTCGATGATTGGAACCTGACCAAGATTATGAGGTTCTACTTGTTCACCCTGTGTTGTTCCTGTGCTTGAATCACGCAGCACAATGTGGTAATGCAGATTTTGAGTAAAGACTTCAGCTTGATACTTAGTAGCATTTTTCGTGTCATCCTTGATTTCGTAGTAGTAAACTGCGAAAAGAACCTTGCGTTCGATGCTGTCATCATAAACCAAGAATACATTTTCAGGATCCACACTAGTTGAATCAAGTTCAGTCAGTCCTTCTTTTGCATAGATGTACTCGTAAGCACGTCCGTAAATAGACATGTTCAATGCATTCTGTGCGTCCACCTGGTCAATCTCAGCACCGTCAAATGCTACAAGCAAAGATTCGATATCACCTTCAGCAGTGTTGTTGTACTTAATAGCGTTGCCCATGAAATAACCTGTGGCCGTGTCTGCGATATCTTTCGCATGATTGGATACCGTTTTAAAGTTTGGAGCATTCTTGTTCCGTCGCTCATGGTTCAAAATAGCATGCTCACCCATGTAGTAGCTTTTAAGCTTCTTTAAGCGTTGGCGTTCTTGTGTGTGTTTTTGAATCAGCTTATAAATCAATTCCTTGTTCAAAGCTGTTTCGTCATATCCCTCTCTCGGATAAGTTAAAATCTGATACATTTAATTCCTTTCTATAAGCCAAAAAGAGATTTTCTCTTAACGGTTGCTCTTGGTTGTCCATGTTGCGAGTAAATCGCATAACGCACAGCATCCAGTACGTCATCATTCTCTTTCACTGGCTCGCCTGTTTTTTCATTCCAGATATATTGATAGACTTCATCTTTGAACTTGCTAACCTTATTTGATACAACAAAAAAGCGCCCTGTTTTCATAAGCTTAGCGACTTCTTCAATACCAGACAACACCGCTTTATTAGCGTTGAATGTTTTTAGTTGTTCTCTTTGAAATCTAACAACGTGTTCAGGTCGTGCGCTATCTGCCCAAAAAGTAATATTCCCGTATCGTCCCTTGATATTCTTAGCAAGGTCTACCCAAAAATCTATCTCTTGGTATTGATGAGCATGTTCTTCTAACAGATAAGCCGAACCATCAGACGTTTCTCCGATAACAACGATTGAGCCAAAGTGGTCATATCCCCAGTCGACACCAGCGTATACTTTTTCGATGTCTTCCGGCGCATTATACACAAACATTTTCTCACTAAAATCACGATAGACTACGCCCTCACCAGTTACCCACAAACCTAGAATATCTCGGTCGTAGAAAACACCCGCTGGCGTAGCATTCTTGATGTTCTCGCGGTATCTGTCGGACATGAATGTATTATCATCTAACTTGAAATGAAAATCTATAATCATATCGTCTCCAGAGTTGATATAATCTCGTCTGAGCCAGTGAGTTGGGATATCTGGGTTACTATCCCAAACAATCCGTGCGCCCTCTCCTGAACAACGTGAGATGATTTCTTTAAACACTTGTTCATTAGCTAATGATGCCTCATTTATGTAAGCGCCAAAAGCAGTGAAACCACGGGCACGTTTTAGTCCTGAAATCGAACCAGTATATACTTGAATAATTTTGACTCCGCAAAGAGTAAACGCACCATGTTTATCATATTTTGGTTCAATACCGAACATGTTATACAGTTCTTGAATGATATTGTTTTGTATCGATGTCGAAGATGTTCCAGCTAAGATATACATTGGCTCATCAATATTTAATCTATCAGCTATCTCTCTCACTCGTGCAATCTCATTCATGAAAATCATATTGTTTAAAACGGTTTTACCTGAACGCTTTGCACCATGCAGACCACAAATAAAAAAATCGTCATTTAAAACCCGCTTAAGAACTTGCTCTTGTTTAGGGGTGAATTTACTTGTCATTAAAAGCACCTCTCAAAGCCTTAGCAAACTCAACGAGCTTATCGTCATGCTCGTCATCCATGCCGATTTGTGATTTTAGTTTTTCGATTTCAAGCTCAAGTTTCTCAGCTTGTTTAGCAGTCGGATATCGTTTCAATATCTCAGCTATTGCTTTAATGACCGTGTTATTATCTGCCTTCTTCTCGACTCTATCTACCTCGCCAGTAACTGGGTTCATCATTAAAACTTCTTCAAGTCGCTTGCCTCTTGCGATGTCTGAAAGAATTGAAAGGGCCTCTTTAGCACTCAAAATATTCTCATCGTGCATCTTTTCAGTTTCTGTTTGTATGAACGTTTTAATGCTTGCATTTTCTAGCAATTTACTAGCGGTTGTTTTAGCATAAGCTTCACTGTATCCTGCGAATATTGCGGATTGATAGACATTTCCAGTCTTCAAATACTCGCTCGCAAACATCTTTTGTCTTTGATTTAACCCAATGTCCATCACCTCCACTTCTTGAAAAATCAAAAAGCCACTCGATGAGTGACTTAACGAGAGGCGACTACTTACCTCTATCAGAATCAATAGTATATTGTTACCTTTTCTTTTTTATTTTGTTGTAGTCGTTAAGACGGCGCCCGGAATCGAACCGGGAAAACAAGAAGTTTGTAGAGCTTATCTGTGTGAGAACCAAAAATAGTAGAGAATCCTATCGCCGCCATAAAGGGCATTACGCCCTTCGGTAAAAAATATATAGGAGCTTATCAGCCTCTTGCTGACAATATCATAATATCACTTTAAAGTTTCACTTTAGTTCACTTTGTTCACATTTTTTGATAAGTTTCCAAAAGCCGACTTCCTAATTTTTTGAATAGCGCCTCGGCTATATCTTAGCTTAGCCTCAACTTCGTTCCAGGTCATCCCGTCAATGTAGAACAATCGCATTACGATGTTCTCCACCGGATCGTCTAGCGATTCGATAGCTTGGATGAGTTCTTCACGTTCTTTGTACAGTGCTTGAATTTCTCGATAGAGCTGTTCTGATTTGTCGATGATCAGCACATTTAATTCTTCGGACTGGTTTTTATTATTTTTTGATTTCGGCATATTATCAAATTGCTGCCCTCGTAAAATACCCGACTTCAAGCTGATGATTTCCTGATGTTTCGACTTTACTTTGATATCAATATATTGCAAGGCCTTTAGTCGTTGCTTAATATTGATTGTCAATCTTCTGCCTCCATTTCCTCAATCAACCAATCAAGGTTCTTGCGTGCTTTCTTCAGGTCTTCAAGACCGTTTTTCTTTTGATGGCGTAGTAAATACTTCAAGGCATTTCCTAAGTAGAAGCCTTTCATTTGTTCAGGTGTCATGAAATTTCTTAAAGCATCGATAGATTCCATGCCATACCTACCTTGATAATGGCTTGGCTTGTTTACATTTTCAATTGTTTCTGGTTTCATTCTTCTTCCTCCAAAAGTTCTGGGTTTTCATATCTTACATCTAGAAATTTGCCTAACCAGCTAACCACTTCAGCACTAGGCAACTCATTTCTTTTTCTGTTAGTACAGTAGTTTGCCACAACCATGTCCAAAAAATTTCTGCTACTATTAAAATTTGGATGTGCTAAAATATGTTTTTTTAATCTTTCGGCAATTGATGTGTTCGGAACATAGACCAATTGTTTTTTTATGTGATTATAAAAATCTTTTTTTGCATCACTCATTTCATCAAACCTTTCAACTGTTTTCTGATAAGACCAACTTTCGGAAAAATCTGCAATTGCTTTTATTACCATTTATGACAATAAATTTTCTCAACATTTTAGGGTTTTGTTGTGTCAATTCTAAAAGCCTGGTTAAAATTCAATTTTCTGATTTGGCCCATATAATGCCCAGAGCAAAATTCAAAATTATTGATAAAGCATTGCTTGATAAGTTCATCTGTCCATGATTTTTTTATTTCGTATTTAACTCCTAAAAAAATCAAGCTCCTCTTTCACCTTTTGTAAAAAGTGGATTTTTAGGATTTGTGTTTATAATAATCATAAATACTCCTTGTTTTCGTAAATATTTCCGACAACTTCAAAATTTCCTCCGTGGGAAAAATTAGACATATAATCAACATTCCAGCGGTCATCGTGTGGTTTCAAACGATAACTTCCTCTCTCATTATCGTAAAAAACAGTATAAGTGCTATCAAGAACCCGAACGATATCCCCCTCAAAGATTTCCTTCCCGTTCTTGTCTTTTAGTCCTGTTGATTGCATGAGGTGAATGTCATTATTTACTATCCAGTCACCAGCAACTGAATCCTCATCAATAATCCAGATATTGCCATCACCGACCATCACTTCGTCTGGTTGGTACATACGACTTAACGAGCCACTGTCATACGCTCTAAATTTTGGTATCATTACTACACCTCCTCAATCTTTATTATTTTTATTATCTTTAAAGAACTTATAAAAAATTACTGACCAATATGAAAGTCCACATAAGGTATGATAAAGATTGAAGAAATTGTTCTACTGTCATTCTGTAACCTCCTCAATCTCAATGCCAGGACAATCGAATACCCAGCCGAAGCCTGCATCTTCGAGTTCTTTCTTAGTATGGTAAGCTTTTTAAATCCGTATAATTTATTTTGTTACTCATATACCAAGTATCTTCATTGATATTATGTTTTAATACCTTAAAATTACTCACAATCCCCTTTATCGTCACCAAATACCGCTTTTTCTCCACCTCGTAGCCGTCAAGCCACGCTCGAGCGAAGAGTTCCATGTTATTATCTGTATAGAGCCACTCGTCCACTTCTTTGTGAATAGATGACGAATTCATAGCATCTTGTAAATCCCGTCCAATTTCTTTTGCGTGTTTGATATGCTCCACTACAAACTGCGGGATTGTGACTTTCTGCGGTTCGTCTAGTTGTTCTATTTTTCTTAACAGCCAATTTCTATTAAATTTTATTGTGTCTACAAAAATACCTTTTTCATAAGGTTCATTTTTGAGCACCTCAATCAATTCCTGTTTATTCATCTTCCAACTCCTTCAACTGTGATTTCATTTTCTTCAACTGCTTTTTCAAATACTCTCTGTGAGCAGTCCTATTCTGTGCTAGTGATTTCTCACAAGGTTTTGAGTATTCAACAATATCAGCTTCCGTCTTTTCGATTGAATGTTTTAATGCTTCAATCATTTGTTGTTTGATGCTCATTTATCCACCCATTCTACGACACCCGATATTACACAATTCCTATTTACACGGCACGCAAGTGTTTCTGTGTTGTAAATTCCATGACTTGTTTCTATATATCTGTCATATATATTTTTTATCTGGACAATCGTATGAAATTCCCCGTTATTGAGGACTTTCACAAAATCACCGACGTTAAAGTTCATCCGAATACCTCGTTTAGTTCTTCAACTTCTTCATTATGTACGAACGGTTCATAGGCTAACCGTCCGAACCCTTTATCATTTACACCGTCCTTTTTGTCTGTCGCATATTTTAAGAATAATGCTTTCTTACAGACATAACAGAGAATGGAACTTTTATCAGGTTGTATCTTTCTGATATAGCATTCCCCACAGAACGGACATTGTACGTCAACTTTCATTTTTAACTCCTAATCACTTAAAAAAATCAAATGCAACCGTGCAACCGATAAAAAAACAAAAATTTAAAAAAATAAAATTTAAGAATCCTTATTTAATAGGCTTTCTCTATTATTAATACTTTTATTAATACTTTTTTAAAAAATAACGGTTAATCGGTTGCATTATATAAAAATAGTATAAAAAATCCAGTATTATCAAGGGTTTAAGGGTGCAACCGTTCTTTCGATTTATCGGTTGCATATCGGTTGCATGCAACCGTTCTTCCTAAAAAGTGCAACCGATGCAACCGATAGAATTTCAAAATGCAACCGATCTATTTTTCTTTAATTCGCTTAAATCCTTTTAGTATTTTTTTCCGCCAATTCTGAACTGACCTTTTTTTCCCAACCAGGATGATTATCCATAATCATATTGATTTTAGTTGATAACTTTTTATCGTTTGAATTTCTCATAAAGAGGTTATACATCATCTCACGAGTTGATACTTTTTCCAGTTTTTTAGTACCAGCTTCAAACTCACTACTGTTATCAAAATACTTACTTGTATACTGATGTTGTTGTTGAATAGACCAACTTGACCAATTATCAGGAATAGGCATTTCTAAATATTCAAGAACTTGTAATTCAACTTCATCACGATACATGAATTTCTCACGATAGATTTCTAATCGTTCTTCAGTTTCTTTATCAAACATCAAATCAGCACCAGCTTTATAGATAGTGACAGCTTCGCCCCAAATTTGTTCGATTGTTTCAGGTTCGATTTCCATAGGGTGTTTTTTCTGTCTGCTAGTATCTGCCATGACGGATAAAAACCTACGTTCACCAGTTTTATCTTTTAAGTATTCCTTCTGATTTGTTGTGCGTGCTAGAACAAAGTTTTTAGCAAATTCTTCAGTACGCTTCATGTAAGGTTTACGGAAACGTAAGCTAGTTTTTGTGATAAAAGCTTTTGTTTCAGCGAAACTCATTCGGTTACTAGCAACCATTTCATCGTCATTAACAATTAATGCTTTTAACATGATGTCGTAGTTATCTTTGTTTGCAAAATCTGTAACAGCATCGGTATACCACTCACCACCTAGTTTTTGGAGAAGAGAGGTTTTCCCAACACCTTGACCACCTACGAGATCTAAAACATAATCAAATTTAGCGTAAGGGTCATATACTTTAGCAACTGCTCCGACCAACCACATTTCAGCGATTTTAGAAACTAAATCAATATCTTCTGCACCGAGATAGACTTGAAGCATTTGATTGATACGCATACGACCATCCCAATTTTCTGCTGCTTTCTCCATATACTCCATAACTGGATTGTATGACCTTTCTGAGAAGAAGGTTTCCATGCCATCCAGCATCGCTTGGTTTGAAAAAGCAACACCTAATACACTTTCAAAATAAACTTTTACCACCGAATCAAAATTAGAGGGTAGCTCTCCTTTTTTAAAAAAGGTATTTCCAATTCTGATATCTTTGGTCAATTCATGCTCTTGTGAAAATTCATTATGTTTTAGGTAAATACTTAATTGATCATCAGCCTTGAAAGAAAGAAGTACATTATTTGGACTATTTGATTTAATTCCTCCTTTATCATTTAGTATCATTGTATCTTGTGAATTTATACTTACTACATCACCAATCGTTATCACCTCCTATCTTTTTTAATCATACTTTCAACAGTACGCATCACTTCTTTTTCAGGTAAAGGATTTTGACTGTTAGTATTTGCTAGTCTTGCTAATTGAATAACTACTTCATCATCTACTGCTCGATATAACAGACCACCGACAAAACTTGCTAGTTTATCGTTTCGCCCACCTTCATCACCAAAACCAAGAGCAATGGTTTCAAAAAGGTCGGTTGTTTGTGTACGATCTCGTGTGTAAGACCGTCTAGCTAAGTCTCTCAATCCGTCTGTACCGTCATACCGATAACCATGTGTCTTGCCATACGTTTTTTTGATAGCTCTGATTAAATCTCTGGAAGGTGTTACGATTGTTCCACCTTCCTTTGATTTTTCTAAATCCCACTCATACTGTCCTTTATCTGTGGCAGATGGTGCGACTAACACATAGTTGTTTTCGTGAGCTTTGATATCAACACCTGGCAAGAAACCAATCATCTGTGTGATAGGCTCATCATCTCTTTTGAAATAGAATAGATGTTTCCCGCCACTTGCAGTTTTAGCTTGTAGGGTTGGTTCAATCAGTTTTAAGTGCTCCCATTTTTTAAGAGACTCAAAACCGTTCGACTTACCATGTTTGTCAATATCAATGACAAAGAAGTTAGTTGTTTTTAGAGCAATATTGGCATTAGGAAAGCCATCCCAAAAGGTTTCAATTTCACTTGCAGTCATAGCAGGTTTATCAGCAAATTCAATCAATGGCATCTTATTTTTCGGATTGATTGGAATGACTGAAAAGCCTAATTTTTGATACTGCAAGGCATAGTCTTTCATAGATGGCATATCTTAACTCCTTAATTATTAGAACGGCAAATCTTCGTCTGAAATATCAAGTCCTGCCGATACTTGCATTGTGTCTTCTTCAAGGTCATAGTTACGATAAACTTTACCTTTACTTTCTGTTTCAGTGATCACTAGGTTGTAGTAAGAACCAACTGCTTTACGTTGTAGTGCCTCTTCCAAAGCTTTACCATCTTCTTCATCCCCTTGCATATTATCACCAGCAAGAACCAAAGCCTTGATAAAGAATTTCATTGTACGTTGCACTGCCCAGTCTAACTTCTTACCATTCCATTCGGTCAATGTTCCGAATGAAACGTATTCTGAGCGACCGTCATAGTCACCACCACGAATTTCAAATTGATAAGCTAAACTTTCCCAATTGCTTTCTGCGATATTGAAAGTTGCTTTTTTCAAGATAACTGGATAAGTTCCAGCAGGGATTGGCGCAGGTCCATTTGCACTGTCTTTACGTGGGTCAAAGCCTTCTTTTTTGATTGATTTTGCGATATCTAATAAACTCATGTGTTTTCTCCTTTAATTCTTAAAATAGTTCTTTAACTGCTGCATCTTCTTTTTTCTCTACTGCTGCAGTCGGTTCATTGTTTGTTGTTTCAGTTTTTTCAACCTTTTTAGGTTTAGCAGGTGTCAACGCACCACGAATAGTAGTTAAAATCTTCAAGATTTTCTTATCATCAACTTGGTCAGCGTAGTAAGACTTACGCTTACGGTCAACTTCACGGTTATAATTACTTCCAATTTTTTCGGTATGGATCATCAAGTCAGAGTTACCGTTGATAAGGTTTACATACTTATCTTTCAAGCTTGGTTTATCCTTGGTTGCATTCCCGTTGTCATCATATTCAGAGATTTGACGACTGATATAGATAACATTCATTGGTAAGGCTTTAAGGTCAATAACCAATTCAGTAACCGCTTGATTGAAGAAATCATAACCTTTACCGTATGGAATTTCCGACAAGGATTTCAAACGAGGTTTCCCTGCTGGTGTTAATTCATCACAAACTGCAATCTTAATCATTTCAATGACATCATCGATTACATCGACTACAACTGTTTCATAAGAATGTTTTTGCGTTTGAAGTGCTAGTAAGATTTCACCTAACTGTTTGATAACCGAGTTGGTAATTCGTCCAGAGGTGTCTTTTTCATTCAATAGTTGAATACTAGGTACACTGTTAGCTTCTGCATTTCCGTCCGTATTTAGTACGATAGGGTTTGGAAATTCATTTGCTAAATAAGACTTACCACTCATGGTTTCACCATAGATGAAGTAGTTACGAGGGGTGTCTTTTGGAATTTGTGGTTTGTTTTCTGGTAGTTTAAACATTTACTTCTCCTTAAATTTGATAACCTTCTGGATATTTTGTAGCTAATGGTCGATAATTATTATCAGCAATTTTGCCACACTTCTTGCAAACCATTTTTGGAATTACATTGTGATGAAAATTAGCATCATCATATCCACTCATTCTCTCAACGTGGTTACAATGCTCACATTCATAATCTGCAGTAAAATCTCTGCGATGTTGTCTAATAATTGTTTTAATTCTCACTTCATTTCTCCTTTAAATAAAATTCAATTACATTTACATCATGTTGCTGACGGCTTCCTGTTATGCGCCATAGCAACTGTCGGTAATCATCGTATTCTCCAGAACCTTCTTCTACTGGGTCTAGTACGACAATCGTTTGGTATTTATGTTGTAGGCCATCAACACCTACTCCTAAAACTTGACTGGTAGCAACCACTATTTGATTATCCAGACCGTCCTTTATGTCTCCAGTACAGATACCAATGTTTGGGTGTCTTTCACGAATAACATTTACAATCTGCTTAGACTTGCTGACAATCAGCATATCGTGTGGCGCTCGTTCAATTAGTCCATCAAGTTCTATCATTAATGGCGTGTCTTTGTTGACTGCTCTTAGTTTAGGGAAATCAACATCTACACCAGTTTGGTTGAGGTAGCGCTCGAATGTGTTTCTGCCAAAAGATTGTTTAGCCATGGCAGTCTTACCATTTACTGTGACTAGGTTTAACTTCCTAAACTCAGCAAGCTTTTCTGGATTGCCAGACGCGACTCTCTTTTGGTAAAACTTAATCTCAAAACCATTATTTTCAACTGCATTTTCGATTTCTTCGATTTCTTCCCACCTAAAGAAATTTGGTAGATTTGAGACATAGTTCTCATAATCTCTAAAATCTTCCCACTTCTCTTTTGAATAACTAAATGGATCATAAACCATCTTTCCGTGAGCTTTTTGCCAGTCAAACTTATTATTAGGTGTTGCCCATCCAAAAATTATTTTTTCGAGTGGGTAGAAATTTTGACCTTTTTTTCTGATTGGTGTTGCTGAAAGACCTATCGTGTATTTACGCTTTATTTTGCGATACAAGGCAACTTGCTTATCGCTCGACATATTCTGCCACTCGTCCACAATCAGCACGTCACAGGCTAATTTATGCCCCTTTTTGACTTGATTTTGAAGATATCTATCTGTTTGAATGATAATCTCAACATCTTTATCAAAATTCATAAACTTGACTGCATCTATCCAACCATTCAGAATTTCTAGTCGGTTGTTTGTGATGATGATTTTCTTAGCTTTTTTATGTTTTGCAATAGCAAGTGCACAGATAGTTTTTCCACGGCCACCTAAAGCTTCAAGAAAAATTCCATTCGATAAATGATCACTTCTTTTAACTGCTTCAGCTTGCCATTTTCTAAGAGTTATTGTGATACTCACTCACCACCTTTCCGATATCTTGGATAACTTCTTCAACATCATCTCTCATGGCCCAGAATAGTCCAAGTCTTGCTGCCGCTCGTATGTCCTGGTGGTGACTTTTATCAAACTTCCATAGACCTAAGATTTTTAAAAGGTCGTCTGGAATATCTGACTTATAGCCACCGTTATATTGAAGAATGGCATCTGGATAGCATAACTGGATATAAGCAATAGTTTCTAACACACTATTGTCTTTTGACCTATCGTTATCTCTGGTTCTAAATTCTTCGACAACCACTACATCAAAATCAAGTGTCTTTCCAATATCATGAAACCACTTAGCAAATCCCTTCATGCCATAGGATACTGCCCAACTACCAACTAACCTCGCATTATCTAGTAAGACAATCCCTGTTGTCGAGGTTTCAATTTTGTTAGATGATGGGTCAATCGCTAGAATTTCATATCTTCTTACCTAATACTTAAATTCTTTCTTTCTACTAGACTTGCACCGACAATTTCAAGACCATTCTTCAAGTCCTCTTTAAGTCGTTTCTTATCAGGTTTATAAGTTGCGACTTTATAGCTTTCCGGAAGAAGTAAGTCGTCCACTTCCACGGCTTCGGATTTTCGGAAAGACACTTTGAAAAGTGGTGTGTCAACTCGTTCATGTCCAGTTAGTGCCATGCTCTCTTTCAAGACTTCTTTCATGCGTTCGTTTTTGCGTTCGTCCGCTCGGTTCAATTCAGTCAAGCGCTTGATCTCGTTCTTGCGTGCTTCAATATCCGCTTCATTGTTCTTGATAACCTTGATATAGTTTTCTACTTTTTCCTCGTAGTCGCTATTCCAATCAATACTTTCAAGCGTATCTGCTTTTGTTTCGTCGTCTAAATCCATGTTGTAAATATCAAGGAATTGTCCAGTAAGTTCGTATAATGTCGCCATGTTTATTTTTCCTCTTCTTTTTCATCTGAATAGATTTCCACTAATTGACTAATAATGTCTAGATTTTTTTAGTGATAGTTTTAATTTTTTCAACCTTGTATCGTTCATAGTCTGCCAAATCACGTTTGAATGAAATCTCAATCATTTTTAGTTTTTCTTCTAATTCATCATTCAAATATCCTTTGAACTCTTCGTAAAATTCCCCGTCTTCATCAACTTTCTTCTCTGTAAGTGTATTGCGTTTACGAATATCATTTATGACATCTAGTGTTTCAAACCGAGGTTCAGATACCCAACCTTTTTGGTTTTTAAGTGTAATTAGAATAGTTTTAGCTAACATTTTTGTTGTGTTTTCCATGTTTATTCTCCTTTATGCGCTCCAATATTCGTTCAAGTCAACTGCCATGACAGTCGCAAGATTTCGTTGTTCAGTTAAAATTTGTCGCTTGTACGGTGCAAGCCCAGCTTGTCGTTCTTCCTCGTTTCGTGGAAGATAGTAGCCGTTAGGTTTAAACTTCTTAGCCACAATCGGATGTCTGAAGTTTACCCTTAGGCTTTCGATTACCTGTTCAAGCATACGCTTTGATAAGCCTGTCTCTTTTCGGATATCTAATGCCGTGATAGGCTCTTCAAAACTTGCTTCGTTAATAATCAAGTTCAAAACTTCAATTTCAATCGAATTCATTTCTCTACTAATCATATTCCCTCCCGATAAATACACATCTTATTTCTGTACTTCCGCATTTTTCGCACTCGATAGGCGGATAACTGTCAATCACTTCAAATTCATGTCCGCAGTCGCAACATCCACAATCCCAGATATAAAGGTTCATTGTTATTGCTCCTTGTGGATATCCTCAATTGCTTCTAGTTTTTCGACAAAATCGACATACGCTTTATAAAAATCGCCGGATTTTTTGCTATCTTTATATGCTTTTTCAACCAACTCAGCACCGCTACCATAAAAACAGCCGACTCTCCATTTTCTGTTCGATTTTGTATAAGTGAAATAACGCCCGCTAGACCATGTATTTTTGAAAACAATATAATCAGCGTTGTCGGATACCCTAGCGTCGCCGTATACCTCAGCGTTGTCGTATACCTCAGCGTCGCCGTATACCTCAGCGTTGCCGTATACCCTAGCGTTGCCGTATACCTCAGCGTTGTCGTATACCCTAGCGTTGCCGTATACCTCAGCGTTGCCGTATACCCTAGCGTTGCCGTATACCTCAGCGTTGTCGTATACCCTAGCGTTGCCGTATACCCTAGCGTTGCCGTATACCCTAGCGTTGCCGTATACCTCAGCGTTGCCGTATACCCTAGCGTTGCCGTATACCTCAGCGTTGTCGTATACCCTAGCGTTGCCGTATACCTCAGCGTTGTCGTATACCCTAGCGTTGCCGTATACCCTAGCGTTGCCGTATACCCTAGCGTTGTCGGATACCCAAGCGTCGCCGTATTGACTTAAATTTTTTTCACTTGCAATATATCCCCCAACTTCTCCTTTTTCAATTCCACTAAATGAAATTAAGGCCTTAATCCTAAAAAGTTGCACTCCGAAAAATGTAATTGTATCATCTACTAATAGCTCATATTTTTTCATTTTATTGCTCCTTTGGTTGTGGTAGTCCTAGTAAATCTGGTCTAAGACCTACGGGCGCTTGTGTATCAAACGTAAATTTTCTATCGCAATTACGAATGTTTTGGCGTGCGATGTTATTGAATTGATTTCGCCCTTGCTGATAAACGTCAATAATTGCTTGATCCAGTTTTTCTTGTTCTTCTTTTTGTCTTCGTGCTTTCTGTTCGCTATTTGCAATCAATAGCAAAATAATAAACAAGCAAATAATAATTGTTGCAATTCCAAGAAATTGGCTTGCTAAAGTTGGTTCTGTCATTTTTCTTTTTCCTCGTAAATCTTAATTATTTTGTCTTTGTCAGATATAATTTGTAACGCTTGTTGCAGTTTTTTTCTTCTGTTTCAATCAGCTTACGGTTTTTTTATCCAACGCAACCAATCGCCAGTCGGTGTTGACTTCAATTTTTGTTGTTTTGAAAAACCATTTTGTAAGTTTATCTAATAGTTTCATGCTAAAAACTCCGAATTGTTTTTTTCTTTCTTTAAGTTTTCCAACATTTCTGATAGCGTTTCTTTTTTTGTTCGATATCGATTTCTGCTTTTCCATTTAACAAATAATCGGAAACCTTCATAATTGATAAACACTAACTTGTGTGTTGGATTGTCAATGAATTGTTTAAAATCTGGGTGATCTCGCATTTCTTTTAGCCCACGTTTTGAGAGTTGAAATTGTCAACCCCTCCCACATCTGACAAAGATGTTCATAATCACCATGAGTAGCTTTTTCATTTATTCCTACTGGCTTGTAGGTAATTTCCATAGATTTTCCTCTCTTTCTGTGATATAATTAAATTGAAAAATTTAGTAAGTGCCCGACTTCTCGTCAGGTGCTTTTTTGTGTTCTAATTTTCATCCTCTCTGAGCTATGTTAAAAGCATTCAAATCCATAATTTTCATTTTTGTATTGGTACTTGGTTCCCAAGTCATCCAATAGGCAAGTGCTGCTTCTGCAAATTTCTTTGGCAGTAAGTCATAGCGACTGATATTGAAATGATCCTTGAAATCAATCTCAGCTTGTCTGAAGACAGATTGAGCGAATGTCTTATCTGCATAAGCTGGACTGTCGATTCCGCCAAGACAAGCAACGACACGAGCCTTACGCTTCTTCAAAAGCGATTGAGCGTAGCTTGGATGAATTGGTTGCTCATTCTTGAGATAGTCGATATCTTCTAGCATTGTGACTTGTTGTTTCCGAAGTTCTTTCTGTCCAGTAAATAGAGCAATGAAGGCATCTTCATCTAGGTCCTCACGGATAAAACCGCCTTGTCTGCGAATAGCTGGCAAGACCTCTGATGTCACCCAACGCTTGAACTCTTTTGCCTGTGGCAATCTACTAGAGAGGATTAGTGAATATAATCCTGATTCGTTGATAATAATAGGATTTTGATTTCTTCCCATGGTGTCACGAATCGTTACCCCATCTGACTTGTCTTCTTCATCCACATGGTCAAAAATTGCTTTTCTTGAATTTGTATAGCCTAAGATATCTGCGACATCTTTTCCGACGAACCAGGGCTCGTCATTGATTGTTATGGTACGAACTTCTTGTCCGTGAAAATTAAAAAGTTCGTTCATATTTACTCCTTTCTAGTTTTTAGAAGTCTCTAATTCTAGCACTTCGTAAAAATAGATCTTGGCAAAGTTTTTAGCGTTATAATACTCAATGTATTCTCTAATTACTGCGCCATATCTTCGACGACTTGGGATTGTTAGTTCTATAATGAACTCACTTAGGTCTCCATTTGGGCGTTCCTTGAACATTTTTACTGTTGCTGTCTTCATTTCAAATCTCCTACTCCTCAAATTTTTCGTTATAAATCAAGCCACTTCTTGTTGCTCAATCAATGGCAAAATTCCTTTTTTATTTTTAAGAAGATCATAAAGAAACAATCGTCCTTTTTGAGTCCAGTAAGTATGCATCTTGCTATAATCTGCATCAATTGTATGAGTTTTTGACTGAGTGTAACCTTTACTAGCGTACTTCTGATATAAAAGCCAAGTGCTACCTTGCTTGTACTGTACTTTAAGTTCATGCAAGATTTTATTCAACTTCGTAGCGCTCATTCCGTAATCTTTAGCGATTACTGAAATCGGTACAAGTGTTTTATTTTGCAAGACCAAGTCGTAGTATGTTGCTTTCGGTTGTAGTTCTTGGATAATTTGATTCTTTTGAGCCACTTCTTCTTGTGCTTGTAAACGTAATTGACGTTCTTCCTTGAGTTTTTGAAGTGCTGCGATTGCCATATCAGGATTGTCCAACAAATCATCAATAGCGTATAATCCATGTTTACGAATCGATTTCAAGATTTCTTTTACTTTTTTCTTGAACGCTTTAGCCAGTGGCTTACGAGATTGCATAAGAACTTCATAGAGACCGTTCTCTGTCAAGAGATTTACTTCTCTTATTTGACCTGCCCTAAGGATTGTTGAGGTCAGCTTTTCATCTTCATCTACTGACTTTAACATTTCTGTAGGATTGCTATGCTCAATCCATTCTGCAACATCTTTTGCGACAAACAATGGTTCATCTGCTGTACCATATACTGTGAAGTGTTTACCGAGAACTTCCTGCTCAGTGATTATTTTTAATTCCATGTTATTCCTCCAATAATTGTTCAAGACGAACGTTTAAATAATTTGCAATTGATTTTAGAGTAATTGCCGATGGTGAACTAGTGTTCCATTTACTGATTGCTCCATTGCCTAAGTCGAGGTCTTTCTCGATTTTATAAATCGAAATTCCCTTACTTGAAGCAATTTCTTTTATTTTGTCATAGATCACTTCTAACACCTCCTTTCGTTAGAAAATTTTATAAGAAAATAAGCGTTATTTGTTGACTTTTAATAGAAAATAGTCTATTATGAGGGTATAAGAAATACAGCTATACCATAAAAAAACAGGTACAACAAAAAAATCTTGGCGGATTATTCTATTTGTATTTTATGTTAGCTGGTCAACTAGCTTACAAAATAAGTATAAAGGAAAATTTTCTATTTGTCAACAGTTTTGATAGAAAAATTTTTACATTATTTTGTAAAGCCTTAATTTTGGAGGTTTTTACACATGACTATTTTAGACAGAATACGTTCGTTAGCCAATGATAGGAAGGTTACTCTTGCTGAATTGGAAAGGAGTTTAGACTTTAGCAATGGAAGTCTTAGAAAGTGGGAAACTTCAACTCCGAGTGGCGATAAAATTGAAAAAGTTGCTGATTACTTTAACGTATCAGTCGATTATTTATTGGGCAGAACAAAAAATCCTTACGCATCTAACCAAGATTTGATGAACACTCAAGAACTTGAAACCTTAATAATGTTTCGAAAAGAAACTGAGGATATGACTGATGATGAAAAAGAACGTTTTAACAAAGCAATCTTTAGTATGTTTAAAAATGCTCGTGCTCTTGCTAAAGACGATTCTTTCTGGAAGTAGGTGCTTATTTGAAAAGATTTACAAGACCCTCAAAAGAAACTTACTTACAATATCACGAAAACGCAAATCGACTTCTTATGGATATATCTGACCATTTTAATATCCATATTTCTCAAATCACTTTCGACCTAGTCATTGAATTCTTTGAAACTAAGTTTAATATTCTATTTGTCTATTTTTGAAGCGGATTTCATGTATAATTTGTTCCCGAATAAAAAAACAAGAACTTAAATATAATTTAACTTCAAATAATTCTCTCTTATTAGTTGATTTCAGTTTTTGCAATGTTTGTTCTGGGATGACAATCCCAGATTTCCAAAAAAATCGCTTTGTTGTTTATATCAACCAAGATGTAATTAAAGGGAGGGTTATGTTTACAATCCTTCATGAATTAGCCCATATATACTGTCATCTCATGAGTTCTGTTTATGACAAAGTTCTAGTTTCTAAAACCTCATCAAACTATAGCGATTCCTATCCAACTGAGATTGTTCCATTGGAAGACGAAGCAAATACCATTGCATCAATTTTGTTTCTTAATGATTATAAACTGCTCGAACATATAAAATCTGGGTTGACATTCAAACAACTTATTGAATTCAGTCAAATGTCAAAACCTGCATTACATAATCGTTTGATGAATTTTCTGATGTATAATTGTAGTTGTCAAGAGTATTATGCCCTTAGCATAGTCCAAGGGTACAAAAATGACGAAGACTGGGCCATTTTGACTTTGCAACAATTTCAAAGAGAATTGCAAGAAACTGCTTAAATTACAAAAGGATCAAAAGAGAATAAATTATGAAAATAGGCCCTCGAACACCAAATATAAAAAAGAGAATATCGGCACGCACAACTGGTGCTATAAACCGAAAAATAAAAACAAGTACATCACCACTTTATGGACAAAAAGGTATTGGTTGGGTCAAAAACCCAAAACGTGCAGCCTACAACAGTCTTTATAACAAAATAACTTTTGGTTTCGGATCAGATGAAGGCTGTCTATTCGGTTGTGGTTGTGTTTCAATTATCGTATTCATAGTCATGATGGTATTCATATACAACATCATCTCGACAATATTATCTATTAATTAAAAAAATCCCACACTCGCCTGCAAGCTAGAATGTGGGGTAGGATGTATAGAAAGAACGGCATTAAAAAGCCCTCTTTACTATACCCATTTTAACAAAATAAAGGGGAAAAAGCAATGTGGATGGAAGAACTTCCGAATGGTAAGTATAAATTTTTTGAACGGTACAAAGACCCATATACTGAGAAATTGAAGAGGGTATCTGTAACACTTAGTTCTGGAACAGCCAGAGCAAAGAAGGAAGCTCAGAAATTACTGGATGAACGTATAGAAGAAACATTACAGGACATACAATCAACAGATGTAACTTATCAACACGTTTTAGACGAATGGTGGACATTTTACCAGAAAGAAATCAAAGGTAGTTCTATCAGTTCTCTTACTAGTAGCGTGAACGATTTTAAGGAAGCGTTCGATACAGAAATTAAAGTTAAAAACATAGATACTAAATACATCCAGCGTTTCTTGAATGATCTAGATATTTCTCGCTCAAAAACTAGAACGCTATAAAATGATTTTAAACCTATCACTTGATTATGCAGTTAATCTTGAATATATCAAAGACAACCCTGCAAGACGAGCAAAACTTCCAAAACAAATAAAAACAATCGAAGAGTTAGAAAAGACAGAAAAGAAATTTTTTTAGAAGAAGATGAACTAAAAAAAGATTATTAGAAGAATTATATAGGACAAAGAATACATATAGACTAGGATTGCTTGCCGAATTTATGTCATACAATGGTTGCCGAATTGGCGAAGCTATTGCTATTAAACAAGAAAAACATTGATTTTGATAACAAGACGGTAAAAAAATCCATGGAACTTTGGATAAGACAGTAGGTTATTCAAAAGGTCATAAAACAACTACTAAAAACCGTTGCAAGTTTTAGAACTGTTTCTTTATCAAAAAGAGATTGAAATTTTAAAAGAGTTTATCTCAATAAATGAACTTTCTAAAAAAACACTCGAAAAAAACATTCAATGATCTTGGATTCATCTTTTGTTACTAAAAAAACGGTATACCAATCCAAAATAATTCTTTTTAACTTAGCAATCCAGAAAGCAAATAAACGTTTAAAAAAATCCAATAGATAAACATCTTACTTCACATATCTTCAGACATACTCTTGTTAGTAGACTAGCAGAAAATAATGTACCCCTAAAAGCAATCATGGCAAGAGTTGGTCACTCTGACTCTCGAACAACCAATAAAATCTATACACACGTTACTAAAAAGATGGATGATAATATCCTGGACTTGCTCGATTCTTTATAGTTTGCCCTTATTTGCCCCCTAAAAAAACAAAAAGCCTGTCACACAAGCTTAAATGCTTGATATGACGGGCTTTTTATAAAATCATTATTTAACTGCTTCTTTAAGAGCTTTACCAGCTTTGAATGCTGGAACTTTAGAAGCTTTTGATTTTGATTTCTTTACCAGTTTGTGGGTTGCGACCTTTACGAGCTGCACGTTTACGAACTTCGAAGTTACCAAAACCAATCAATTGAACTTTTTCACCAGCTGAAAGGAATTCAGTTACAGTCGCGAATACAGCGTCAACTGTCTGCGCTGAATCTTTCTTAGTCAATTCTGTAGCTTCTGCTACTTTTAGCGATCAAATCTTGTTTGTTTGCCATGTTAATGAATCCTCCAAAAATTATTTCTAATTAACACTTATAATCATAACCTAAAATTGCTTTTAGGTCAAGTCAAAAACACGTTTTTATTGATTTTTCTTCATTTTTTTAGGAATTATAGCGAATCAAGATCGCCCAGGCGTTTTCTCCGGTGTGAGTTTGGATAATTGAGCCTGTTTCTAGGACTGAAATCGGTTTTTCAACGTAAGGTTGTAGAACAGCTTTCATCTCGTTTGCAAATTCATTTGTACCTGAATAAGAAATACCAATCTCAGCTACTGAACGATTTGAAAGAGTGGCTACTAACTCATCCAACCATTTCTTAAAGGTTTTTGAACCACGTCCTTTGACAATCGGTTGAAGCTCATGGTCTTTCATTTGCATAACTACTCGAATATTCAGTAAAGAGCTTAGCAAACCAGTAACACGGCCAATGCGACCACCTTTTACAAGATTTTCTAAAGTTGAAACACCGATGTAGAGTTCAGTGTGATTTTTTACGTCCTCTACATGGGTTAGAATAGTTTCAAGGTCTTTTCCTTCTTGAGCTAGTTTAGCAGCTTCCACAACTTGGAACTTCAAGGCCTGATCTGTGAATGAGCTATCCAAAACAGTGACATCTGCTGTTGACAAACTTGCTCCTTGACGAGCCGCTTCAACAGTTCCTGATAAAGCATGGGACATGTGAATAGCTAGAATCTGACTACCATCCTTACCCAAATCATCAAAAAATTCTGCAAAGAGTCCCACTGGTGGTTGACTAGTCTTAGGAAGATTTACTAGCTTGCATCAAGCGAAGAAATTCTCCTTCTTCAAGATCTGCATCTGAATAAAGGACACTATCAATCATTACAGATAGTGGAACAACAGTAATATCAAATTCTTTAACCACTTCCGGTTCAATAGTAACCGAAGAATCCGTTACAATTTTTTTACTTTTGTCATTTTGCCAATCTTTTCTATTTTTTTACTATTGTTGATTATTCAACTTATAACTATAACAATTATATCAAAAAAATACTAAAAGTTCATACTCAATCCACCTAAATTTAAAGCAATTTATACTTCTTTTTAATAAAAAAAGAAAAATCACCTTTGCTTGGTGATTATCTTTTGTATTTAAGATAAATAATCATACAAATCTTGCATTTGTAAATCATCGGGTACTAATTGTAGATAGGATTGAATGTAGTCTTTTGCTTCTTCTAGCTTACCTAACTCTCTTAACAAATAAATAAACTGTTCCAAAAACTCTGGATTATCCTTGAGTTCAGTAACAAGTTCCTTATAGTGTTCATAGGCCACATCTAATTCTTCAGTCTCTTGATAACTTCGAGCAATCATCCATTTAGTCAAGAGGTTTTCAGGTTCATAGACTGCTAAAGCTAGAATATCTTCGTATCTTTCTTGCTCTTGGTAGATGGTAGCTAAGCGTAGCAAAATTTCTTCCTGGTCATCAGCATTTTCTTGTGCTTGAATCAGATAAGCTTCTGCTTGCTCAGGTTGATGCAATTCATAAGATAGCTGAGATGCAAGGAGTAAGAGCCGAGTTTCAAAAGGATTTTTTGACAAACCCTGTTGAGCTATTTTAAGAGCCTCTTCTGTCTGATGCTCTTTATGAAGGGCTTGACTATAACCATATTCATAACCCTCAAAATCTGGGGAAATAGTGTCTAGTTGTTTAAAGTATAGTACGGCTTTCTGGTAGTCTTCTTGATCAAAATAGAGACTTGCAAGCTCAAAGGCTGTTTGGTCATCATATTCTAATTCTAAGGCTTTTTCTAAAAATTCTATAGCAGATTCAAACTTACCTAAACGTGCATAAGCAAGACCTATTCTCTGATAAGTCGAAATTCCAGTTTGATCGTAGATAGCTCGATTATCTAATTGAGCATAGCCTTTAATGGCTTCTAAATCGTTTCCTAGCTCACTATCTAGTTCAGCTAGCCCAAATATCAGGAGAGGATCATCAGAGTAGCTACGTGCTTCTAGAAGCTTCTCACGCGCAACATCTGTCAATCCTTCCATTTGATATAAATCTGCTTTTAAGGCAAGAGCTGATACGTACCATTCACTTTCCGGACCAATATTCTCTAAATAATCAAAAGCCTCCTCAATCAATCCATCCTCACCAGCTATTGCAGCTAGATTGATGTAAACTTCTGGAAATTTCGGTGCTAGTTTCTCATAGATTTGTGCAGCTTGTGGGAAGAAACCAATCCCTTCGAGATATGCAGCAAGTTCAAGAAGAACTTCATCTGAATCTTCCTCTAGGGCTTTTTGGAAAAAAGAATCAGCTCTTGATAAATCTTGTTGCTCCAAGGCTTCGAGCATTTGTTGACTATTGTTCACGATCAGTCTCCTCTACTGGTTCATAAAGTCCACTAACTCCTTTATACCAATCAAAAATTGCTGAGATGACTACTTTTGCGGAAGCGTAGATTGGAATACCTAGCAATACACCCCAAATACCAAACATGGATCCTGAAGTTAAGAGTACAAAAAGAATAGTAATTGGGTGAATATTTAATTGACTACCCAAAATCAGTGGAGAAACAAAACGTCCCTCTATAGTTTGCTCTACAATGAAAACGATAATAACTTTTAAGAGCATAACAGGACCAGCAATCAAACCCAAAACAAGGGCTGGAATCATTGCAAGAAAACTACCTAGATAAGGAACTAAATTAAGAATACCAGCTGTGATACCTAAAGTAACAGCATAACGAAGTCCAATAATCTTAAAGAAGATAATAAACATGATGGCGACGATTACAGCCACTGTAATTTGCCCTCGAACATAATTGGAAAGTTGTTGATTGACTTCCGAAAGAACCTTACCAACTGGTTCTCTCAATTTATTTGGTAAGAATTGAGTAATATAGTCTCTAAGTCCTTTTCCATCTCGAAGGAGATAAAAGAGCATAAATGGCATGATGATCAGAGCGACAATGACCTGTGACGTTCCACTGATAAGAGCACTTACCCAGTTAACAGCCTTAGAAGAAATATTACTTGCCCAAGCAGTTGCTTGTGTTGAAAAATTAGCTAAAACTTGCTCCAGTTGGGGTCTAAAGTCATCTGGCAAACGCTTGGTTACAAGGTCATTAATGACTCTATCAGCATCTTCGAGATAACTTGGGACATTTTGCGCAAAAACAACTACTTGACGTTGAAGGTTTGGAATTGCAACGGCTAGTCCAATAATCAAGAGTATTGCAATAATGATAAAGATAATACTGATGGCTAAGACACGGTTAATCTTGTACTTCTCCATCAGATCTACTAGTGGATTTAAGAGGTAAAAAAGTAGACCCGATAAGATAACCGGCAACATCACTACTGATAAAAAAAGTCTATAACCGGGAAAAAAATAAAAAAAGCTAATTTTACTGAGAATAAAAAAATATTGAGACCTAATAACAAGGTCACCAAGAAAACAGTGATCGCTTTATTGTCTAAAAACCATTTAAAAAACCAAGATAAGGTAAAGTGTTTCTCTTTTTGTTCCATTTTTTCTTCCTTTCCTTTGTCCTAACATTATACCATGTTTTAAGAAAAATAAGGGTATTTTTATAGTCTTTTAGCAAGGGATAAATTTGTATTCTTGACAAGGGAAGAGCTGTTTTTTCTGACTTAGATTTTTCATCAAGCAGGCCTTTTTATGTTATAATTGAATTATCTTTTTCTAGAGGTATGAATATGAAAGAAATAGTATATTTTGGAACCTATACACGACGTATTTCTCAAGGGATTTACAAGGCTGATTTTGATACTGAGACTGGCAAACTCTCAAATCTAGAACTATTTGCAACCGAGCCAAGTCCAACCTACCTAGCCTTTGATCAGCATCAGCATCTCTATACTGTCGGAAGCCACGATGACAAAGGTGGAATCGCAGCATATAAAACGGATGGTGCCCTCCTGAATCACGTCGTTGAAGAAGGTGCTCCTCACTGCTACGTTGCAGTCGATGAGACACGGAGTCTAGTCTATGGCGCTAACTATCATAAAGGTCAAGTTCTAGTCTACAAACGTAAAGAAGATGGCTGTCTTGAATTGGCAGACAAAGTTCAACACACTGGCCATGGTCCACATGAAAACCAAGCTTCTCCCCACGTACACTACACCGATTTAACACCAGACCAATATTTGGTAACTTGTGACTTGGGTACTGACGAGGTCATTACCTATAATGTCGATCTAGAAGGAAAGTTGACGAAACTAGCAACTTATAATTGTAATCCCGGCGCTGGTGCTCGTCACCTTGTTTTCCACCACCACTACAAGATTGCTTATCTCATCTGTGAACTCAACAGTACGATTGAAGTATTGATTTACGATGGTGTTGGAGAATTTGAACAAATGCAGGTCATTTCAACCTTACCAGATGACTATAGTGGCTTTAATGGTACTGCGGCTATTCGTCTTTCTAAAGATGGTAAATTCCTCTACGCTTCTAACCGAGGCCATGATTCTATCGCTGTTTATAGCATTTTAGCAGATGGAAGCTTGGAATTATTAGAGATCGTTCCAACCAATGGGAAAAATCCACGTGATTTGATTTGTCGCCTGACCAAGAATTCCTTATCGCTGTTCACCAGGATTCTGATAACGCGACTGTCTTTAAGCGCAATCCTGAAACTGGTAGACTGGCAGAACTCTCTAATGAATTTCATGTTCCTGAAGCAGTCTGCATAAGTTTCAATAAATAAGGCATAAAAAAATGAACTTGATTTAACAAGTTCATTTTTTATTTTATAATTTATTTCCGACATTGATACGGTTAATAGCACGTTGCAATGCAATTTTAGCACGGCGCTCTTGGTCGATTAAGTGTTTGTCTTGTGCTTCTTCAATTTCGCGTTCTGCACGAAGTTTAGCACGTTCTGCACGACTAACATCAATATCGCGCGCACGTTCAGCTGAGTCAGCAATAATGGTAATGACATTATTAGCAATCTCAATGATTCCTCCGTTTACTGCAATCCAGTTCACATGAGTATCATCATCGATGCGTTTAACCTTTACTTCATCAACTGCTAGAACCGCAATCATATTTTCATGTCGTGGCAAGATCCCCATCTCACCATCCAGAGTTCGTACCGATACAAAGCTGGCATGGTGATCATAGACGAGGCCATCTGGTGTCACGATCTGGACAGTTAAATGTGCCATAGATCACCTCTTAAAATCCCATTTTTTCAGCCTTAGCAATAACATCTTCGATTGAACCTACTCCACGGAAGGCATCTTCTGGAAGGTGATCGTATTTACCGTCAAGAATTTCCTTGAAGCCACGAACAGTTTCAGCTACTGGAACATAAGAACCTGGTTGACCTGTAAATTGTTCCGCAACGTTGAAGTTTTGTGACAAGAAGAACTGAATACGGCGTGCACGAGCAACCAAAGTCTTTTCTTCGTCAGAAAGCTCATCCATACCAAGGATGGCAATAATATCTTGCAATTCATGGTAACGTTGAAGGACACGTTTCACTTCAGCAGCTACTGCATAGTGCTCTTCTCCAACAATTTCAGGTGCCAAGGCACGTGAGCTTGAAGCAAGAGGGTCAACGGCTGGGTAAATCCCCAATTGAACCAATTTACGTTCCAAGTTAGTTGTTGAGTCCAAGTGAGCAAAAGCTGTTGCTGGCGCTGGGTCAGTATAGTCATCCGCTGGCACATAGATAGCCTGGATAGAGGTTACAGAACCCTTCTTGGTTGACGTGATACGTTCTTGCAATTGACCCATTTCTGTTGCGAGGGTTGGTTGATAACCAACGGCTGAAGGCATACGACCCAAAAGGGCAGATACTTCTGAACCAGCTTGTGTGAAACGGAAAATGTTGTCAATGAAGAGAAGAACGTCTTGACCTTCTACATCACGGAAGTATTCAGCGATTGTCAAACCAGTAAGGGCAACACGCATACGTGCTCCTGGTGGCTCATTCATCTGACCAAATACCATGGCTGTTTTTTCGATAACGCCTGATTCTTTCATTTCCCAGTAGAGGTCGTTCCCTTCACGAGTACGTTCCCCAACACCAGTAAATACTGAGATCCCACCGTGTTCTTGGGCGATGTTGTGAATCAATTCTTGGATCAAAACGGTCTTACCAACTCCGGCACCACCGAAGAGTCCGACCTTACCACCTTTAAGGTAAGGGGCAAGAAGGTCGATAACCTTGATCCCTGTTTCTAGAATTTCTGAAGAGGTAGACAATTCATCAAAAGTTGGTGCTTTTTTATGAATTGGCTGACGCTCTGCATCTTCACCAAAAGGAGCTTCCAAGTCAATGGTATCTCCCAAAACGTTGAAGACACGTCCTAGAGTTTCTTTCCCAACTGGTACTGAGATTGGACGGCCTGTGTCCAATACTTCCAAACCACGGGTCAAGCCATCAGTTGATTCCATAGCGATAGTACGAATCATACCATCTCCCAACTCCAAGGCTACTTCAAGGACGATTTTTGTTTTTCTTTCGTCATTTTTGTAGACGACAAGTGCATTATTAATCTCTGGTAGTTTCTCACCTGCTGCAAACATGACGTCTACAACGGGACCGATAACCTGAGCAATTTTACCTGAACTCATCTACTTCTCCTATTCTGTATAAGATACTGTCGGTTCCTAGCTCAACTAGGTCCTAATACTCTTCGAAACTCAAATTCAAACCACGTCAGCATCGCCTTACCGTACTCAAGTACAGCCTCCGGCTAGCTTCCTAGTTTGCTCTTTGATTTTCATTGAGTATAAGTTCATTTTCATACGAGCTGGACTAGAGCCTATTCTAAGGCACTAGCTCCTGCTACGATTTCTGTAATTTCTTGTGTAATCGCCGCCTGTCTGGCACGGTTATACTGGATAGTCAAATCATTGATAACTTTTTAGCATTATCTGTCGCTGTCTGCATTGCTGTCATCCCTGCCGCATTTTCAGCTGTCTTGGCATCAATAATAGCACCGTAAATCATACTTTCTGCAAACTGTGGCAATAGTTGATCCAATATTTCTTCACGACTTGTTTCAAGCTCAAATGTCAAGCTGTAATTATCATCTGCTTCATTTGGGTCCAAGTCGACAATTGGAAGCATCTGCTCCACACGCATTTGACTTGTCAGTGTATTCACGTGGTGGTTGTAGCAAACATAGAGCTCATCGAAAAGTTCATTTTGGTACATTTCAATGGTTTTTGAAATAATCTTACGAACTTCATCGAAGCTTGGTTGACTGGCTAGACCACGCAATTCATAAATTGGCTGAATACCACGAGCTTTAAAGAAGTCTGCTCCCATACCACCGATACAGATGACTTCAAAATCATCACCTGAAGGATGGTATTCTTGTTGCAGTTCCATGACAGCCTTCAAGATTGAAGAGTTATATCCTCCAACAAGACCACGGTCAGATGTAATGACGATATAGCCTGTTTTTTTGACAGGGCGACTAATCAACATTGGATTTGTTGATCCGCCAGCACCATCACCGTGAAGGATGTCTGTAAGGAGTTTACGGACTTTTTGAGCATAAATCTGGAAGTTGCGTGCAGCTTCTTCAGAACGACCTAACTTAGCTGCAGAAACCATCTGCATGGCGTTAGTAATTTGACTAGTATTTTTCGTTGAGGCGATTTTTGTTTTAATATCATTTAGAGATACTGCCATCTGACACCTCTATTCTTATTGGAAGCTGGATTGGTTGAGAAACTCAGTAATCGCAGCATCCAAGACTGCTTCTTCTGGCAAGTCTTTTGTTTCACGAATAGTTTCCAAAATCTCTGGATGTTGCGCATCAAAGAAGGCATGGAATTCTTCCTCAAAACGAACAATATCATCAACTGATATAGTATCCAAGAATCCATGAGTCAAGGCATACAGAATGGTTACTTGTTTCTCAACAGGTAGTGGTTTGTGAACTGGTTGTTTCAATACTTCTACAGTACGACGACCACGGTTCAATTTAGCCTGAGTAGCAGCATCCAAGTCTGAACCAAATTTAGTGAAGGCTTCCAACTCTCGGTATGAAGCAAGGTCGATACGAAGAGTACCAGCAACTTTCTTCATGGCTTAATCTGAGCTGAACCACCAACACGAGATACAGAAGAACCCGCATCAATAGCTGGACGAATACCCGCATTAAAGAGGCTATCACTTAGGAAGATTTGTCCATCCGTAATAGAGATTACGTTTGTCGCGATATAGGCTGAGATATCTCCTGCTTGGGTCTCGATAAATGGAAGAGCCGTGATAGATCCACCACCAAGCTCATCAGATACTTTTGCAGAACGCTCAAGTAGACGGCTGTGAAGGTAGAAGACATCCCCTGGGAAGGCCTCACGACCTGGTGGACGACGGAGCAAGAGAGAAAGTTCACGATAAGCTACCGCTTGTTTAGATAGGTCATCATAAACGATCAAGACATGCTTCCCTTGGTACATAAACTCTTCTGCCATAGCAACCCCTGCATAAGGAGCAAGGAAGAGCAATGGAGAAGGTTGTGAAGCTGAGGCTGTCACAACGATTGTGTAATCCAAGGCACCGTACTGACGAAGTGTTTCTACTTGTGTACGAACTGTTGATTCTTTTTGTCCAATCGCTACATAGATACAAATCATATCTTGACCTTTTTGGTTCAAGATAGCGTCAATAGCGATAGTTGTCTTCCCTGTTTGACGGTCACCAATGATCAACTCACGTTGGCCACGACCGATTGGAACAAGGGCGTCAATAGCTTTCAAACCTGTTTGCAATGGTTCTGAGACAGACTTACGTTGCATAACACCAGGAGCTGGTGCTTCAACTGGACGAGTCTTGTCTGTGTTGATTGGACCCAAACCATCCACTGGACGACCAAGGGGATCGACTACACGTCCAATCAAGCTATCACCAACTGGAACTTCCATGATTTCCCTGTACGACGAATTGTATCGCCTTCACGGATATCTGTAAAGTCCCCAAGGATGATAATACCGACATCTGTTGATTCCAAGTTTTGCGCCATACCATAAGAGCCATTTTCAAAAATCAACAGCTCACCACTCATGGCATTTTCAAGACCATGAGCACGCGCAATCCCGTCACCAATATAGGTTACAACACCTGTTTCAGTCACATCAAAATTGGGTTTGAAATTTTCAATTTGTTGCTTAATTAAAGCGCTGATTTCTTGTGCGTTAATTGCCAAAAAGAACACCACTTTCTATTTCAAATTTTTCCTTAACAACTTTAAGTTGTTGTTTAATACTCACATCAATTGTCTTGTGATTGGCAAAAAAATAACAAAACCACCGATTAAACTATCGTCAATTTTTTTCCTTAATGCTACGAACTTTTAGAGACATCTTTTTTTCTCGATTAGAGGAATTAGTCGTTCTTTCTGTTCGTCAGTCAAAGGATGTGCAGACAAAAATAGTCACTTCAAAAACGATTGGTTTCTTTTTTTCAAGACGATTCAGCAATCTACAATCACATCATAAAACAGGTTTGATCTGTGATTGTAAAGTAGAACCTCGATAAAGTTTTGTACTAAAGGTGACACAGAGTCTTGGAAAAAACGAACCGTTTTTTCTTTATCCGACTCATCTACTGCCACCTGAGCTAAAAAAGAAGGTAAGCCTGTTTCTTCAGCTACTTGCTTGATTTGAGACAAGTCTGAAAAAATAGAGTCTTCTTCTCCTTTTTCAATCACTAATTGGACAAAAGGCATGCTGTATTTTTCAATTACCTTTAGAGTCTTTTTGTCCATTAAGCTTCTCCTAGCTGATCGATATACTGATCAATAAGTTCTTTATGGGCCTGACTGTCAAGGTTTTGGGAGATAATTTTTCCAGCTAGACTGATTGTCAAGTCTGCCACATCTCCCTTAACACTTTGTAAAGCTTCAGCTTTATTTTGAGCAATTTCTTGGTTGGCTTTTTCTTTTAAGCGCCCAGCTTCAAGTTTAGCTTCGGCCAAAAATATCAGCTTTACTTTTTCTCAGCTGTTTCCTTTGCATTCTCGATAATCGTTTTAGCTTCGGTACGGCTGCTTGCTAACTCAGCTTCACGTTTGCTAGCAAGTTCCTCTGCCTTTTTACGGGCTTCTTCGGCACCATCAATATCTGAAGAAATCTTTTCAGCGCGTTCATCTAAGACACTGGTAATATTTCCCCAAGCATATTTCTTCACTAAAAAGATCAATAAAAGGAAGGAACCAGCGATCAGAATAAAGTCACCAATAATGGTACTAATAGTTAAATCCATCTTCTAATCCTCCTCTACTTACTCTTCCCTTCATTTATTTTTACCAATGTACATAGATGACAACATGGTAAATACATAAGCTTGAATACATGAAATGAAAAATCGAAAAATGCTGTCCATAACATGTTTTGCAATAAAGGCAAAAGGATACCAATACAAGGCATGTTGTGACAAGGCCAATAGCAATCCTGCTAAAACCTCACCGGCAAAGATATTTCCGTAAATCCGAATCGCCAAAGAGGCAAAATTGGTGAACTCTTCTAAAATGTTCATCGGAGTCATAAAGCCAGGTGTAACAAATGCTCTCAAATATTCTTTAACGCCTCTACGACGAACTCCTTCTACATGAGCGATCAAAGTGATCAATAATGAGAGGGATAAATCGTATCCAAGGTTGGCTGTTGGAGAAGTCCACAAGTTATAACCGTTTGTTGTTTGTACTTTTGCCATTAAACCAATATTATTTGCAACCAAGATAAACAAGAATAGAGAAAATAGGAACAAGGAATAGTCCTTGATGTATGAATCTCCAATGTTTGGTTTTGCAAAACTAACCACAAAGTCATAAATCATCTCAAGAGCATTTTGTTTGCCCTTGGGACGGATGGTCATTTTTCGACTTGCCCAATAGACAAAGGCAAAAACCATCAAAACAGTTACAAGAGACATGGCAAGCAGGGTCAAATCAAAGGATATTGGTCCAATATTAACGGTTGGATTCAAACTTTCTTCCATGGTTTGACACCTCCATTTCTAAATAGAGTTGTCTATTTAATGACAAATGCCATCGCTAGGGTTACAAAGAAGGTACCTTCTACAAAGGCAACACCAAGAATTAAAAGGGTTGCGTAATTGGTCAATAATTTCAGGTTGACGAGCGGCAGACTTGAAGAGATTACTCATAATCAATCCTTCAGCAATAGATACACCCATACAGGCAAGACAAAGTCCGAAAAATGTTAAATTCATGACGAATTCTCCTTTTTTAAATTAAATTTACCTCCCTAGTTTAGTCCTAAAATTTGCTTTTGTCAACTTTTTACTAGTAATGAAAGCGTTTCGAATCATTTATTTCTAATTTTAGGATTTTCAAGACAATTATATAGAAAAATTTTTATTGTCTTTTCATACTACTTTCACTGCCTTTCCTTGTTTTCTGAAAACAAAAAAACCGAGTTTTACAACTCGGTTTTGCCATTTCTTATTTAAAATAATATGAGTGATGATTTTGACAAGCTGGATTAAAGAGAGCTTCACAGTATGGACAAGTGCCCGTCTCTGTATACTCCTCATACCTTAGTGTTTTCCCACAGGAGCCACATAAGATAGGTCTATCCTCTTTCAGATTTAAAGGATAGGGAGAAAATATGTGTGACTCCAGTTCATTATGACACTGATAACAGGCATAGTATTTCTGACACTCATAGCACTGTAAGGCTACGATATCCTTATCACTATGGTAATGAACACATCTGCTTTCATGATCTACTAGTAAGCCCTGAGCTTGAACCATTCTTTTTCCTTATCTAGGCACGAACTGTGACGCTTGTTCCATCTTCTTTATAGAGATTGATGAGACCTTCTTTCAGGGCACGTACCATGTCCCCTGCTTGAACAGGTTGAGGAACTTTAATGGTCAAGAGTTCCATTGGATTTGGGGCGCGATCGATTTTATTTCCTTTGGCATCGTGAAGGTCTTCGATAAAAGTTTCAAAATGACGGAAGCCTGGTCCGTAGAACTCAACTTGGTCGCCTTCGTTGATAACATTACGTTGACGAATAGTTGCTGTTTGTGTAGCATCATCATAAGCTACTACTTCAGCAACAAACTTGTATTCTGGAATCTTACGACGAGCACCGAACAGTTGCTCATTTTCAGATGGTGTTCCGTAGTAGAAACCTGTAGCCAACTCACGTTGGGCAACCTTCCACATTTCATCAATCAAGTCTTGCTTAATAGCTTCAAACTTTTCAGGACTCTCAAGATAGGCATCAACCGCAGCCTTGTAGCAGTTTGTTACTGTTGAAACATAGTGGATAGACTTCATACGGCCCTCAATCTTCAGACTGTCCACACCATTTTCAATCATATCTGGAATATGGTCAATCATAGACATATCAACAGCTGACATGGAGAATTCTTCAGGAATTTCTCCCTTAAGGCTCTTACGTTCTTGACCAAATGGCATGTCGTAAAGGTCATATTTCCAACGGCAAGATTGTGAACATCCACCACGGTTGGCATCACGCATACTCATGTGGTTTGAAAGTGTACAACGACCAGAGTAGGAAATACACATAGCTCCATGTACAAAAGCTTCAATCTCAACATCTGTACGTTTGCGAATCTCTGCCAATTCTTCCATAGAAACCTCACGCGCCAAAACAACACGAGTCAACCGAGTTCTTTCCAGAATTCTAGGGTTTCGTAGTTAGTCGCACTGGCCTGGGTTGAAAGGTGGATTTCAAGTCCTGGTGCTTCTGTTGCTGCGATCATGATCAAGGCTGGATCAGACACGATAACCGCTGCAATCCCAATATCACGTAATTTACGGAACCATTCGCCGGCCCCTTCTTCGTTTCCTTCGTGCATGACCATATTAGCAGCTACATAAACCTTAGCACCATATTTAGCAGCGAACTGTACTCCTTCTTCCATTTGTTCGAAAGTAAAGTTCCCTGCACGGCTACGTAAACCATAGGCCTGACCACCGATAAAGACAGCATCTGCTCCATATTGAACAGCTACTTTTAGTTTTTCAAGTGTTCCTGCAGGTGATAGAACCTCAGGACGTTTCAAAGTTTTTGTCATGTTTTCTCCTATTTGCAATATAAAAGTTTGACACTAATCTTTACCATTTTATAGCAAAAAGGTTCTAAAATCAAGTTTTGATTGATTGTTTAGACAATTTTAATTTTCTTGAAAAGCTAAGCTCAGTGAACTGTTTCTATTTGCCAAGCACTCCAACCTTTAAAAACGAATGGCCCCCTTTTTGATCCGTTTTATAAATCGAATTCCCAAATTCTTGGTTATTCTCCCCATTTTTTTCTTTAAATTTTTTCTTCTTGTCTACTGAAATGACAGTGATTTTAGGCTGAAAGATTTCGAAGACTTCGACATCTGTCTTTTTCTTCGATGCTTGCTGGTGAGTTAGCACTACATCTGCTTGGATTTTTTTGGATAAGACTTGTTTAAGAACTTCTCCTCTGTATTTCCAGTGACTAGAAAAAGTTTGATTTAGTAGCTTTCCATACATTGCTATTGAGGCTTTACTATCACTGTTTTGATTTTCGATTACTTCTAAACTACTCCCAAAAATAAATAACTGCTCTCCTGTTTTAATAGGACGTACTTTCAAGTTACTTTCCTCTAATTTATCCATAAATTCTCTTTTAGATAGAGTTTCTTCAGTTACTAGAATCTCTCCAAGATTGAAAGCTTTACTAATTTCTAGTAGATGGTCTAGTTGCTTAGGTTCACTATCCGTTAAAACAAGCTGATCAATCTTTGCCACTCCTCGACTTTTCAGATAAGGAATTAAACTCCGTTTGGCAATGCTCGAGGTGACTTTCTCCTGCCAAGCTTCTTTTTTCTCAACTGCTAACTTTTCACCGACATCCAGTAATATTGTCTTTCCTGTCATGTCTCTTAGGAAAATGCTCCGTCCCTGCTCCATGTCTAGGACTGTGATTTCATTTTCCAGTGGATGTTTGGTTACTAAGAAAAGTAAAACGATAAATAGGATAAGCAAAGGTGCTTTCTTCAAATTTTTACGATAATCATAAATCAGCGCCAAAGAGACTAATAGACATACCAAAACCCAGAGATTAGGTTGACCCAAAATAAAGGGTTTAGTAGATAGCTGAGATACATAGCGTATGATGTTTTCTAGCCATTCAAAGAGAAAGTTAAACTGGGTAATAGGATATATCCATGACAGACAGAAGAGCATTGATAAAAGTGGTAGCAAGACCATATCAAATAAAAAAGAAAAGACAAAGGTTAAGAGTATGGACCAAGGTTGAAATTCAGAAAAATAGAATGATAAAATTGGCAGAATTCCTAAGGAAATAATGAAACTTTCTCTAACTAGACCTTTTATTCCTCCTACTTCTTCACCAGTCATGGTCAGGATAAAGGCATAGGCACAGGAGAGCACTCCTCCAGCAGTTAGGAAGAAATTCGGCATGATAAGAAATAGAATAAGAATCGTCAAAGCAAAATTATCCAGTCCCTTGAAGCCATGCTGAGCCAAAAGTTTTTGTAAGAGACTACGAATAACAGAAGCTGAGAACCCTGTCAAACCTGCATAGACCAAAGAAAAGGGATAGGCAAGCCATTTGAACTTCTCTTGCGTCAAACCCAATCGTAAGAGTGACTTTTTAAAAGCATTCATGAAGAAACCAACCTGCATCCCTGACAAAGCAAAAAGGTGAATAATCCCTAGACTGGAATAGAGTTCATTCATTTCCTCAAAATCTGTGTCCAAGTGCCCTAATAAGAGTCCCGTCATATAATTGCGCATGGGGTCAGGAAAATTCCTTTTTATCCAGACAACTGCTTTTCTTCGCAAACTGGATAGATTTTCTCCTATATCCCAGCTGGATGTTTTCTTTAATTCGATAATTTCCGATATCGTTAAGGTCTGATAAATCCCCTGCATTTAGATAATTTCGATAATCAAATCCAGCAAAATTATTTGCTCCTTGAGGAATAGCTAGCTTTCCTTTTACTACTATCTCATGCAGTTCTGATAACTCTTGAAATCTTTCCTTTTCAGCCTCTGACTGGAATTTATAATAAACCTGAAAGAGTCTGCCATCAGCCTTCCCACGAAAGGATAAACTATCTCCATTGACCTTGATAGTATCAGGCAAGATTCGCACCGTATTAACTGAGTCAACAAAATGTTGACTCGTTTCTTCTTGTTGCCATTTTTGAAATATAAACCAGCTTCCAAAAAGACCACAAACAAAGAGAACCTTGACCACAGTCTTCCATGGAAATTGAAAAAAGAGGCAGAGCAGTAAAAAGACAAAGCCCAAAAGTGCTAAAAAGCTTGCTGAAAAGATAGCATAGTAGAGCCAAAGCAGGAGAAAACTAAGATAGATTTTAGGGATGGGAAATCGACTAATCCACTGTGACATACTCTTTTAACTTTTCTATCGTTTTTTTGCACCAATACCAGAAACCTTTTTGAGCTCATCAACTGACTTAAACTTACCGTTGGACTCACGATGGTCGATGATATCCTGAGCACGTTTGGCTCCCAACCCCTTGACTTGTTTAAGTTCTTCTAAACTGGCTTTATTAAGATTGACTTTCTTATTTTCTTTGGTGTTGGAAGCATTTGAATGCGCCTCTTGACTGGTAGCTTCTTCCTTAGTTGGAACATAAACAAGTGCTTCGTCACTAATTCTCTGGGCAAGATTGATAGACTTACTATCAGCATTATCTGTAAGTCCACCAGCTTTTTGGACAGCATCGTTGATACGACTTCCAACTGGCAAATCATAGATTCCTGGTGATTTGACAGCACCTTTGACATCGACAGTAATCAGATCTTGCTCCACCACTTCTTCCTTCTGATTTTTATCTTCCTTTTCATCCTTTGAAACAGTTGTAACTTCTGTTTGCAAATTGCTTTCCTTAGCCGGTGTTTGAGCGACTGGCTTTAGGAAGAAAAATCCGCCTAAGACCATGCCCAAACTAGCACAGATAACAATGATTTTATATTCTTTGATTTTCTCAATAAGTTCTTCCATAATTTCTCCTCTCTTAGCTTATTCGTAAGAGAAAGAAAAAACAGCTGAAAAATCTTTTCAACTGCTTACTTATTTGCAAAAATATTCTTCCTTTTTTTCAAGACATATCTTAAGTAGAGAAATAAGTTTTTCTTGCAATTTATAGCGGTTTCATATAAAAATAAAAAAACATCACAAGAAAAAGACTGGGTTCTTCCTGTGATGATTTCGTATAAGAACCTAGATGTTAAATAAGGAGCTAATCTCTATGTTAATTGGAATTCCAAAGGAAATAAAAAAATAATGAAAAATCGTGTTGCTTTTGACACCTGCTGGTGTACAGAGTCTTGTTGGTCGTGGTCACCGTGTCCTCATCGAAACAAATGCGGGACTTGGATCTGGTTTTGCTGATGCTGACTATGAAAAAGCAAGGAGCTGAGATTGTCGCAACTGTCGCTGAAGCCTGGGTCGCAGAGTTAGTTGTTAAAGTCAAGGAACCCCTTGCTAGTGAGTACCAGTTCTTGCGTGACGATTTACTTCTCTTCACCTACTTGCACATGGCGTGAAATTTCCCAGAATTAGCTGGATGCTATGCTTGCGCTGAAAAACAACTGGTGTTGCTTATGAAACTGTACGCAATACTGAAGGTCAACTTCCTCTATTGGTTCCAATGAGTGAGGTTGCAGGTCGTATGGCTGTTCAAATCGGAGCTCACTTCTTGACGAAACAAGCTGGTGGTTCTGGAGTTCTTTTAGGTGGTGTCCCAGGTGTACCAAAAGGAAAAGTAACCATTATTGGTGGTGGTGTCGTTGGTACACACGCAAAGACGTATCGCTCTTGGTTTAGGGTGCTCAAGTAACTATTTTTAGATATCAGCGCTAAACGTCTCTCTGAACTTGAAGATGTCTTTGGTCACCAAATCCAAACACTCATGTCTAATCCATTTAATATCGAAGCAAGTGTGCGTGAAGCAGACGTTGTTATCGGTGCAGTATTGATTCCTGGTGCCAAAGCTCCAAAATTAGTGACAGATGACATGGTTCAACAAATGCGTCCTGGTTCTGTCATCGTAGACGTTGCTGTAGACCAAGGTGGTGTTATTGCAACAGCTGACCGTGTGACAACCCATGATGAGCCTATCTATGAGAAACACGGTGTCCTTCACTATGCAGTTGCTAACATTCCTGGAGCAGTTGCTCGTACTTCTACTATCGCCCTTACAAATGTGACTCTTCCATATATCGAAGCCTTGGCAGGAAAAGGATTTAAAAAAGCAATCCTTGAAGACGCAGGTTTGCTTGAAGGTGTAACAACTTACCAAGGTCAACTCACAAGTCAACCAGTTGCTGAAGGTTTAGAACGTGACTTCACACCTATCAGTGAACTTGTCTAATAAGAAATTCAAAAAATTAAGAGCAGTTTTTCAACTGCTCTTTTTCTTTATTCTGTTTCTTCTTGATTTTCTTCAGCTTTGACAGGTCGAGGTTCATAGGCTCTGATAATCTGAGCAACGACTGGATGGCGAACCACATCCTTGGCTGAGAAGTGTACAAAGTCGATCTGGTGAATATTCTTAAGTTTTTCCTGGGCATCAATCAAACCTGATTTAACATTACGCGGCAGGTCAATCTGGCTAATATCCCCATTGACAATCATTTTAGAATTGAATCCAAGACGTGTCAAGAACATCTTCATCTGCATGATGGTTGTATTTTGGGCTTCATCCAAGATGACAAAGGCATCATCCAAGGTACGTCCACGCATATAGGCCAAAGGTGCAATCTCAATAATTTCTCGCTCCATGAGACGAGTTGTTTGGTCCTTCCCAAGAATTTGGTACAAGGCATCATAGACTGGTCGAAGATAAGGGTCTACTTTTTCTTTCAAATCACCAGGTAGAAATCCTAGGCTTTCTCCAGCTTCTACTGCTGGACGAGTCAGGATAATACGCTTGACTTGACCTCGTTTGAGAGCTGTAACAGCCAAGGTCACTGCTAGGAATGTTTTACCCGTACCAGCTGGCCCAATCCCGAAGGTCACATCATGGTTCTTAACACTATCTACATAAAGTTTTTGACCCAGTGTCTTTACACGTATCGGCTTACCAGTATTGTCTTTGATAATCTCTTCTTCATAGAGGGCAACAAACTTATCGATTTCATTGTTTCTAACCATATTGATGGCTGTCACCACATCCGGAGTTCCTACTGTCATGCCACGATTGACCAAGACCATCAAGGCTTGAATTACTTGCCGTGCTTCTTCACAAGAAGACTCCTCTCCCAAGACTTGTACAATCTCTGTACGAGCATGGATGATAACATCTAACTCATCCTCCATCAAGCGAAGATGGCGTTCATTGGAACCAAAAAGATGAAACAGGTCATCTGGATGACTTAACTGAATGTCTATTGAATGTTCCTTCAAATAAAGAACCTCTCTAACTCTTTAATTTCTTTTTATTATAGCAAAGGCAATTAGAAATTACTATCCCTAACACCTATGGTATCTTTAATGTTCTAAATATTCTTGCCAGATGCGATCGAAGTCTCCCATATTAAAGGAAAAACTAGCATGTTCTTCTAAAAATCGACTGACTTGATCAAAATCATCCGTGTGTTTTGGGAAAGCTGATTCCTCAAAGGCAAGATCCGCTAAAATTGCTTTGGGACTATTACTTTTAGGATTACGCTCTGTCATAAGCCAAGTATAAAATGATTTTCGCATAAGCCTCCCTAAATTAACTCAGTACCAAACTGGTCTTGTTTAATCTTTCCAGCTTTCATTAAACCACCAAGCGCTTTTTTAAACTGACCTTTAGAAATACCAAAGGTAGCCTTGATGTCATCCGGTGAAGATTTGTCATTTAAGGTCATAAATCCACCATTACTTTCCAAATAAGTCAGAATCATTTGTGCATCGTTTTCTAACATCTCAAAAGAGCGAGGTTTTAGTGATAGATTAAGAGTTCGGTCAACTTCACGGAAACCAATGACACGCACATCTAACACTTGCCCCAAACGTGGCTCTGCATAGCGCTCACTTGGGTGGATAAATCCAAGCATGTTGTTTTCTGGTAGATAGACAAAAGTTCCTGATAACTTAAGACGATAAACGATTGCAGGCCAGTTCTGATTTTGCATGTTGTTGTATGCTGGACGTGCCAAACGTTGGAAGTCTTCCTGATAAGCCAAAACACCCCAAATACGGTCTTTCTTATCTACTTCTAGACGAATATAAAGTTTATCGCCCTTCTTAGGCCAAAGCTCTTTTAGTTCAGGTAGGATATCCAGTGACACTACGATTTCCTTGTCAGGAAGCCCTGTATCAACAAAAACACCCAAATCCTTACGCACTTCTGTTACAGTTCCCCAACCAAATTGATCCTGAGTCGCAGTCACTTCTAGTGTAGTCAAACGAAGTTTTTGCTTCATATCTGTGTAGGCAAAGCCTTTAACGGTATCACCTATTGCATGCTGGCCTTCTTCCTTATCTAGAGCATAGGTCTGACCATCCTTTTGGACAAAGTAAAAACGGTCATTTTCATCAGTTATCAAACCGACGATAAAACTAGCAAGATTTGTATTCATGTTTCCTTCTTTCGAATAAAACTCAGCCAGCAATGCCAACTGAGTTTTTCTGTTTATTTCTTAGACTTCCAAGATTTCTTTTTCTTTATTGGCAGTCATGTCGTCGATGTGTTTAACAGCATCGTCTGTCGCTTTTTGAATATCTTTTTCAAGAGTCTTCAATTCATCTTCAGTAATTTCTTTAGCTTTTTCTTGTTTTTTAGCTTCATCCATAGCATCACGACGGATATTACGAATCGCTACTTTAGCATTTTCACCAACTTTTTTCACTTCTTTAGCGAGGTCACGACGAGTTTCTTCTGTAAGAGCTGGGATTACCAAGCGAATAACAGAACCATCGTTAGCTGGTGTAATACCAAGGTCTGAAGCGTTTAAGGCACGTTCGATATCTTTTAGAGAAGATTTATCAAATGGTGTTACCAATAAAACACGTGCTTCAGGAATTGTGATAGAAGCGATTTGGTTAAGAGGTGTTTCGACACCATAGTATTCAACATTGATACGGTCAAGCAAGCTTGCGTTAGCACGACCAGCACGGATACCACCAAACTCACGAGCAAGCGAGTGGTGAGATTGAGTCATTCTCTCTTTAGCTTTTTCTACAATTGCGTTAGCCATAATTTTTCTTATTCCTTTTCTTCGATATTGTTTGAAACAGTTGTTCCGATATTTTCACCAAATACAACACGTTTGATATTGCCAGGTTGGTTCATATTAAAGACAACCAAGTCAATATCGTTATCCATAGATAGAGTTGAAGCTGTTGAATCCATGATACGGAGACCTTTATTAATAACATCACGGTGAGTCAATTCTTCAAATTTAACAGCCGTTTTATCTTTCTTAGGATCCGCATTGTAGACACCATCTACACCATTCTTAGCCATCAAAATAGCGTCTGCTTCAATCTCAGCTGCACGAAGAGCTGCTGTTGTATCTGTAGAGAAGTAAGGTGAACCAATTCCCGCGCCAAAGATAACGATACGTCCTTTTTCAAGGTGGCGAAGGGCACGTCCACGAATATAAGGCTCTGCTACTTGTTGCATGGCAATAGCTGTTTGTACGCGAGTATCAACACCAGCTTGTTGCAATGAATCTGCCATCACAAGAGCATTCATGACTGTCCCAAGCATTCCAGTATAATCCGCTTGCACACGATCCATACCAGCTTCTGCTGCAGGTTCTCCACGCCAAAGGTTCCCACCACCGATAACCAAGGCGATTTCAATTCCTAGCTCGTGAACTTCCTTGATTTCTTGGGCCATACTTTGGACGGTTTTGATATCAATACCGACACCACGTTCGCCAGCAAGGGCTTCACCAGATAGCTTGATTAAGATACGTTTATACTTAGGTTCTACCATTTTCTCTCTCCTTTTTTCATCCTACCTATTTTATCACAATTTCAAGGATTTTTTTATAGTATCATGAACAATTCTTTTCAAAAAAATTTTAGACAGATAAAAAAATTTCTCTAAATCAGACAAGGCACGTTCTGCAATTTTCTCATAACGAGCCTTTTTATCACGAATACGCTCGCCTTCTAGCTCCTTGATAATTCCGAAGTTGACATTCATGGGTTGGAAATGCTTGCTATCAGCATGGGTGATATAATGAGCTAAACTACCGATTGCTGTAGTCTCTGGGAAAAATAGCCTCACTTTCTCCCTTGAAAAAGACGAGCGAGATTGATTCCAGCAACTAATCCTGAAGCGACCTGACTCAACGTAGCCCTCTACACCTGTCATCTGACCAGCAAAGAAGAGATTTGGCTGTTTCTTAGAACGGTATGTCTGTTCAAGAAGATTTGGCGAATCCATATAGGAATTACGATGCATGACGCCATAGCGAACAAACTCAGCATTTTCAAGACCTGGAATCATTTGGAAGACACGCTTCTGCTCTCCCCATTTGAGGTGAGTTTGGAAACCAACGATGTTATAAAGACTTTCCAGTCGCATTGTCCTGACGAAGCTGGACAACTGCATAAGGGGTTTTAAACTCTCCATCACGAGGGCCTGTGTAGTCATCTGGATACTCCAGACCAACTGGTTTCATAGGGCCATAGAGCATGGTTTTGATACCACGTTTAGCCATAACTTCAATTGGCATACACCCTTCAAAGTACTTTTCTTTTTCAAAAGAATTAAGGGGTGCTTCTTCCGCATTGACCAAGGCTTCATGGAAATCCATAAACTCTTGCTTGGTCATCGGAGCATTGAGGTAGGCAGCTTCTCCCTTGTCATACCGAGACTTGAGATAGACCTTGCTCATATCGATGGTATTGACGTCTATAATAGGCGCTGCTGTCATAGAAATAGAAGCCATCGCCGTCATTAAGGGCATGAATTTTCTCAGCCAGGGCATCGCTAGTCAAGGGACCAGTAGCGACAACTGTAATAGCATCTGTCGGCAATTCTGTAATTTCATCACGAACCACTTCAATTAAAGGGTGATTGGCAATTTTTTCAGTAACCATTTGAGAAAAACCGTCACGATCAACCGCAAGCGCTCCACCTGCAGGAACCCGCGTTGCTTCTGCTGAATCTAAAATCACAGAACCAAGACGACGCATTTCTTCCTTGAGGAGCCCGACAGCATTTGTAAGAGCATCCCCCCTCGTAATGAGTTAGAACACACTAATTCTGCAAAATTATCTGTTTTATGCTGGGGTGTTGACTTGACACCACGCATTTCATAGAGTTTAACTGGAATACCACGCTCTGCGATTTGGTAAGCTGCTTCCGAACCTGCTAAACCAGCTCCGATAACATTAATATAAGATTGAGACACGACACTAATACCTCTTTGGGTGGAACCTAAGTTCATAACAAAACAAACTACTGGACTGTTTGACACCCACAAATCTTTCTAATTTTTCTTTTACTAGTATAACAAAAAAAGGGAAGAAGGCAAACTTCCCTGTTTAGTCATCCGATTGATTCTCTTCCCATTCATGATAAGATGCATAGAGCTGGCTTTTGTTCCACTGATATATTTTTGCGACTTCCTTAATGGCTTGATTTTTCTTAACACCTTGTTGGATACGATTTTGTATCTCAGAGAATAAATCTTCTTCATCCTTATCTTCAACTTCTAGACTAGCACCTTCTACAATCAGAAGACACTCCCCCTTAAGTGGAGTTTCAGAGATACTTTCAAGCAACTCTGAGATTTTCCCCCGTTGATATTCTTCAAAAATCTTAGTCAATTCTCGAACTAGAACTACTGGACGGTCACCGTATACCTCTAGCATATTTTCCAACGTATCTGCGACACGGTGAGGAGATTCATAGAAAATCTGGGTCTCAGGATAATCTTTTTTTGATTCGAAAAATTGCTTTTGTTGTCCCGATTTTCGAGGTAAGAATCCATAAAAAATATGGGGTTGTGGAGCTAAACCGCTGGCAATCAAGGCAGAAATTCCTGCGCTAGCACCTGGAACTGTGACAACTGCTATATCTTCTTCAATTGCCGCCTTGACCAAATCATGACCTGGGTCAGAAATACTTGGTAAACCCGCATCCGAAACTTGAGCAATACTTTGTCCTGCTTTCAGCAAACCAATCAAATCTGGAATCTTTTCCTTGGCATTGTGCTCATGAAAACTGATTTGTTTGGTTGAAATATCGAAATGCTTCAGCAATAGACCAGTATTACGAGTATCCTCGGCAGCAATCCAGTCCACTTCTTTCAAAGTCTGAATAGCACGAAAAGTCATATCCTCTAGATTCCCAATTGGAGTTGCGACAAGATATAACTTCCCATAAGGTGAATGACCTTTAAAACTTTTTTGAATCTGCATGCTTACTCCCTAAACAACAATTCATCACAAAACATACATTCTGCATCTTGTTCACGACGCTGGCCATAAAAGTCGCGACACACATGAAACCGTCGTCATAGATTCGGCTCACGTTTTCTCTAACATGCTTGGTCTTAGTTGGAGCTGTTTCTTCTTCCTCACTCAAGCGCTCTCTCAGTTTATCGTTCTCTAAACGAAGAGCTGTATTCTCTTCTACGACACTCTTGAGATTTTTTTTGATGGCTTCGACATCTGCCAAGGTTGCCAACAACTGTTGAGAAAAATCATCTAAGGCATCAAATAATTCTTTCTTGTTCATGAACAGCCCTTTCTTTTTCTGTTTTCATGTTCATTTTATTGTAAAACTAGGTATTCCAAAAGAATTCTGGAAAGACACATTTGCTTTCCACATTTTTTTCTGGCTTCGAGAAGGTTTTTGCAATATTGTACGTGCTGCATTTTTTTGAATCTCTTGGCCTGCTAAAACTTCTAAAATTCTAAAAACTTGGTCTTGTTTTTCTTTGTCATCTGCTAAGCTAGCTAATTTTGAGACCTGTAAGTAAGATTCCTTTTTCCCAGCATCTAACCAAGAATAGATTCGTTCACTTTCTTCAAGTAGAGTCCAAAAACTTGTTTGATTTGTCAGCTTTTCGGCTTCTGCTTGCGATTGACTAAACTCAGCTAAAAGCCTTGCTTTATTTTTGACCAATCCTGCTTGTTCAAGTTGATTCCTAAGGCTTTCGACTTGCTTCTTAAATTGAAAAATTTGAGTCCGACTACGGATAGTTGGTAACATCTGCTCTTGATCATTGGTTAAGAAGAAAATATAGGTTTCACTTTGCGGTTCTTCAATGACCTTTAGTAGTGAGTTAGCAGCGTTAACATGCATTTTTTCTGCTTGTTCAATAATAAAAACCTGACGTTGATTTTCGATTCCTGATTGAGAAAATTGGCCAACTAATTCTCGGATTCGTTCCGTTTTAATGATTTGATTCATCGGACGAATAATGGTGACATCAGGAAATTCTTCCTGATCAATCAACTTACAATTTCGGCAAGACTCGCAAGGTAAGACACCCTGCTTTTCTGTACAGAACAAACTCTTAGACAGAAATAAGGCCATCTCCATGCTTCCGAAATACCCTGAAAAGAGATAGGCATGATTCAGCTGTCTTTGTTCTAAGATGTGAACAAAACGGTCAAATTGCTGGGGTTGACAAGCTCTTAATTGCTCTTGATTCATTCTGTCGGCCCCATTCTGTCAAATAAAACTTGTTTAGTATTTTCAACCACTTGATTTAGTGGTAAACTCGCATCGATTTTAACAATACGCTCACCTTCTTTCTCAAGAAGGGAAAGATAGCCTTGACGCACTTTTCTGTGCAGGTCTAAACCTTCCAAGTCCAAACGGTTGACTTCGCGATCGCTGTTTGCAGCGATTCTTTCAAGTCCCTTCTCCACTTCAATATCAAAATAAAGTGTCAAATCTGGCTTGAGTCCATCTGTCGCAAATTGATTGAGCCAGTCAATAGCTTCAATATCCAAACCACGACCAAAGCCTTGATAAGCAACGGAACTATCAATAAAACGATCCATGATGACCAATTTTCCAGCTGCAAGTGCTGGCAAGACCTTCTCTACTAGGTGCTGTCTACGACTTGCAATATAGAGAAGCAACTCTGTCTTTGGATCCATCTGAGTATGACTAGGATCTAAAATGACTTCTCGAATCTTCTCACCAATCAAAACACCACCTGGCTCACGTGTTGTTAAAAACTCAATATTCTTTTCTTCTAACAAAGGGAGGATAGCTTCAAGCACACTCGTTTTACCAGCTCCCTCTGGCCCCTCTAAAGAGACTAAAAATCCTTTTGACATGACGAACTCATTTCTTTTTCTTCCTTCTATTCTATCAAAAAAACAGGCATTTGTGAAAAGCTTTTTAACCTAATAAAAATTTATTCTGAAAAACTAGGAAATACATTCGTTAATAAATAAGATAAATATTTAATTAAGTTTATATATTCGTAATCAACTACCATACTGTCTTATTTTTGTCTTTGTATAACTAGAAAAAAAGAACCTTGCATAGCAAGATTCTTTTTAATGTCTGACTTAAATAATTGTTCTTCTGGGAACTAAATCGAATTAAGCTTCGATTTCTGTAACCATACCTGAACCAACAGTACGTCCACCCTCACGGATAGAGAATGTAGTACCTTGTTCTACGGCGATTGGGTGGATCAACTCAACGTCGATTGTCACGTTATCACCTGGCATTACCATTTCAGTACCTGCTGGAAGTTCGATTGAACCTGTAACGTCAGTAGTACGGAAGTAGAATTGTGGGCGGTAGTTGTTGAAGAATGGAGTGTGACGTCCACCTTCTTCTTTAGTAAGGATGTAAACTTCACCTTTGAATTTAGTGTGTGGGTTGATTGAACCTGGTTTAGCGATAACTTGTCCACGTTCGATTTCGTCACGTTGAACACCACGAAGAAGGACACCTACGTTATCTCCTGCAAGACCTTCGTCAAGTTGTTTACGGAACATTTCAACACCAGTAACAACTGCTTTTGAAGTTTCTTCTTTGATACCAACGATTTCGATTTCGTCGTTGACACGAACAGTACCACGGTCGATACGTCCTGAAGCAACTGTACCACGTCCAGTGATTGAGAATACGTCCTCGACTGGAAGAAGCAATGGTTTGTCAGTGTCACGTTCTGGTTCTGGAATGTACTCATCAACAGTGTTCATCAATTCCATGATGATGTCTTCGTATTTAGAGTCACCTTCGAGAGCTTAAGAGCTGAACCTTGGATAACTGGAAGATCGTCACCTGGGAAGTCGTATTCTGAAAGAAGGTCACGGATTTCCATTTCGACCAATTCAAGCAATTCTTCGTCGTCAACCAAGTCGATCTTGTTCATGAAGACGATAAGGTGTTTAACACCAACCTGACGTGAAAGAAGGATGTGCTCACGAGTTTGTGGCATTGGTCCGTCAGTTGAAGCTACTACAAGGATAGCTCCGTCCATTTGAGCGACACCAGTGATCATGTTTTTTTAACGTAGTCCGCGTGTCCTGGAGCGTCGATGTGAGCATAGTGACGTTTTTTTCAGTTTCGTACTCAACGTGCGCAGTGTTGATAGTGATACCGCGTTCGCGTTCTTCTGGAGCGACATCGATAGACGCATAGTCTTTAGGTTGGTTAACTGCTGAAGGCAAGCGACGTGCCAAAAACAGTTGTGATAGTCGCAGTTAGGTAGTTTTACCGTGGTCAACGTGTCCGATAGTACCAATGTTAACGTGTGGTTTACTACGATCGTATTTTTTTCTTTTTGCCATTTGAGTAAAAAGCCTCCAATAAAATATATTTTATAGATAGACAGTAGGCAATACAGTCTAACTTTCCTTACTATTTTATCAAATTTTAGCTAAATTGCAAGTGTTTTTACAAAGTTTTTATTAATTATTCTTATTCTTACTATAAGTTGTCGTTTTATTGATAAAAAAAGAAACAGATGAATCCGTTTCTTTTTAAAAATCTTTTATTTTTCTCCCACTTCTTGTACTTCTTTATGTTTTTCATAAAGTCGGACTAGGAATTTGGATATTTCTTTGAGAATTGAGTAGGTAGGAACGGCAACGATCATACCTACGACACCATAGATATTACTTGACAACAATAATAGCACGAGAATTGTAATCGGATGAACTTTCATGACTCCACCAACAATACGAGGGTATAGGATATTCCCATCTACTTGTTGGATAATCAGCATATAGATAACTGCTATAATCATCTTTTGAGGATCCGTAAATAGATTTGAAATAATCATCGGAATTAGTCCAATACTCGGTCCAACATAAGGAATCAAATTTGCTAAACCTGAGAAAATAGCAAAAACTAAAGCATATTTTAAACCAATTACACTATAACCGATAAAAGCCAAACACCCGATAATAAATGCATCGATTGATACTCCACTTATGTAACGGGAAATAGTCTCATTCAAGTTTGTTATTAAACCAGATATATTGAGTTTGTCTCGCTTTAAAATAGTTCTTTCTAGCATCGGTAAGAATTTATGACCATCTAAAAGGAAATAAATCAAGAAAACCGGTGTCATAATGATAATTAAAACAGTGCTTACCAAAGCTGAAAGGACACTTCCCACACTATTTGTCACACTATTTAAGATATTTTGTAAAATATCGACATAAGAAAGATTTAATTGTTGGATTGTTTGTTGAATATCTAGCTCTTGGAAAGTAGGATATTTCGATAATTCTATCACTAAATCTTGGATTCGAGAATAGATATCTTGGCTAGAATTAATCAAGCTACTCAACTGATTGATTAAAATCGGCAAGAGATAGACGACAGCTATCACTATGGTTCCAAAGAGAACACAAAGTGTTAACAAAATACCAATGATTCGATTAATGCGACATTCCTTCTCCAAAAAGATGACGATTGGATTTGTTAAGTAGTATAGAAATCCACCTAGTAAAAAGGGAATCATGATTGTATTTACGACACTTACAAACGGTGTAATAATAGTACCCATTTCTCGCCATAAGTAGAAAATAAGGGTTATTAATAATATCTCAGTGGTCCAGAAGAATAATTTATTTCTCCGAAACATAAGCCACCTCCTCTTTCTCCTATTTTACCATATTTCCAAAAAGATTGATAACCTACATTATAAAAACAAGAATATTTTTTGTCTTTATGATAGAATAAAGTTACTATGAAGAAATTATTTTTTTAACATTAATCACACTTATTTCATTTGGTTCTGCTACTACTGTTTTTGCTCAGGATTTTGATGTCGCAGCAAAACACGCCATCGCTGTTGAGGCTAACAGTGGTAAGATCTTGTATGAAAAAGATGCGACCCAACCGGTTGAAATTGCCTCTATCAGTAAACTACTTACTGTTTACCTAGTATATGAAGCTCTAGAGCAAGGCAAAATCACCCTTTCTACCCCAGTGGAAATTTCAGATTATCCCTACCAGCTCACAACCAACTCCGAAGCAAGTAACGTTCCTATGGAAGCTCGTAACTACACTGTTGAAGAATTACTAGAAGCAACATTGGTATCTAGTGCCAATAGTGCAGCTATCGCGTTGGCAGAAAAGGTTGCTGGATCTGAAAAAGACTTTGTTGATATGATGAAGGCTAAACTTCTTGAATGGGGGATTCAAGATGCTACCCTCGTCAATACAACTGGTCTAAATAATGAAACTCTTGGGAATAATATCTACCCTGGTTCTAAGAAAGATGATGAAAATAAGATGAGCGCCTATGATGTTGCAGTTGTCGCTCGTAATCTTATCCTCAAATATCCTCAGGTTTTAGAAATCACAAAGAAACCTTCTTCCACTTTTGCAGGAATGACTATTCATTCTACAAACTCAATGTTAGACGGTATGCCTGCCTACCGTGGGGGAATTGATGGTCTTAAGACTGGAACAACTGATAAAGCAGGTGCTTCTTTTGTTGGTACGACTGTTGAAAAAGGAATGCGTATCATTACCGTTGTCCTTAATGCGGATAATCAAGATACAAATCCTTACGCTCGTTTCACAGCAACTTCAGCTCTTCTGGACTATATCTCATCCAATTTTGCTCTCCAAACAATCGTTAAACAGGGAGAAAGCTACCAAGATAGCAAATCTCCAGTTTATGACGGGAAGCAAGATACGGTTACAGCAGTCGCTAAAGAAGATATAAAAATTGTTCAACGTCTTGGTAGTCGAGCGGAATCAAGTGTTACATACACACCTGATGCTACTGAGCATGTTGCTCCTCTAGAAGCAGGTACAGTTGTTGGACATCTGACTTACGATGACAAAGACTTAGTCGGTCAAGGTTATATCACCACTGACAAACCAACCTTTGAAATGGTCGCTGAAAAGAATGTTGAGAAAGCCTTCTTCTTAAAAGTATGGTGGAATCGTTTTGTTCGATTTGTAAATGAAAAATTATAAAAAAATCGCGAGAAATCGCGATTTTTTCTTTATTGATTTTTTGATAGTGTAGAGTTTTTATAGCCATAAGTAAAGTAAGTAATAACTCCTATTACTAAGGCTAATACAAATGCTATCCAAGTTTCAAGAGTATATTGAAGCATAAAGGACACACAGATCGCAGAAATCACGATAGATACCACAAGAGCAGGTCCTGCTAGTGTTGCTGCAGCTGTTCCTGTAATGGTAAAAATACCAGTTCCCACCATGGCTCCAATTCCTAAAAGAATTAAATCCCATAATTTCAAATGACGATGCATTTCTGTTTTACTTAGACTGAAGTCTTTAGTTCTAAAAAAATATTCATTCTTGAGCTCCACTAACAATAATTGTTTTATTTTACCACAGATAATGTATTTTGTGAATATTTATAAAATTAGATCTAAAAAAACTGAACAAATGTAATATTTGCTCAGTTTTTTTATTTATAATGAGTTTTATCCAACTGACCCTTCCATTTCATAGCTAATCAAGCGATTCAGCTCAACTGCATACTCCATTGGAAGTTCTTTGGTGAAGGGCTCTACAAATCCCATGACAATCATCTCAGTTGCTTCAGTCTCTGACAAGCCACGACTCATAAGGTAATAGAGTTGTTCTTCTGAAATCTTAGATACCTTGGCTTCGTGCTCCAAAGCAACTTGTGAGTTGTGGATTTCATTAAATGGAATGGTATCTGATGCTGATAAGTCATCCATGATAATGGTATCACACTCGATGTGAGAAACAGATTTCTTAGAGTTCTTGTTGAAAGTCACTTGTCCACGATAGTCTACCTTACCACCGCCTTTAGCGATTGATTTAGAGACGATAGAGGAGCTCGTATGTGGAGCATTGTGGATCATCTTAGCACCCGTATCTTGGTGTTGCCCTGCATTGGCAAAGGCAATCGAAAGCATCGTACCACGCGCTCCTTCTCCATCTAGGTAAACAGATGGGTATTTCATGGTTGTTTTAGCACCCAAGTTTCCATCAATCCACTCAACTGTCGCATCTTTCAAAGCTTTAGCACGTTTGGTTACCAAGTTATAAACGTTGTCAGACCAGTTTTGAATAGTCGTATAACGCATATAAGCTCCGTCCAAAGCGAAAATTTCTACAATGGCAGCGTGCAAGCTGTTGCTTGAATAAGTTGGCGCTGTACATCCCTCTACGTAGTGGACACTTGCTCCCTCATCAACGATGATTAAGGTACGTTCAAACTGACCTGTATTTTCGTTATTGATACGGAAATAAGTTTGAAGTGGAATATCTACCTTGACACCTTTTGGCACGTAGATAAACGTTCCACCAGACCATACTGCTGAGTTGAGGGCAGCCAACTTGTTATCTGTCGGCGGTACTAACTTAGCAAAGTATTGCTTAAACAAGTCTGGGTATTCCTTGAGGGCAGAATCTGTATCTGTAAAGATAATTCCTAACTTCTCAAATTCTTCCTTCATGTTATGGTAAACCACTTCTGACTCATACTGGGCAGAAGCTCCAGCTAGATAGGCACGCTCAGCTTCAGGAATCCCGATTCGTTCAAAGGTTTCTTTGATTTTTTCAGGAACGTCATCCCAAGAACGGGCTGGTTTATCAGATGGTTTTTGGTAGTAGATCAAGTCATCAAAGTCAATCTCTGACAAGTCTGCTCCCCAAGTTTGCATGGGCATTTTTTTGAAGGTTTCATAAGATTTCAAACGGAATTCCAACATCCACTCAGGTTCTCCCTTAGCTGCTGATAGTTCACGAATGACATCTTCATTCAATCCTTTTCCTGTCGATAGGACAGGCTCTACATCGTCATGGAAACCAAATTTATATTCACCAAGGTCAATTGGTTTTGGTTCTACTCTTTCTTCAGCCATAATATCCTTTCTTTCATTCTTTATTTCTAATGATTTATAAGACAAAGAAAGCTTGTCTTATTTATTTTCTTGGTCTTCAATTGTTTTTTTAAGGGCATTCCAAGCTAGGGTTGCGCATTTGATTCTTTGAGGGAATTTGGCAACTCCTGATAAGAAAGCTGCATCTCCAAGTTGATCTTGACGCTCATCCTTTTGACCTTGAACCATTTCAGAAAAAATGGTCGCAAGTTCTAAAATTTCTTGCTTGGTCTTACCTAAAACTGCATCCGTCATCATACTAGCAGAGGCAGTTGAGATGGTACAACCAGAGTTTAGAAAAGCGATATCTTCCAAACGATTATCAGCATCAAACTTGACAGATAGATTGATGACATCACCACAGGTCGGATTGTTGAGACTGATTTGTTCAGCATCTTCTAACTTTCCTTGATGATGGGGATTTTTCGAATGGTCTGCTACCACTGCCATATAAAGGCTATCTAGTTTAGAAAGTGCCATTGAAAAACTCCTTTGTCTTTTGTAGGGCATCTACCAACTTGTCGCAATCAGCCTTGGTGTTGTAGATATAAAAACTAGCGCGAGCTGTTGCTGGAACATCCAAATATTGAAGCAAGGGTTGCGCACAATGGTGACCCGCACGAACTGCTACTCCTTCATAATCCAGAGCAGTTGCAAGGTCGTGAGGATGAAGATCCCCTAAGTTAAAGGCGATGACACCTGAACGTTGAGCCAAATCTTGCGAACCGTAAATGGTCAATCCTTCAATTTCCTGTAATTTTGGATAGACGTATGCGATCAATTCTTGTTCATGGGCTTCAATGGCATCCATACCAATCTTTTCAAGATAATCCACGGCAGCTGCAAGTCCAATCGCACCAGCCATATTAGGAGTTCCAGCCTCGAATTTCCAAGGTAACTCCTTCCAGCTAGCAGATTGCTCATATACGAAATCAATCATCTCGCCACCGAATTCGACAGGCGACATTTGCTCAAGATACTTTTCTTTACCGTAAAGGACACCAATACCAGTTGGACCAGCCATCTTATGACCTGAAAAGGCGAAGAAGTCCACATCCAAGTCCTGGACATCAATCTTCATATGCGGTGTAGACTGAGCGCCATCCACCACCATAATGGCTCCAACTTCATGAGCCAATTGAGTGATTTCTTTTATAGGATTTACCACACCAAGAACATTTGAGGCGTGAGCTAGCGAAACAAACTTAACCTTGTCAGTCAATTTAGAACGAAAGTCATCCATATCTATAGCCCCATCCTTGAGATAGACATAGACAAGATCAGCTCCAGTCTTACGACAAGCTTCTTGCCATGGGATAATATTGGGAATGGTGTTCCATGACTGAAATCAAGACCTGGTCTCCCTCAGTCAAGATTTCCTCAGCGAAACGTGCAACCCAGTTGAGACTAGTCGTAGTTCCTCTAGTGAAGAGTACTTCCTTTGTCGAACCTGCGTTGATGAACTTACCAATGGTTTCACGAGCGGCTTCATATGATGCTGTCGCTCTCTCAGCCAAGGTATGAACACCTCGGTGGACATTGGCATTGTCCTGTTCATAGTAGCGATTAATGGCTTCCAGAACAACTAGTGGTTTTTGTGTCGTCGCAGCATTATCCAAATAAACCAGAGGTTCGTCATTTACAATCTGATCTAAAATTGGAAAATCCTTGCGAATCACTTCTGCATCTAACATAGGCTTCCCCTTAGCGTTTTGACAATTTTTCTTCGATTGTCGCAATCATTTCATCACGAACTTCCTTGACAGGGATCTCAACAATAACGGATCCAAGGAAACCACGAACAACCAAACGTTCTGCAGTTGCCTTATCCAAGCCACGGCTCATAAGGTAGTACATGTCTTCTGGATCAACTTGACCAATAGAAGCTGCGTGACCTGCAGTGACATCATTTTCATCAATCAAAAGAATTGGGTTGGCATCTGAACGCGCTTGGTCAGAAAGCATGAGAACACGACTTTCTTGCTGAGCATCTGCTCCCTTAGCACCCTGATGATGTGACCAATACCATTGAAGGTCAAAGTTGCTTTTTCAAGAATAACCCCATGTTGAAGGATATTACCAATAGAGTTGCAACCATAGTTAGTTACTCGAGTATCAATCCCTTGCACCTGACGACCACTTGAAAGAGCTACGACCTTGAGGTCTGCATGGCTACCATTTCCAAGTAGGTCACTATCAAAGTCAGCAACAACATTTCCTTCGTTCATGACACCGATTGCCCAGTCAATACTTGCATCGTTGCCTAATTTACCACGACGGCTAATGTAAGCAGTGACGTTTTCACCTAGACGGTCAATCGCAGCAAATTTCACTTGAGCACCAGAACGTGCAATCACTTCAACAGTGATATTAGCAGTCGCCTTAGCGCTACCCTCACCGCGTGATTCTAAACGTTCGAGGTAGCTGATTTTAGAGTTTTTACCTGCAATGATCAGAATATGCTTGTTAAATGGCACATCACTATCACTATCTTGGTAGAAAATTCCTTCGATTGGTTCTGTGATTTCGACATTGTCTGGAATATAGAGAACAGCACCACTATTAAAGTAAGCTGTGTGGTAGGCTGCCAATTTGTCATCGTCGTATTTTACTGATGACATGAAAAATTCTTCTACGAGTTCTGGAATTTCTTCTAAAGCCGAATGGAAGTCTGTAAAGACCACTCCTTGTTCAGCCAACTCAACTGGAATTTGCTCAAAAACTGTTTGAGTTCCAACCTGCACCAATTTCAAGTGATTATCTAAAGCAGTGAAATCAGGAACATTTGCTGATGGTTCACTTTCTGTGATGGTACCATCACCAAGATTCCAACGGTGAAATTTTACACGCTCAATGACTGGCAATTCCAAACTCTCAATCTTATCAAAAGCTTTTTGACGGAGGTCTGACAACCAGCTTGGTTCAGCGTGCATTTCTGAAAAAAGTTTAATAGTTTCTTTAGTCATTTACTTCTCCTAAAAGATACGAGGGAATTACAATTCTTCCTTGTAGTCATAGCCAAGTTCTTCAGCTAGTTTCGCGTATCCTTCACGTTCCAAGCGTGCAGCTAATTCTGGACCACCAGAAAGAACAACACGACCTTCCATCATAACGTGTACCACATCTGGTGTGATATAGTTCAAAAGACGTTGGTAGTGAGTAATGATCATAGCACCAAAACCTTCACCACGCATAGCATTCACACCTTTAGAGACAACTTTAAGGGCATCAATATCAAGACCAGAGTCAATCTCATCCAAAAGTGCAAATGTTGGTTCCAACATCAAGAGTTGAAGAATTTCGTTACGTTTTTTCTCACCACCTGAGAAACCTTCGTTGAGGTAACGCTCTGCCATTTCTTCTTTCATGTTGAGCAATTCCATTTTTTCATCTAACTTAGTGATAAATTCACGAACTGAAATCTTCTCATCATCTTCTTTACCAGCATTCATAGCTGCACGAAGAAACTCAGCATTTGTAATCCCAGGAATTTCTGATGGATATTGCATGGCAAGGAAAAGTCCCATGCGCGCACGCTCATCCACCTCCAATTCAAGGATGTTTACACCGTCAAACAAGACTTCACCTTTAGTGACTTCATAGTTTGGGTTCCCCATAATAGCAGCTGAAAGAGTAGACTTACCGGTACCATTTGGTCCCATAATAGCTGCAATTTCTCCTGTTTTAAGAGTCAGATTGACCCCTTTTAAAATTTCTTTCCTTCAATTTCAACGTGAAGATCTTTGATCTCTAATACTGACATGATTGTTCCTTTCTTTTCATCCTTTTTACTGTATTTACCTGAAATTTAACCTTTTTTAATCCCTAGAAAAACACAGTAAAATGTCAATAAATATACCTTAATAGTATAACAAAAAAAAGCCTAAAAGGCTTTGATTTTGTCTAGAAGCTAGGAGCTACTTCTTCCCTTGAAAATGATCATCTATAGCGCTCACAATTTTACCCATGATATAACTCACGCGAAAATTTCTCAGGATCAAAATAGCCCAAAGCAAGGCCACGATATACCGTTGCTCCATGATGGATTCATTAAAAAAATAAGTCTCAGCAGCAGTAAATAAGGCCATGATAGTGAATTGTTGTCTGTTCATAGTCTTCTACCACAAATTCCTTTTAGTCTTCTGTTATCGTCACTTTATCTGCTAAAAATTCAAACCCTTGAGGAAGTATTGACTCTTCAGTCTCTTCCTTCACGACTTGCTCTTGAGAACCTTTAGCTCTGCTTGAAAATGCAGCTCGAACTTCTTTCCACTCTTCCATAGAAATAGCAAGAATCTCTGGAGAAAATCCAGCAGCTCGGCTAAGAATATTGCCAAACATAGTGTTTAGATTATCGCGTTTCATAGTCTGACCAGCATTAAAGTTAGATTCGAAAGCCAAAATCGCATGATGTTCATTAGCAGCAACTGGTTTAGAACCAGCCAAGAGTGCCTTATCTGGACCAGATAAGCTTTCAATGACTTCTCCCCAAGCATTCTGAAGACGGATTAAGTTTTGACGAGCTAAGTCTGGATTTTCTACTGCTTCTTGAAGAATAGACTGCACCTTATTTCGGTCTACACGATAGATTGACTTACTGTTAGTCGGACGACTTGGTGTAGAAACATTTTGTTTGGGATTAGAACCAACATTGGCAAGAGCTTGTTTCAATCGTGCAACTTCTTCTCGAAGAGAAGACAATTCCTCAGCCACCTCACCTGAAAGTTCTGGTTGAGAATCAATTTCTGCTAAACGAATAGTCATCATTTCGGCATAAATTTTAGGTTGTAGGCTAGCCTTAATATCAGCTAGACTTCTAGTAGCAAGACTAATCATCTCAAACAAGACATCCTGCGGAAGAGCTAAGTTTCTCTCAAATGCATCACTATGATGTGTATTTTTCGTCACTGCTTGAACAATTAAGATATCACGTAGATATTGCAGCAAATCGACTACAAAACGTGTCATGCTCTTTCCATTCTCAAAAATCAGATCAAGATTTTGAAGGGCTCCCGGTACATCCTTTTGAGCTAAAGCAGCTACGTAATGATCCAAGGCACTTAAACTAATGGTACCAGTGATTTCTTCTGAGACTGCTGTTGTCAATGTAGCTTCTTGGGTTAAGCTTAATGCCTGGTCTAGAATTGACAAGGCATCCCGCATCCCACCCTCAGCTCGTCGAGCAATAATTTCAACAGCTTCTGTTTCGTAATCAATCCTTCTTTTTTTCTAAAAATCTGGAAGATATGATCTCGAATATCCTGAGTCTTAATGGACTTGAACTCAAATCGTTGAACACGAGACAAAATAGTTGCAGGAATTTTATGAAGCTCAGTCGTTGCCAAAATAAAGACTACATTTGGAGTTGGTTCTTCCAGTGTTTTCAAAAGGGCATTAAAGGCACCTGTCGAAAGCATATGAACCTCATCAATGATATAAACCTTATACTGAGCTATACTTGGAGCATAAGTTGATTTATCACGAATATCACGAATTTCATCCACCCCATTATTAGAAGCAAAGATCCATTTCGATAACGTCTTCTAAACTTCCATCCGTAACAGCTTGACAGATATAACAGTTATTACAAGGTTCTCCCCCAACTTGATTAGGGCAGTTCATAGCCTTAGCAAAAATCTTAGCCACACTAGTCTTACCAGTTCCACGAGGTCCTGAAAATAGGTAGGCGTGACTAATCTTATCCTGTTCCACAGCCTGTTTAAGAGTTCTAGCAACAACTTCCTGGCCCACTAACTGTGAAAAATTTTGACTTCTATATTTTCGATAAAGCGCCTGATACATTATGCTTTCTCCTCAAACATTGAAAATTTCCATTCTGTCTTATCTAGTAAAATGGACACAAACTCTTCTAAATAGCGTTGATCAATTTCATCATAATCATCTACATGAGATGAGTCCAAATCTAATACACCCAGAAGCTGTCCATTTTTTACCATTGGAAGTACGATTTCGCTACGAGCACTACTATCACAAGAAATATAGTTTGGATAAGTCTTGACATCACCAACGATAACTGTTTGACGGCTAGCCGCTGACTCACCACAAACTCCTTTTCCGAGCGCAATTCTAACACATGAGACTCCACCCTGAAAAGGGCCTAAAATAAGCTCATTTCCGTCATATAAATAGAAACCTGCAAAGACAGTACGAGGAAAGTTCATTTTTAAGAGAGCACTAGCATTTGATAGATTAGCCAACACATTGGTCTCACCTTCTAAAAGACTAGAGAGTTGTTCATTTACAATTTGGTAAATTGATTCTTTTTCGGAATGTAACATAAATCCATTATATCAAAAAATACTAGTTGAAAAAAGAAAAATCCCTTGTTTTACAACAAAGGATTTATAATTAGTTCTGATTGATTAAAGTTCGATGTCTCCGAACAAGTCAGCCATTGAGAATCCTGTTTGAGTTTCAGGAAGTTCAAAGTCACGTTTTTCTTGACGTTTTGGACGACGTGGACGTGGAGCACGTTTCTTCGTTTTGTCCTTCTTCTTGAGCTGGACGTTCTTCAAGAGCTTTGATAGAAAGTGATACACGTTCTGCATCAGCATTAACATCAAGAACTTTAACAGTAACTTCTTGACCAACTGTAAGAGCTTCTTTTGGATTTTCAATACGTTTGTGTGAAATTTGTGATACGTGAACAAGTCCATCGATACCTGGCAATACTTCAACAAATGCACCGAAGTCAGTCAAACGTTTAACTGTACCTTCTACAACGTCACCTTTTAGCCAATTTTTTTGCTCAACGCCATCCCATGGTCCAGGTGTTGTTGCTTTTAAGTGAAAGTGATACACGTCCTTCTTCTTCGTTAAGGTCAAGGATTTTAACTTCAACTTCTTCACCAACAGTTACAACTGATTTTGGTGAAACGTTACGTTCGTGTGACAATTCAGTCAAGTGAACCAATCCATCAACACCACCAAGGTCGATGAAAGCACCGAAGCTTGTGATACGAGCAACTTTACCAGTTACAACATCACCAGCGACCAATTTACTGAAAAACTTCAGCACGAGTCGCGCAGTAGTCGCTTCTACAACTTCACGACGTGAAAGGATGAAGCGGTTTTCTTTAGGGTCAACTTCTTTGATTTTAGCTTTCAAATTCTTGACCTACAAAAACGCTCAGTGTTACGTACGAAACGAGTATCCAACATTGAAGCTGGGATAAATCCACGCAAACCTTCAAATTCTACTGAAAGTCCACCTTTAACAGCGCGAGTTCCTTTAACTGTAACAACTTCTTCTTCGCGTCCTACAAGTTTGTCCCATGCTTTTGCGAGCTTCAAGGCGTTTTTTTAGATACAAGGTATGTTACTGTATCAGTATCTTTACCAACTACTTGACGAAGTACAAGAACATCAAATACTTCACCTACTTTTACAAAGTCATTGATATCTGCATCGCGATCGTTTGTCAATTCGCGAAGAGTCAAGACACCTTCAACACCAGTTCCAGAGATTGCAACGTTAGCTTGATTAGCATCAACTGTCAATACTTCAGCACTAACAACATCACCAGGTTCAACTTGGCTAACGCTATTTAGCAAATCTTCAAATTCATTCATCTAAAAAAATCCTCCAACAATCAAGTCTTTTTTTAACTTGACATACTTATAATTTTTTTCCTAAGCACCCGCAACGACATGAACATCTCGAACGTCCTTCAATTATAAAAATAAAATACCCTAAGATATTTTTCTTTTTATCTTGAATTTATTACCTAAGAACTGGGGTAGCTGGATTCGAACCAACGCATGAGGGAGTCAAAGTCCCTTGCCTTACCGCTTGGCTATACCCCATTGATGATATGGAGAGAGAGGGATTCGAACCCCCGAACCCGAAGGAGCGGATTTACAGTCCGCCGCGTTTAGCCTCTTCGCTATCTCTCCGACAATCAACGAAAACTATTATATCATGAAAATTTGCAAAAAACAAGCATTATTTTGCTAAATTATAGTTCTCAATCAATATTTCCACAGCTTTTTCAAGATTCTTGTAAAAACTATCGACATTTCCATTCTTTATGATTGCAAATTGGTCATCTAGTTCGGCAATTTCACCGATTAACTTTTTACCAATTGTTAATGTGTAACCAGCGTACTTATCTTTTCCAACTACTACTTTAGCATCTGACAATTGAATCTCAATTTTTTTATCTTTTTTGCTCATACCATACCTCTTTTCATTTTTTCTATTTTACAAGAAATTCCCTAATCTAGCAAGAAAAAACTCTCTACCAAGCCAATCTCGATAAAGAGTTTTCTAAATAACATAGGGATTTTTAAACACAAATTTTGAATGTTAGTGAGTCGTCCCTCCGACCAACTTCAAATCTTTATCTTTATGGTCCACGATAGCACCAATAGTAGCTTCGATGCCTCGGACAATATCTCTTAAGCACATGGATGAAGTATTAGGCTTATTTACCACTTGTTCTGTCATATAGGGAATATGCATAAAACCTGCCCTCATATTAGGGAATTTCTTATCCGCTAAATAGAGAGCCTGATACATCAGATGATTGCAAACAAAGGTTCCAGCTGAATTGGATACTGAAGCAGGTAACCCTTCTTCTTTTATGGCTTGTACCATTGCTTTGATAGGAAGTGTGCTAAAGTAGGCAGCTTCTCCATCTAGGCGAATGGAAGTGTCAATCGGTTGATTTCCTTTGGTTATCTGGAATTCTAGCATCATCTTGATTAATAGCAACTCTCTCAGGAGTTAAACTCGCTCTTCCTCCTGCTTGTCCGATGCAAAGCACCACATCTGGGTAGTATCGATTTATTTCTGCTTCTAAAACCTCTGCTGATTTATAAAAGACTGTTGGAATCTCTACCCAGCGTATCTCAGCTCCATGAATTACAGACGGTAATGATTTAACTGCTTCTAGAGCTGGATTAACCTTTTCACCACCAAAAGGATCAAATCCTGTAACTAATATTTTCATTTTATTTCCTTTACTAAAATGCCAAAAAGTACATCAGAAATACATGTATGACAATCATGACAATAGCTACTCCTACTTGTGCTTTGATAACGCCATTTGGATCTTTCATATCCAAAAGGGCTACAGGTAGAGTATTGAAATTGGCAGCCATTGGGGTTAATAGAGTCCCACAACAACCTGCTGTCATAGCAAGAGCACCCGCCACGATTGGATCTGCTCCCAAGGAAAATACAAAGGGAACACCAATTCCAGCAGTAATGACAGTAAAGGCCGCAAAGGCATTTCCCATAATCATTGAAAATAGAACCATTCCCAACACATAAGCCACTACACCCATCAACCGACTCCCCGAAGGCACAAAACCACTTATCAGATGTGACATTAAATCTCCAACTCCAGCTACAGTAAAAATAGCCCCCAAAGCTCCTAAAAGTTGGGGAACAATCCCACTAGTTGAGACTTGCTGAACCATGCGATTGTTTTCTGATAATAAGCTTTTAGGAGAACTCTTAGTAATCAATAAAAGAGAAATGGTTGCTAAAAATGCTGCAAGACTGATAGCAATCTTACTAAACTCTGGGATCATTTTTGCTAATACTAAAGCAATCAAAGCCATCAGCATGACCGGAATAAAAATTTTATTCTTCAACCGTTTAGCTTCAAAGTTTGCCTTGACTTCATCCAGAGACGGTAAGGTTCCGATACGAACCTGTTTAAAGAGTGTTAGTAGGGCTAAGAGCACTACGATAATTCCAATACAGATAGATGGTAGATAGGAACCACCAATAAAACTGATTCCCAATAAAGCCCAAAACCCAGCTGTTCCATATCGAACTGGGTTTGTTTTGTCTTTGTAGCTACAATAGGCCGTGTGAAGAAATTGACAACCAATCACAATATAGGTTAACTCTAATAACTGTCTTGCTAGATTGGTCATTCTTCTTTTCCTTTACTAAGCTTATTCGCTAGCAATTTTCTATCAAATAAGTAATTGTAAATCCCTACCACAAGTAGGGCAACTCCTGCAACAATAAGAGAAGCCGAAGCGATCCCTGCATAATTACTTTCGTAACCTAATTGGTCCAGAGTGCCCCCGACTAAGAGGACACCACCTGCACCAACGAAAGTATTCTGAGCAAAGAAATTTGCAAAATTATCATTTGCTGCTGCACGCGCTTTTAGCGCTTCGCTCTCCTGCTCCGTTAATTTTCTACCTAATTGTGACTCTGCTGCTGCTTGTCCCATGGGTTGAACCAGAGGCCTTACAAACTGCGGCTGCCCTCCTAGACGAATGGCAAAGAACCCGTCGAGTTCCCGAAAAAAGAAATAAATTGTATAAAAACTTCCTACGGTCAGTCCTTTAATCTTTTGAATCAAGTCAATTGAACGTTGCTTGAGTCCAAAAGTTTCAGATAAACCAACCAAGGGCAAGGTTACCATAAAAATCGTCAGAACTCGTTGATTGCTAAATTCTCTTCCTAAAATTTCCAAGAACTCAACAAGAGAAACTCCAGAAACTAGAGCTGTAACTAAACTAGCTAAGACTACCGTTGCGATGGTATCTAATTTATAGATAAAACCAACCACAATGATAACTATCCCTATTAGTTTAATCCATTCCATATAGGCCCCTTTATTCCAAAAATACTAGTCTGTTTTATTTGACATGACTTTCTAGTTCTTTTTGGTATTTACTGTTCGATTCCAATTTTTCTTTTTGCCATTTTTCAAGAGCTGTTTGATATTCTTTAGCAGATACAATTTCTTTTTGCAATTTCATTCCCTTGAAGATATATGGATCACCCTTAATACCTACTTGTGAGTATGGTTTAGAGAAAGGAACGACGTTGCTGACAACTGGTGAACCACCTGATGAAGCGGTTGGCATCAAGAGAGAGCTATCAGTGAGCCATGCTTGAGCTTTAGCATATTTTTCATATCTCTTATCCAAATCGTTTGTCTCAGAAACTGCATCATCCAAGAGTTTCTTATATTCGTCCAGACCAAGTTGAGCTACTACTTCCTTGTCTTTACCTTCGTAATACCAAGGTGTTTCATAGCAGAACCAGTTTTAGGATCCATGATATTTAGATAACTTGCTGGGTCTTGATAGCTTGGAGCCCAACCAGTGCTATTCAAGTCATAGTCTTTCTGAGCAGGAACACGTGCTTGAGATGTAATACTTTCCTTCTCGTTATCAGTCATCTGAAGAACATCGATAACGACATTTTCAGAACCAAGAGTTGACTCGATTGATTGTTTGAAGGAATTGCTTTGTTGAACGGCAATTGTATCTGTCTGTTCAACTGGAACATCCAAGTGAATTGGGAAGGTTACACCTTTTGCTTCCAATTCTTTCTTAGCTTTTTCAAATGAAGCTTTGGCTTTATCAGGGTTGTAGATGGTATCTTTTCCGTCTACAAGCTCAACGCCTTTCCATTGGTCTCCATAGTTGACCAATTCTTTTTGAGCGATATCACCAAAGTTTTTGCCACCAGATTGTACAAAGTTATCTGGAACTAGACTGTTACGAATGATCTTGTCCGCACCATCTTCACCATTGAGCTGTGCAGCATATGAATGACGGTTGAATGCAAAGTTGATTGCTTGACGGAAGTCCTTGTTCAACATCGCTTCTTTTGTAGAAGTTTTCTGTTCTTCACTTGTTTTCGCAGTCTTATTGTAAGATTGACGGTTTACGTTAAAGGTAAAGTAATAACTAGTTGAATCCTGTGGACTGTATGTGATTTTATCTCCGTATTGTTCCAATGTAGAAGCAAAGTTTGAGCTACTTGGGAAGATACGAGCTGTTGTATAAACACCTGAAGAGAAGCTACGGATTAATGATTCTTGGTCTGAACCATCATAGTAGGTCAATTTTACTTTCTCAATTTTAACCTTCTCTTTATCCCAATAATTTGGGTTCTTTTCGTATTCGATTAAAGATTTTGAAGTCAATGTCTTCAAGATATACGGACCATTATAAAGAATACCAGATGGACTTACTGCTCCGTAGTTCTTACCTGAAGCTTTGAGGAATTCCTCGTTTACCGGCAACATGGTTGCTGAGGTCACTTTTGAATTCCAGAAACTTTCAGGTGCATTAAGAGTATACTGGACTGTGTAGTCATCCAATGCCTTAACCCCAACTGTAGAGAAGTCATTAGTCTCACCAGTCATATATTCATTCAAGCCCTTAATGGAGTTGAATAAGAGTAACACCGTCTGATTTACCATCTGCTACGTGTTTTAGTCCAGTAACAAAGTCATGCGCAGTTACTTCAGCGTATTCTTCACCCTCTGAGGTATACCATTTAACTCCTTTACGAAGTTTATAAGTATAAGTCAAACCGTCTTGTGATACACTCCAGTCTTCTGCTAGTGAAGGAACCAAATTCCCATATTCATCGTTTTCCAACAATCCATCAACAACGTTACCAATAATATCCGTTGTTGAAGTACGAGTTGCAATACTGTAGTCCAAAGATGATGGGTCTACTCCATAGACATAAGAGAAGGTTGTAGGTGCATCTGCTTCTTTATCAGCTTTACCACAAGCTACAAGAAGAACTGCTGTACTCAGGACAACTCCTGCTGTTAACATCCACTTTTTCGTTTTCATAAAGATCTCCTTTAATAATGTTTAATCTACTTTTACAATCCAACCTTCTGGCGCTTCAATGTCACCAAATTGGATACCTGTCAATTCATCGTATAGTTTACGAGTCACTGGGCCAACCTCTGTTTCACTGTAGAAGACATGGAAATCATCACCGTGTTGGATTCCGCCAATAGGTGAGATTACAGCTGCTGTTCCACAGGCACCTGCTTCTACAAATCGATCAAGGCTGTCAATTGGTACATCCCCCTCGACAGGCTTCAATCCTAAACGATGCTCTGCCAAGTAAAGTAATGAGTACTTGGTAATGGATGGTAAGATTGATGGACTCAATGGCGTTACAAACTCATTATCAGCTGTAATTCCAAAGAAGTTTGCTGAACCAACTTCTTCAATCTTAGTGTGGGTTGATGGGTCTAGATAAATAACATCTGAGAAATGACGGGATTTAGCCATTTTTCCTGGCAAAAGACTAGCGGCATAGTTACCACCGACCTTGGCAGCTCCTGTTCCATTCGGTGCAGCACGGTCATACTCATCTTGAATCAAGAAGTTTGTTGGAACCAATCCACCCTTAAAGTAATTTCCAACTGGCATAGCAAAGATGGTAAAAATATACTCCTCGGCTGGTTTTACCCTCGATGATGTCTCCGACACCAATCAAAAGTGGACGAAGGTAAAGTGTTCCACCAGTTCCGTAAGGTGGTACGTATTCTTCATTAGCACGAACAACTGCTTTACAAGCATCTACAAACATTTCTGTTGGCACTTGGGGCATCAAGAGACGGTCGCAGGTACGTTGGAGTCGTTTAGCATTTTCATCTGGACGGAAGAGTTGAATACTGCCATCCTTTGTACGATAGGCTTTCAATCCTTCAAATGCTTGCTGTCCATAGTGAAGGCTTGGAGATGATTCTGAAATATGCAAGGTTGCATCTTCTGTTAATTCTCCCTGAGTCCATTGTCCATTTTTAAAATAAGCGATATAACGATAAGGTAGTTTCATATAGGAAAAACCGAGATTTTCCCAATCAATCGTAACGGTCATGACAATCTCCTTTATTCTAATCAAAACTATGTGTTCTATTCTACACTATTCTCCTAAAAAAATTCAAGTATTATTTGTAATTTTCTGAAAATTTTATTTATAAAAAAATCAGTCACTAGGACTGATTTTTCTTATGAATTATTTTTTTTCTTCTTTAAAGACTTCTTTGAGATAGGCATCGAAAACTTCCTCGTCTGAAATAGTATCTGAGATAAAGCTTCCATTACTTGTGCGCTCTGATAGATTCAAATCTTGCAGAATTGCTTCGTAAATCGTTCCATTATTTGATTGGATAACCAGAGTTTGTTCGCCATCTTCTACTTCTGTACTGAAGAGATCTCCGATATATCCTTGTTCTGAGACAGCACCGGCCAAGAAGACGCGATGTGGTTTACTCTTCAATTCTCTCAGAACTTGAAGACCACGCTTAGCACGACTGGTTGCTGGAATTTCCTCTGTTGATACACGTTTCAAGCTTCCACGTTGCGTTAACAGATAGAAGGATGAAGTATTGCAGATAAAGGCGGCTTGAAGCTCATCATCTGCTTTCAGATTCATAGCTTTAACACCTGCAGCCTTGGCTCCAACAACTGGAACCTCTTCGATATTAAAGCGAAGGGCATATCCATTTTTACTAATCAACAAAACATCATCCAATTTAATCGGAGCTACTGCTACAATCAGGTCACTATCGTCTTTCAACTTAGCATATTTGACAGACTTAGAACGATAGGTTCTCCATGGAGAAAATTCTTTGCGTTCTACACGTTTGATTTGTCCAAGGCGTGTCGCTGCAAAGTAGGTCGTCGCATCATCAAACTGATCCACAACTTCTACGTATAGCACTTCTTCATTGGTTTCAAAGTTGGTAATCATTTGGCTCAAGTGCTCCCCGATATCCTTCCAACGAATATCTGATAATTCATGGACAGGACGGTAGATAACATTTCCTAGTGTTGTAAAGATTAAGAGATGTTGAGTTGTCTTAACAGATTGGATAAATAGCAATCGGTCATCATCCCGTTTACCAATTTCCTCTAACGTTGAAGCTGAGAAGGAACGAGGGCTAGTACGCTTGATATAGCCAGCCTTCGTCACGCTGACATAGGTATCTTCCTCTGCGATAAGGCTAGCTGTATCAATCTCGATTACTTTTGCGGTATCTTCTAAAGAACTCAAACGAGGTGACGCAAACTGTCTCTTGACCTCACGAAGTTCTTTTTTCATGAGATTGTACATAGTCCGTTCGTCACCGATGATAGCCGCAAGCATAGCAATTTTTTCGCGAAGTTCTGCTTCTTCTTCCTGCAAGACAACTACGTCTGTATTGGTCAAACGGTATAGTTGCAAGGTAACAATAGCTTCAGCCTGCTCTTCAGTAAAATCATAACTGACCTTGAGGTTTTCCTTGGCATCAGCCTTGTTCTCAGAAGCACGGATAAGAGCAATGACTTCATCTAAAATAGAGATGACACGAATCAAACCTTCTACGATATGGAGACGTTTTTCAGCCTTTTCCTTGTCAAATCGAGAACGAGCCAAGATGACCTCACGACGGTGGGCAATATAGCTAGATAAGATAGGCACAATTCCAACCTGACGAGGGGTGAAATTGTCAATCGCAACCATATTAAAGTTGTAGTTGATTTGCAAGTCAGTATACTTGAAAAGGTAGTTGAGAACAAGCTCTGTGTTCGCATCTTTCTTGAGTTCGATAGCAATGCGAAGACCGTCACGGTCAGACTCATCTCGAACCTCAGCAATTCCTGCTACCTTGTTATTGACACGGACTTCATCGATTTTCTTGACCAAGTTAGCCTTATTAATCTCATAAGGAATCTCAGTGATAACGATTTGTTCCTTACCACCTTTTAACTTCTCAATTTCAGTCTTGGAACGAACGACCACGCGACCCTTACCAGTTTCATAGGCCTTTTTGATCTCGTCACGACCTTGGATGATAGCTCCTGTAGGAAAGTCTGGCCCAGGCAAGAATTCCATGAGCTTTCAACCTTAGCAGTCGGATGATCAATCATATAGACTGTAGCGTCAATGACCTCAGCCAAATTATGCGGTGGAATATCTGTGGCATAACCAGCTGAAATACCTGTTGAACCATTGACTAAAAGGTTTGGAAAAGCCGCTGGCAAGACAGTTGGCTCTTTCTCCGTATCGTCAAAGTTCCAAGCAAAGGGAACTGTCTTTTTCTCGATATCCTGAAGAAGATAACCAGCAATCTCTGATAAACGAGCTTCCGTATAACGCATTGCTGCAGGTGGATCTCCGTCCATGGAACCGTTGTTTCCGTGCATTTCAACTAGAATCTCACGGTTCTTCCAGTCCTGAGACATACGAACCATGGCGTCATAGATAGAAGAATCTCCGTGTGGGTGGAAATTCCCCATAATGTTCCCGACAGACTTGGCCGACTTACGGTAGCTCTTGTCAAAAGTATTGCCATCCTTATTCATAGAATAAAGAATACGGCGTTGAACCGGCTTCAATCCATCCCGAATGTCTGGCAAAGCCCGGTCTTGAATGATGTACTTGGAGTAGCGACCAAAGCGCTCTCCCATGATGTCCTCTAAGGACATATTTTGGATATTACTCATATAGGATACAAAGCCCGTAAAATGCAAAGTGAAAATAGGAAATTCTTGCAGGGAGCGATGCTCACAAGAGAATTTATCTTTTTCACACAGCATTTAGGGCGTGTTCAACTCCTTTCAAAGAATGTAGAGTAGATTTTATACAGTTAAAGAGATTTTACGGGAATTAGTCCCGTGTTCAGTTACCTCTAGTAACCAAACTATCCTTTCTGTAGTTTTAATTTTTTTATATCAGGTTAAAACATTTTAGTTTACTTAAATTTAGCTAGTTGATGCTTGTTTGATTTTTTTCTTTGGACAAAAAAATAAATAGATGGCAGGGAGAAATGAAATAACAACTGTCCCAATAAGAAATGCATTAAATACATTTTGATGCCCTTGAAAAAAACTTCATTCCAATACATAGTATTAACAAGATGGAAGACTAAACCAATTAAATAACAGAAGCTAATAACTATTACCTTCCACCTTAATAGAGAATTGACAGAAGATAATCGAAAAGCATGATAAATTACTGCTATAATGAGCATTGGAAAAACAAAAAGATATTAGAAAGAAATAAAATCTTAAAACATCATCGTAAATCTCGGTTCGATCGATTGATATAAGCCAAATATTACACATTGTTAAAATTATCGGGAAAAAAATAGCCCATACATCCGTTTATTCAACTTATTTCTTTTTAAGAGCTAGAAAAAAATAGAAAAACACTGCTACCAAAATCTGTATTCCTGGGAATCCCAGAAAAAATATTGTAAAAATAAAATTTAACATACTATTCCAATTTCTCCTTAGCATAGTCAATCATCTTCTCAGCCATTTCCCTATCATAGTCAAGGCCTATTTTTTGAGCTAAATCTTGCGCTTCTCTATGAAAGGTACTCATCGTAGCAAATAAAGTCTGAGTGATTTTATCTAAACTTGAGAAATCAAGAAGAGCAGAGAATTCCTTCTCCTTCTCAATTGGCAAGTAGTTGAAGAGATACTTGTAATTTTTACCAATGTCGACAGCACCTCTATCACTTGCTACCTGCCAAGCTAAGATTTTCAAGAGTTCTTGTTGGCAAATACCGTAGAGATGGTCCGTTGCATAGATGATTTGCTTGCGACAAATTCCTTTAACCACGTAGGCTGACACCCACCAAAATTCATTGCAAGATTCTTCAAAATCCATCTCACTAGCTGGACTTGTCCAGAAGCGCTGAGGACTGGGAGAATGAGGCACAAACAAGCTCTTAGGATCCTCTAGCACCGTGAAATCCGCTTCGCTTTCTACCCACTCTTGAATGTGGTCTTTGGGGCAAAGGGTTAAATCAATCCGATTGCCATCTTCAAAGAGCATGAGATAAAGACGGCGATGTCCTAGAGTAACCTCTTGCTCAATGATACGTTTGCCAAACTGGTCCAACCAAGCAAGGTCTCTTGTTAGAGTGTCTAAGTCGTCCACAACATAGACCACATCATAATCTTGAAATTCATCCGTTTGAATCTTTTGGTTTGTACGTGAACCAGATAGTGTCACAGCATCAATCTGTAAAGATTTAGCAGTCTGTAAAATCAACCTCAGCATTTGCTCTTGACTTCTATATTTTCTGCACCTATCTTTAATTAAGTTATTTTTCATAACTATCTAGTTCCTCTTGTTTCTGAAGGGCTTGTATTCTTTTCTTCTCAAACTCCCCTACGATTAATTGGATAGTTGAGCAAATCCCTAAAACAATTAAAAATATAATAAGTAGATATTATGTCACTTTTTTTGATAATCTTTTATGATTTCCCAGACAATAAACATATTTACCAATGAAAGGGAAAAAAATAAAGATGGCATTGATCAGAAGTATTATAGAAAAATGTTCTCCTAAAATGCGTATAATGTTTTATACTCCTATAGAGGGTATATAATGAATATACAAGCATCAAAGGTGTGAAACAACCTACATAATATAAGATAAACCTTTCTCCAAAGTATGGGTAACCTTTATCTAATAGGCAAAAGCCAATAGTAAAGATGTTCAACATAAATAGGGACACTGCACGAGCGTTTTCTTTTTTTCCCCAAGTTGGATATTAAATCACTTATAATTGCAAAAAAATTACTATGGTTATAACGGGAATAAAATACATAAATTCCCTAATCAGAGTAGATAACGTAAATTCCCTAAACATTACTGCCCCCCCTTTAGTTCTATATATTATTTACATAACAAATATGATAATCATTTTTACTTGAACGATGCGACTTTCCTGTATGGTAAAGACAATATCCTTCAAATAGTATAAAGCGTCCCCTAAAGAAACAGGCCTGAGTGATATTTTCCGTTAGATTATTCAAGAGGAGATACTTGAGTTCTTAACAGCATCTACTTTTAAAGTTTCAGCTGTTTTTAAAATTAGTTCAAGCATCTCCTGGTCAGTTCTCATGTAGTTCATCCTCAGTTGTCTCTGGATTCTGAATAACAGTAGTTTCTTTTATTTGTTGAAGAAATTTTTTCACTCTTTTTCTTTCAAGAATCCAAAGTAGAAATTGAATCCCTGAAAAAAGACATTGCAAGAAAAATAAGTATATAAATTTCTTTCGTTTCTCTAAATAATACTAAAAATATTTACAATTGAGAGGAGAAATATAAATATAACGTTGCATATTAATATCCAAGCATACTTACTAGGAAAAATACTTAACGTGTTTGATACTTTTTATAAAGAGTAGTAATTGCATAAGTTAAACTTAAAGGTATATAGCTTAGCATATAAAATATTCTTAAAAAAATACTTCTAAGTAGGGCTCGTCTATAGACGGATTAAATAATAGGAACACACCAATATTACAAGCCATAAATACTAAGGAACTTAATGAGTTTGAATATTCTATTTTTCTCTTTATTAGATATCGCATCAAGAATTATTCCAGCGATAACAATGAATTCGAAAAAGAAAAACATCATTATTAAAAAACTGTTCACTATTCAAACTCCTTTGCTTTCTAACCTCTTTTATAAAAAATGTAACGTCATATTCACTGCTATAACTTCAACTATTTGAACATCTAAAATAAAATCTCATGTCATTCGGTGTTTCTTCTCAATATTCAAGTAATACTATCTAAAACACAGTCGCTTCTTCCAGCGTAAACTTGACATTGTCCTCAATCCACTTGCGGCGTGGTTCGACCTTGTCACCCATGAGGACATTGACGCGGCGTTCTGCGCGTGCTAAGTCTTCAATCGTAACACGGATTAGGGTACGAGTTTCTGGATTCATGGTTGTTTCCCAGAGCTGGTCCGCATTCATTTCACCAAGACCCTTGTAGCGTTGAAGAGTAGCACCTTTACCGAACTGCTTGCGAAGTTCTTCTAGCTCGCCATCCGTCCAAGCGTAGGCCACTTCTTCTTTCTTGCCTTTGCCTTTAGACATCTTGTAAAGAGGAGGAAGGGCGATATAAACATGGCCTGCCTCAACTAGTGGACGCATATAGCGGTAAAAGAAGGTTAAGAGAAGAGTTTGAATGTGGGCACCGTCGGTATCCGCATCGGTCATGATAATGATCTTGTCATAGTTGGCATCTTCAAGAGAGAAGTCTGCTCCAACACCAGCACCAATGGTATAAATCATGGTATTGATTTCTTCATTTTTGAGGATATCTGCCATCTTGGCCTTGGCTGTATTGATGACCTTACCACGAAGAGGCAAAATAGCCTGAAACTTGCGGTCACGACCTTGTTTGGCAGATCCACCGGCAGAGTCCCCCTCGACCAGATAGAGTTCGTTCTTAGCTGGATTTTTAGACTGGGCTGGGGTTAATTTACCAGAAAGTAAGCCCTTGTCTTTTTTATTTTTCTTACCATTTCGGCTCTCATCACGCGCTTTACGTGCTGCTTCACGGGCATCACGGGCCTTGATGGCTTTACGAATCAGATTTGAAGCTAGTTCCCCATTTTCCATAAGGAAGAAAGTCAGTTTTTCAGCAACAATACTATCAACAACTGGACGAGCTAGTGGACTTCCAAGTTTGTCCTTAGTCTGTCCTTCAAATTGCAAATGTTCTTCAGGAACCAAGATAGAAAGAACTGCTGATAACCCTTCACGGTAATCGGATCCTTCAAGATTTTTATCTTTTTCTTTGAGAAGTCCAGTCTTACGCGCATAGTCATTCATAACCTTGGTAATGGCTGACTTGAGTCCAGTCTCATGCGTCCCACCGTCTTTGGTACGAACGTTATTGACAAAGGACAAGATGTTATCTGAAAAGCCATCATTATACTGGAGGGCTACTTCTACTTGAAAACCATTGTCTTCCCCTTCAAAGTAAAGGACTGGCGTCAAGGTTTCCTTATCTTCGTTAAGATAAGAAACAAAGTCCTGTACCCCATTCTCATAATGGAACTCGATTGCTTCATCTGTTCGCTTGTCCGTTAATGACAAGGTTACATTTTTCAAGAGAAAAGCTGACTCATTGAGACGCTCTGAAATGGTATTGTACTTAAAGTCTGTCGTAGAAAAAGATACTAGCATCTGGCATGAAGGTCACTTTGGTACCTGTCTTAGACTTTAGGTGCAGTTCCAACCTTTTCAAGAGTTGTAACTGGCTTGCCTCCATTTTTAAAAACGCTGACTATAAACTGCTCCATCACGAGTAATTTCTACCTCTAACCAACTAGAGAGGGCATTAACGACAGAAGATCCAACCCCGTGGAGACCTCCTGATGTCTTATAACCACCCTGACCGAATTTTCCTCCGGCGTGAAGGATGGTAAAGATAACCTCAACCGTTGGAATTCCCATAGCGTGCATTCCAGTCGGCATTCCACGTCCGTGGTCTTGAACTGTCAAACTTCCGTCCTTATTAATGGTCACATCAATCCGGTCACCAAATCCAGACAAGGCCTCATCGACAGCATTATCGACGATTTCCCAGACAAGGTGGTGGAGACCCGCACCGTCAGTCGATCCGATATACATCCCTGGACGTTTACGGACCGCATCCAACCCTTCTAACACCTGGATGGCATCATCATTATAATTGTTAATATTGATTTCCTTTTTTGACACAAGGAACCTCCTATTTGTTCATCTTTACTATTTTACAGGTTTTCTAGCGATTTTGCAAAGTTTTTCTAATTGAGCAGATCTACACTCAATTGTTTATTCCTCAAAAAAAGAAACCAAGATAAAAATCTTAGTTTTCTTTTCCTTTAATTTGGTTTGTAGCCACATCTTCACCAAACCATTTCTTGCTTATTTCTTGGAATTTACCTTCTTGATAGAGTTCCACAAAAGCTTTATTCAAATTTGCTAACAAGGTCTTGTCAGCTGGTCTCACACCAACTGCAAAAGACTCACTCTCAAAACCAGCAGGAAAAATCTCATACTGGTCTAAAATTCCTTCAGTTTCAAGATAATAATTGGCGTAAACACGGTCAATTAAAAGGGCATCAATCCGATCATTTTGCAAGTCAATCAGGGCTTCGTTAAAACTCTGATATTGGTTGGCTTTTTGATCTTTTACGATGTTTTTCAAGAGTTCTGGTTGGGCTTCGAAATCTAAATAACCAGAAGATCCTGCCTGGGCACCCAAAACCTTGCCTGTCATATCAGATACTGATTGTATATTCTGAGATTTCTTAGAGACTAGAACCTGCTGATTTTCCATGTAAGGAATGGTAAAAGCAACCTTCTCACGGCGTTCATCAGTCGCTGAATATCCATTCCAGATAGCATCAATGGTGCCGTTTTGAAGTTCGGTCTCCTTCATGTCCCAATCAATGGGTTGAAACTGTACCTTGAAACCAAGTTTCTCAGAAACAGCCTGGGCTAAATCAATATCAAATCCAGCATATTGCCCATTCTTTTCTTCAAGCCCATGGGAACAAAGGTATTGTCAAACCCGATGGTAATGGTACCCTGTTCTTTGTATTTGTCCCAATTATCGACTTTGGGATCACTAGCTTTTTGTGTGCATCCTACTAGGAAAAAAGCCAGAAAGAATACCAAAACAAGGCTGATTTTCTTTCGATTCATAGATACCTCCTACTTAGGCTCTACTTTGAGAATCTGGTCAGCAATATTCTCTGCAAACTGGAGATCGTGAGTCACGACAATCTGAGTCATGCCTAATTCTCGATTTTGTAGAATCAGTTTTTCAACCTCGAGACGCAACTCAGGGTCTAGGGCTGAAGTTGGTTCGTCATACCCAATCACTTCAGGATCTATCATCATAGCGCGTGCCAAGGCAACCCGTTGCTTTTGACCACCAGATAATGAGTATGGATAAGCATCTGCATGAGCTTCGAGACCCAGACGAGTGAGTAAGTCGACTGCCTTCTTCTTAGCATCCACTTCAGACATTCCCATAGTCTTGATAGGTGATAAAATCAAGTTCTCCATAACGGATAAGTGAGGAAAAAGCTGAAAATCTTGAAAAACAAAACCTAATAAGTGACGCTTTTCAAGTTCATCCAAAGGTAGGGATTCTCCATTATAAAAAATCTCACCTGAATCAATGGTCTCAAGTCCAGCCAACATTCTAAGCAAGGTTGTCTTCCCACCACCAGAAGGTCCAACAATAGCCAAAATCTGCTTTTCAGGAATTGTTAAATTGAAATTGGATAAAATTTCTTTTTTTCCAAATTTTTTGCTGATATTTTTTAACTCTAACATGGATAACCTCCTATCTATAGTAGCTAAACTTTTTCTCAAGTTTCTTAGCTATAATCGTAACAATACCAATCATGAGAAGATAGATAGCTCCTGCTAAAAACATTGGAATCAAGCTCGCATCACGATTGGCAGCAGTACGACTAGCTAGGATTAAATCTGAAATACCGAGTGCATAGACCAAAGAAGTATCTTTAACCAAACTCATAACCTCGTTAAATACACTTGGTAAAAACAATCTTAGTGACCTGAGGCAAGATAATATAACGGACGGTATCGATAGGTTTGAATTTCAAAAACCTTAGCTGCTTCATATTGTCCTTGAGGAATGGTTGCAATCCCTCCACGGAATATTTCTGCAAAAGTAGGCTGCATAATTAAGCGTAAAGGCAATAATCGCCGCTGGCACCCGATCAAGTCGAATCCCGATACTTGGAAGGACATAATAGATAAAGATCAACTGCAAGAGCAATGGTGTCCCACGCATCACCCAGATATAAACATCAATCATGTAATGGAGGGGTTTCCAATGGACCTGTAAGCAAAAAGGCAACCAAAATACCTAAAGGAATTGAAAAGAGTAAGACCAGTGCAAATACTTGTAAAGTCATTGTCGCACCGCTCAATAAACTAGGTAATATCTCAAATAAGTAAGACATACTCCACCTCCTAAAAAAATAATTGTTCCTATTATAGCATAAATAAACATAAAATCAAGTTTTTTTCAGAAATTTTCATGAATTTTTTTAAAACTTTAGCCTTTATTTTTTTGAATAAAAAAATGGTACTAATGATAAACTTATCAACTTTGATAAAGTATCAGATGTCACAGCTAGTAAACAGATTCAGATTCGTTTCTCTCTTATTTCATGGTATAATAGAAGCATGATGACAATAGTATTATTAATTTTAGCTTATTTATTGGGTTCAATTCCTTCAGGCTTGTGGATTGGACAAATATTCTTTAACATCAATCTAAGAGAACATGGATCTGGTAATACCGGAACGACCAATACCTTCCGAATCTTAGGCAAAAAAGCTGGAATGGCAACCTTTGTAATTGATTTCTTTAAAGGTACTTTGGCCACTCTACTTCCACTAATCTTCCATGTGCAGGGTATTTCACCAATCGTCTTTGGGCTTTTAGCAGTCATTGGCCACACCTTCCCTATCTTTGCCAAATTTAAGGGTGGTAAGGCTGTTGCAACCAGCGCAGGAGTTATTTTTGGTTTTGCTCCTCTCTTTTGCCTTTACCTTGCGGTTATTTTCTTTGGAATCCTTTATCTGGGAAGTATGATTTCCCTCTCTAGTATCTCTGCTGCTATTGCTGCAATTATTGGCGTCCTTCTATTTCCTCTCTTTGGATTTATTTTAACTAGTTATGACCTACTTTTTACTGTGATTATTATCGGTCTTGCTAGTCTAGTAATTGTACGCCACAAGGACAATATCAAACGTATCCAAAGTAAAACAGAAAATCTCATTCCTTGGGGACTTAACCTAACGCACCAAGAACCAAAAAAATAAAACGTCAGTTTCAACTGACGTTTTTTTATGTTATTTAGACTTGATATAGTTGATACCATCTGCCTTCGGCGCAACAGCTTTACCAAAGAAGGCTGCTAGGACGACAATGGTCAAGAGATATGGTGCGATTTGCAAGTAAACGGCTGGGACTCCTTGCAAGAAAGGAAGCTGAGAACCGATAACTGCCAAGGCTTGTGAAAGACCAAAGAAAAGACTTGAAAGCATAGCACCAACAGGATTCCATTTACCAAAGATCATGGCCGCAAGAGCGATAAATCCAGGTCCTACGATGGTAGTGGCAGAGAAATTGACAGAAGCAGATTGCGCATACAAGGCACCCCCAACTCCTCCTAAAAATCCAGAGATGAGCACACCATAGTAACGCATGAGGTAAACATTAATCCCTAGGGTATCCGCAGCTTGTGGATGTTCACCGACTGAGCGAAGGCGAAGACCAAATTTCGTTTTAAACATGATAAACCATGCTACAAATGAAAATCCAATCGCAACATATCCCATTAAACTTGTATTCTTGAAGAAGATATCACCAATGACAGGAATATCAGACAAGAAAGGAAAATCAAATTTACCAAATGACAAATCGATATTGTTGGTTTGACCTTTTCCGTAGATGGCTTTTACCAAGAAGACAGCTAGGGCAGGAGCCAACAAGTTCAATACTGTACCACTCACCACGTGGTCAGCACGGAAGTTAATAGTCGCTACCGCATGGATGGCAGAGAAAATAAGACCAACCAAACCACCTGCAAGGAGAGATAGCCATATCGTCATGCCACCAAGAGAGCTAGCAAAAGTCAAGTTAAACACAACCCCCGTGAAAGCTCCCATAACCATGATACCTTCTAAACCGACATTAACGACACCAGCATGTTCAGAGTAGGCTCCTCCGATACTAGTGAAAATGAGAGGAGCAGCATAGACCAGCATATTCGATACAAGAATCGTTAGTATAGAAACAGTATTCATTCTTACTCTACTCCTTTCATTTGTTTCTTAGGCTTGATGTATTTCGATAATGTAATGAGCACTTACAAAGAAGATAATCGAAGCTGTCACAATATTGACAAGTTCTGGTGGAATAGTCGCTGTGGTCATACCTGGCGCACCTGTTTGCAAGGTTCCAAGCAAGAAGGCTGCAAAGACAATCCCAATAGGAGAATTGCTAGCAAGTAGTGCAACAGCCATCCCATTAAATCCAATCGCCAAGGAACCAGGTTGAACATAAATATTCTGGAAGGTACCAATTCCTTCTACTGCTCCACCGATCCCACAGAGGGCCCCTGAAATCACCATGGAAAGAATGATGATGCGTTTAGCGGACATCCCTGCATAGTCTGAAGCATTGGGGTTGAGACCAACAGAACGGATCTCAAAACCAAGTGTTGTTTTCTTAATAATGAACCAAACCACTGCAACGGCAATCAAGGCAATGAAGATCCCGATATTCATCCGTGACTTAGTTAATTCAGTTAGAAAACCTAGGCGATAACTTGCATTTGCCCCTACTGTGATACTGGATTCAGAATCGACCATGAACTTTTTAGGGAAGTTCCGGATGATTTCATTTCCAGCAAACAGGACGATATAGTTCATCATAATGGTAACGATCACTTCACTCGTTCCCAAAAATGCTCGCAAGATACCTGGGATCAAACCAACGAAACCGCCGGCAATTGCAGCCACAAGGACGGTCAAAGGAATCATCAAGATGCGCGGAATATCTGGGAAGGACAAAGCAAACAATACAGCTGCAATCCAACCAGCCAAGGCCTGTCCTGGTAAGCCAACATTGAAAAATCCTGCTCGGCTAGCTACTGCAAATCCTAGAGCAATCAAAATCAGTGGTCCCATAGCGCGGAAAATTTCACCCACATTTTTTATGGAACCAAAAGCTGTCTTGAAGAGTTCTTCATAACCCCAAAGAGCATCATAACCAAAGATCCACATAATAATGGCTCCGAGGATGATTCCTAGGATTACAGAAATAAAAGGAATAGCAATTTGTCTTGTATTTTTATTCATTTGAAGTCTCCTTGATTTCTCCACCAGCCATTAGAATACCAAGCTCTTGTTTGTTGGTCTCAGATGGCTTCACAATACCTTGGATTTTTCCATCATGAATAACAGCAATCCGGTCTGATAGATTTATAATTTCATCTAATTCGAAGCTGACAACTAGGACGGCTTTCCCTTTATCACGTTCACCAATCAAACGTTTATGGATGTACTCAATCGCACCAACGTCCAATCCACGTGTCGGTTGGCTAACGATTAACAAATCTGGATTTCGATCAACTTCACGAGCAATGATGGCTTTTTGTTGATTTCCTCCGGATAGAGCACTTGCTGGAACAATCTCATTCGCTGCACGAACATCAAATTCTTCCATCAACTTGCGGGCATAGGAATTAATTTGATTGTAATTCAACGCACCATTCTTGCTAAGTGGTTCTTTGTAGTAAGTTTGAAGTGCGATGTTTTCAGAAAGCATCATTTCGAGCACAAGACCATCGCGATGACGATCTTCAGGCACGTGGCTGACATTCATTTCAGTAATCTTACGTGGGGAAAGGCCAACAACTTCTTGTCCCTTAATTTTGATACTGCCTGATTTGACTTGCGAAGTCCGGTAATAGCCTGGATCAATTCACTCTGACCATTTCCGTCAATCCCTGCAATTCCGACAATTTCACCTGCACGAACATCAAGAGATAGTTCTTTGACCGCAGGGACACCGCGGTTTTCATTCACGACCAAGTCAGAGATTTGCAGAACCACTTCTTTAGGTTGCGCTTCTTCCTTTTCTGTTACGAAAGAAACTGAGCGCCCAACCATCATTTCCGCCAAATCTTTATTGGTAGCACCTTCGATGCTAACTGTTTGAATGGATTTGCCACGCCGAATAACTGTGACACGGTCCGCAACGGCACGAATTTCGTCCAGTTTGTGAGTGATGAGGATAATGGATTTGCCTTCTTTGACGAGGGTTTTCATAATATCCATTAACTCCAAAATTTCAGCAGGAGTTAGCACTGCTGTAGGCTCGTCGAAAATCAGAATATCAGCTCCGCGATAGAGTGTCTTCAAGATTTCTACACGTTGTTGAGCCCCAACAGAAATATCTTCAACTTTTGCTGTAGGATCCACAGCCAAGCCGTAGCGTTCTGACAACTCTAGAATATCTGCATTAGCTTTTTTCAAATCTAATATACCCTTGTTCGTTACTTCGCTACCTAGAATGATATTTTCTGCAACAGTGAAAGCCTCTACCAACATGAAGTGCTGGTGAACCATCCCGATCCCTAGAGAAGTCGCCTTTTGAAGGAGAATCTAGTTTTTCAGATTTTCCATTGACCACAATTTCTCCACTCGTTGGCTCCAAAAGACCAGCCAACATATTCATCAGGGTTGATTTCCCAGCTCCATTTTCACCAAGAAGTGCATGAATTTCACCTTTACGCAATTCGAGGTTGATTTTGTCGTTTGCGACAAATTCACCAAAGATTTTGGTAATTTCACGCATCTCAATGACGTTTTCGTGTGCCATTCGAATATTCCTTTCTAGAAAACTATATTTTATTTCAGTAGGACCTGCTAAACGAGTTAGTAAGTTCTATTGAGACAAAATGTCTCAACACCTCATAAAAAAGCGACCCAAGAAGGATGGATCGCTTCTGGAAGGTTTTATTTCTCAGGTGCTTTTACACTACCATCAATAATTTGTTTTTTAGCATCTTCTACTGCTTTTTTAGCATCTTCAGAAAGATTAGAAGTTGTCAAATCAACACCACCATCTTTCAAACCAAATGTAATTACTTTTCCACCTGGGAATTTACCGTCAGCAGTTTGAGTAGCGATTTCTTGAACAGTTTTACCAACTTGTTTCAAAGTAGAAGCCAAAACGAAGTTAGATTCTTTACCATCTTTTGAAGTGTATTTACCTTCATCGACTTGGTCACGGTCTACACCAATAACCCAAACTTTTTCATCTTCGTTTTTCTTCTCGTTCAAATCTTTTGCTTCCTTGAAGACACCAGCTCCTGTACCACCAGCAGCTTGGTAAATAACGTCAGCTCCTGCAGCGTATTGTGTTGCTGCAATTGTTCTACCTTTTTCAGGGTTGTTGAAGTCTTCAGCATATTGTACATCAACTGAAATGTCTTTGTTTACAGACTTCACGCCTGCTTCAAATCCTTTTTCAAAACGAGTGATAACTTCCCCACGTGCTCCACCGATGAAACCAACTTTGTTTGTCTTCGTAGTTTTGGCTGCAGCAACCCCTGCAAGATAAGCAGCTTCATTATCCGCAAAAACAGCAGATGCTACGTTCTTCTTATCACCAACAACTGAGTCAATGATAACATAGTTGATATCAGCATTTTCATCAGCAGCAGCAGTAACAGCTGGAGCAAGTTTGTAACCAACACCGTACACTAATTTGTAGCCGTTTGTAGCAGCTTGGCTGAAGTTATTCGCAAAATCTGCTTCACTTTGTGATTGGAAGTAAGTGTAACCATTGTCTTTTGAAAGGTTGTGTTCTTTACCCCAAGCTTGAAGACCTTCCCAAGCTGATTGGTTAAATGATTTATCATCAACACCACCTGTGTCAGTAACGATAGCAGCTTTTAAATCAGTTTTTGCATCTGAAGAATCTTTGCGAGACGCACGATTTCCACACGCAGCAAGTCCAAATGCAGCGACAGTTACTAGACCTAGGCCTAACCATTGTTTCTTGTTCATTTCTGAACCTCCTAAATAAGATATGCAACTATGTTGCGGATTAATGAAAGGGTCAATAGACCGCCTTTACAGAAGTTACTAGGTAAGATCTGTAAAAGAATATGGAAGTAATTCCCCGACCGTCATCTCGACCGTCGTTTTATCTTTGGCAACTAGAGTCACCTTTAGATCTGGTTTAAAAAATTCGACCATAACTTGGCGACAAGCACCGCAAGGCGAAATTGGTTTCTCAGTTTGACCATAAACAATCAATTCTGAAAAGTCTCGTTGTCCTTCAGAAACCGCCTTAAAGATTGCAGTTCTTTCGCCACAGTTGGTCAAGGGGTAGCTAGCATTTTCAATGTTAACCCCTGTATAGATACTTCCGTCCTTGGCTACCAAAACAGCGCCAATCGGAAAATGTGAGTAGGGAACATAAGCTTTTTTACTAGTTTCAATCGCTAATTCAATCAACTCAGTAGTCGCCATCAGCTAATTCTCCTTTTAAGATTGCAACACCAGAAGATGTTCCAATTCGAGTAGCTCCTGCTTCAACAAAGGCAACTGCATCTGCATAAGAACGAGCTCCACCAGTCGCTTTTGACCCCCATATCAGGACCAACTGTCTGACGCATTAATTGAACATCTGGCAAAGTTGCTCCACCTGTTGAGAATCCTGTAGAAGTCTTGACAAAGTCTGCACCAGCTTTTTGGGCAAGTTGGCAAGCCAGAACTTTTTCTTCATTCGTTAACAAACAAGCTTCAATGATAACCTTAACGAGTCTGTCACCGCTAGCCTCAACAACTGCTCGAATATCTGATTCGACCAAGTCAGCATTCCCAGACTTAAGCGCTCCAACATTGATAACCATATCAATTTCGTCAGCACCATTTTGGATGGCTTCTTTGGTTTCATAGGCTTTGACAGCTGAAGTTGTAGCTCCAAGAGGAAAACCTACAACTGTACAAACCTTGACATCAGTATCTGTTAGACCAGCTTTTGCATGAGAAACCCAGCAAGGATTCACACAAACACTGGCAAAATCGTACTCTCTTGCTTCAGATAGCAAACGATCGATTTGTTGTTCGGTCGCATCTTGCTTTAAAAGCGTATGATCAATGTATTTATTTAATTTCATTTCGGATTTTCCTTAAATTAGGAGATAATTTCGATGATTTCACGCATTTTTAGCGTTTCATCACTCATTTTAATTTTAACATATTTTTGGAAATCTGTAACTAGTTCCGGAGAAATTTTTGCCATTTGCATATACTTTTGCGACAATTTCACCTTTTTTGACTGATTCTCCAACTTTCTTCTCAAAAACAATTCCTGTCTCATAATCAAGAGCATCTGTTTTGACTGCACGACCAGCACCTAATCTCATAGCGAAAAGACCGAACTCCATGGCTGGAAGTGCCTCAATAACACCATCTTCCTGAGCAGGAATTTCTACCACATGATCAACTGTTACAGGTCGATAAAGATCTTCTAAATCTCCACCTTGAGCGAGGACCATCGCTTCGAATTTCTTGAGTGCCTGACCATTTTCAAGATGTTGCCTTACTTCCTCGACTGTTTTTTCAACATTTGCCAGAGAAAGCATAATCTGGGCTAACTCACAGATAAAGTGACTAATATCCTCTCGTCCTTTACCCTGAAGAATTTCTAGCGCTTCTAGAATTTCCAAGCGATTCCCAATGGCACGTCCCAAAGGTTGACTCATATCCGTAATGACTGCTACAGTCTTGCGACCAACAGCTTTCCCGAGACTTACCATGGTTTGAGCCAGTTCACGCGCCTCGTCGACTGTCTTCATAAAGGCACCTTCACCGACAGTAACATCCAGCAAAATAGCATCCGCTCCAGCTGCAATCTTTTTACTCATGACAGAACTAGCAATCAGAGGAATAGTATCAACTGTTGCTGTCACATCACGTAGTGCATAGAGCAACTTATCCGCTTTGACTAGTTGGTCAGATTGACCAATAACTGAAACACCAATATCTTGGACTTGTTTGATAAAGTCATCCTGACTGCGTTCGACTTGAAAATCTTTGATAGATTCTAATTTATCGATTGTTCCACCAGTATGACCTAGACCTCTACCACTCATCTTGGCAACTGGTACGTCAAAACTGGCGACTAATGGAGCTAAAATCAAGGTAACCTTATCTCCTACTCCCCCGGTGGAGTGTTTATCGACCTTGATACCTTCAATAGCAGATAAATCAAATTTCTGACCTGTCTTGACCATATTCATGGTTAAGTCAGAAATCTCTCTAGTGGTCATGCCTTTAAAATAAATAGCCATAGCAAAAGCAGACATTTGATAATCTGGAACAGTTCCTGCAACATAGCCTTCAATCAGCCATTGGATTTCACTTGAGGTTAGTTCTTGACCGTCTCTTTTTTTCTGGATTAGATCTACTGCTCTCATTCTTTCACACTTCTAAGGATATAATATCCCTTGTCTTTCTTCACGACCTCACAATTACCAAAGACTTCTTCCATCTTGTTTTTGGCACTAGGAGCACCTTGTTTTTTCTGGATGACAATGGTCAAATCTCCACCATCAACAAGATAATCAATACTTTTCTCGATGATTTCATGAACGACCTGCTTGCCTGCACGAATGGGCGGATTCGAAATGACATGATCGAATTGACCTTCTACCTGCTCATAAATATTGGACTGGAAGATAGTCGCTTGAACATTGTTTTTTACCGCATTTTGCTGGGCTAAATCCAAGGCACGATTATTGATATCCACCATGGTCGCTTGGGCACCATAAGCTTTAACCAAAGACAAGCCTATTGGACCGTAGCCACAACCAACATCAAGGATTTTTTCATCTTTTTCGACATCCAGACATCTTAACAACAGCTGACTTCCGAAATCAATCATTTTTTTTGCTAAAGACACCAGCATCTGTCAAAAAGGTCATCTTTTGCCCAAGTAGCTCAACTCTAAGTTCATGAACATCATGGGCTGCATCTGGATTTTCTGCATAATACATTTTACTCATAGTTTCATTTTACCATATAAATAAGTTAATTGTAAATCGTTTACATGACAACAAAGGCTTTTCTTTGCCATCGATTTATTGAAAAATAATATAAGTTGAATTTCCTTTTAAGGACCGAGCAAGTAAGAACCCAATGCCATAGTGATAGCAAAGGAAAAAATACAGGCTAGACCAAACAAGAAAAGCCACCATTTTCTTGTTAAAATGGCGAGAATCAAGTAGATAAAACCAATAATTGGTAGCAAGAACAACAAGACAAAGGCAGACCAACTATAGGTTTGACTTCCTAAATTCACGGTAAACTCAATTAAAGTCGGAGATAACCACAGAATCACAACCAGTAAGCTAGTCAGTTTTAGAAATTTTCACTCACCACTAGTCTCATAACACCACCTCTTTTGATGTTTATTCTACCTCTATTCTAACAAAGAAAGCGCTTTTTCTCAAATGATTCAGATGCCTTTCTGTATAAATTATGGTATACTGAGGTATCAAACGAGGATAATTTATGACCAACGAATTTTTACATTATGAAAAAATCAGCCGAGGAACTTGGCAATCTTTACATCGTAAAACAACACCTCCTTTAACCGAGGAGGAATTGGATTCGATTAAGAGTTTTAATGACCAAATTAGTCTCCAAGATGTAACAGATATCTATCTACCGCTGGCACACCTAATTCAAATCTACAAACGTTCCAAAGAAGACCTAGCCTTTTCAAAAGGGATTTTTCTCCAAAGAGAGAGTAAAAATCAACCATTTATTATCGGAATTTCAGGTAGTGTCGCTGTTGGGAAATCAACTACTAGTCGACTCTTACAAATCTTGCTTTCTCGTATTTTTCCAGAAGCAAGTGTTGAATTAGTGACAACTGATGGCTTTCTGTATCCTAACAGCATCTTAAACGAGCGAAACATCCTAAACCGAAAAGGTTTCCCTGAAAGTTATGATATGGAAACCTTGCTCGATTTCCTCGATCAACTTAAAAACGGACAAGATGTTGATATCCCTGTTTATTCTCATGAAATCTACGACATTGTTCCTCATCAAAAACAACGAGTTCAAGCAGCGGATTTTGTCATAGTAGAAGGTATTAATGTTTTTCAAACGCCACATAATAGTCGTCTCTACATCACGGATTTCTTTGATTTTTCCATTTACGTTGATGCTGCAGTCGAGGATATCGAGGGCTGGTATTTGGACCGTTTCTTGAAACTTCTTAGTTTTGCACAAGATGATCCTAACAACTATTACTATCGTTTCACCCAACAACCCATTAGTGAAGTAAAAGATTTTGCCCATCAGGTTTGGACAAGTATTAATTTGACCAATCTACAAAACTACATCGAACCGACCAGAAATCGGGCTGAAGTCATTCTTCATAAATCTAAAAATCATGAAATTGATGAAATTTATTTAAAAAAATGATTTCCCTTGTCAAAATAACACTTTTCAGATATAATGGTATAGTTAGTAAATATGGAGGTAAGAACATTGGCAAACATTAAATCAGCTATCAAACGCGCTGAATTGAACGTTAAACAAAACGAAAAGAACTCAGCTCAAAAATCAGCTATGCGTACTGCTATCAAAGCTTTTGAAGCAAACCCATCTGAAGAACTTTACCGTGCTGCTAGCTCAGCCATCGATAAAGCAGAAACTAAAGGTTTGATCCACAAGAATAAAGCTAACCGTGATAAAGCACGTCTTGCAGCTAAACTAGGTTAATCTTTAACTGGATACAAAATGAGCTCTTCGGAGCTTTTTTTGTACACATTTTTCTGGAGGTTATCATGAAAATTGCTATTATAGGATATTCAGGCTCAGGTAAATCAACTCTAGCAGAAAACCTATCTCGCCACTATTCCATTCCAAAGCTTCATATGGACACCCTTCAATTTCAGCCAGGTTGGGTAGACAGTGACCGCGATTGGATGTTAAAAGAGATGAGAGACTTTCTCACCGAACATTTCGATTGGGTGATTGATGGTAATTATTCATGGTGTTATTACGAGGAAAGAATGAAAGAAGCAGATCAAATCATCTTTCTAAATTTCTCTCGATGGAATTGTCTGCTTCGAGCCTTTAAGCGTTACTTTAAATACAGAGGAAAAGTTAGAGAAAGTATGGCAGACGGTTGTCCTGAACGTTTTGACTGGGAGTTTATCCGCTGGCTTCTCTGGGATGGCCGAACAAATAATGCTAAGGAAAGATACCAAAAATTAAGTGATACCTACCCTGAAAAGATGCATATTCTCCATTCTCAAGCAGAGATTGATTATTTCTTGCAATCTCTTAAAAAATAGACGATAGAGCAACATTCTATTAAGGTCACAGTATGGACTGAATGACTAAAAAAGGAAGATTTTCATTCAGAAAATCTTCCTTTTGTGTTCCCTTTTATTCAGCAATTAAGGTTTCTAGACCAACCTTCATCATATCTGTAAAAGTATTTTGACGTTCCTCTGCTGTTGTATCCTCATCTGGATTGACCAAACTATCTGAAATGGTCATGATTGCAAGAGCATCGACATGGTGTTGGGCAGCAAGATAGTAAAGAGCTGCTGCTTCCATTTCGACAGCTTTCACTCCCCATTTACCAAGCTCAATATTTTTTTCAAAGTAGTTTGAGTAAAAGACATCGGACGACAAGACATTCCCAACGTGAGTTGTCATGCCGAAATCTTTAGCAATATGATAAGCCTTATCTAGCAAGTCAAAACTTGCAATTTGTGGAAAATCATATAGTGGCCAGTCATTACGGATGATGTTTGAGTTAGTTGCAGCTGCTTGAGCCAAGACCAATTCACGGACGTGAACATCCTCATTCAAAGATCCAGCAGTTCCCACACGGATTAATTTCTTCACTCCGTAGTCAACAATCAACTCGCGCGCATAAATAGAGATGGATGGCATCCCCATCCCAGTTCCCATGACTGATACACGGTGACCTTTGTAAGTACCTGTGTAACCAAACATGTTACGAACTTCATTAAAGCAAACAGCATCTTCAAGAAAATTTTCAGCGATAAATTCGCACGAAGAGGATCTCCAGGAAGGAGAATTTTATCAGCAATTTCACCCTGCTTAGCAGCAATATGGATAGACATAATATAAGATACCAAGGGCGTTAAAGAGGCAAAGTAAAAATAGGAAATCCGACAAAGATGCTTCGCATCTAGGAGGATTTATCTTTTTTACACAGCCTCTAGCCCGGGTTCAGTTTCAAACCCGAACTACCCTTCCTTTCATTTTTTATATACAGGACAGGCGACAGAGAACAAAGTAAAAATAGGAAACTGACGACGCATCGCAGATGCTAGACAGTTTATCTTTCTACACAGTTCTCCGCCCGTATTCAGTTCAGCGAATACGGTGAACCCATCCTTTCTTTTTTTGTTGAGTAATTAGAAAAGCTTTCCGCTCGTGTTCAAATCTGAACACACGCTCTACCTTTCTTTATTAAATGATATTGATTATAAATCAAAAATATATTTTGGATTAGAAAAACTAGAGTATTCTTATTAAGTTTCTATTATCCTTGTCTTTGGTCGTAAGTATTTCTCCCAAGGGACTCGATCCAGCATTTTAGCAAAACTAAATGCCAAGTATGCAGTCACCAAAAGAAAAGGTATAGCCTCAAATGACTGATCAGTGAAGCCCATTACCAATCCAGTTGCAGACAAGGGAGCCTTCAAGGTCACTGCTAAAAAACAAACCGAACCTAATAGCATGACTGCTGGCTGGTTGCCACCTCCAAGAATCATAGTCAGGAGTGCAGCTCCTGCTATCCCCAAGGCAAATGATGGAGTCAAGGTACCGCCATAGGCACCTGCCCAAAGGGTGACTAAACGACCACGGCTTTCAAGATAAATAAGAGGATTACCATCTTGGCATTACTGCCGTTTAAAATTTCCTGAGCCATCATACGCCCATTACCAAGTAGATGAGGCAAATGGCTAGCCAATCCAACAAGGAAAAGGAATGTTACAGGCAGAGTATAGAGTATCCGCTTGTCCTTAATTCTCTTTGAAGAAGCTTGTTTGTTGAAGCGACTAAAAAGCCAAGCCAGTGGAGTCAGGAAGAGGACTAATAGGGGAACAAGCCACATATCACCTAGTGGCCAAGTCATGGCTGGAATCTGATAGAGAGCATGATCTGAAACAACAAATCCTGCTGTAAAGGCTGATACATAGGTAGTCAAACCGACCAAGAAAAAACGTTTGACAGATAAAGCAATTCCCAAGGTTTCAAAAACGAAAAACACACTCGTTAACGGAACCTGATAGACAGCTGCTAAACCCGCACCAGCTCCACAGGCAATGAGAAAGATTTGGTCCTTCACGGAGAGAGGAAAAAGTATTGGCAATAGGTCTTGCAAATAAAGCTCCAATCTCCCGCGGCGCAGCTTCCTTACCGATAGGAGCTCCTCCTCCAACTGCAACAATCTGCCAAATTGAATGAACTAGCTGTTTTAAAAAATGAAGTTTATATTGTGACGTTTCATCTTTCATCTGCGCTTTGATGGAAAAAATCTTTGCTTTTCTTTGCAAGAAATACCAGACCAAGGCAGAACTGACACCCACGATGATTAAACTGAAGCCTATTCGTGATGAGGCAACACCATCTGTCAAGAATCCAGTGTTATGCTCTGTCTGACCAAAAGCAATCCCTTCAACCAGCTCTAAAAGATAATGGAGCAAAATTCCGAATATACCTGTAACTAGCCCCAACATGATAACCGCTAGGACTAATTTGAGGTTATATGGGATCTTCTGAAGACTCCTCCTCAACTCATGTACCATGATTATAATTCAGCAAGAATCGCTTTCAGCAATCCTTTGAAGTCGCCTTTGACGCGCTCAGTCACTTCTACTACTTCTTCGTGGTTGAGTTCTTCTTGGAAACCAGCAGCATGGTTAGTGATACATGAAATTCCTAGAACTTTCAAGCCTGAGTGGGCTGCCACAATAACTTCAGGAACAGTTGACATACCGACAGCATCTGCACCAAGAGTCTTATAGGCACGAATCTCTGCTGGGGTTTCATAAGTCGGACCTGTTACACCAATATAGACACCTTCATCAAGCTTGATACCAAGTTTTTTAGCCACTTCATGGGCAGTTGTACGGTATTCTGGTGTGTAGGCTTTAGACATATCTGGGAAACGTGGACCAAAGTCATCCAAGTTTTCACCCATCAATGGGTTTTGACCAGTCATATTGATGTGGTCAGTAATAGCCATCAAGGTACCAGGACCGAAGCCGATACCTCCAGCAGCGTTGGTTACAATCACTCCTTCACATCCCAAAACTTTCATGACACGAACTGGGAAAGTCACCACTTCAAGAGGATTTCCTTCGTAGAAGTGGAAACGACCTTGAAGAGCCAAGACTTTACGCCCAGCAAGATCACCATAAACCAATTTACCAGCATGTCCGACTACTGTGGATTGACCCCAGTTTGGAATGTCAGAGTAGTCTACTACGACTGCATTTTCGATTTCTTCAGCCAATTCTCCAAGACCTGAACCAAGAATCAAGCCGAACTCCGGCGCTTCAACTCCCTTTTCTTTCAAGAAAGCAGCTGTTTCATTGATTTTATTTAAAAATGTCATTAGGTATCTCCTTCTTTATGTTTTAAAAATTGACCAATTTTGTCAAAGGTATTAGCGTTACGAATGGTAATATTGCGATAGAAAGGCATCTTAAGCAAGTGCTTGTGATAAGCTGTTTTAGAGTAGCTAGCTTCTGACAATTTACCCCAGAAGATCCCTAATTTCCCAAAATGAAGCACTTCATCGACCAGTTCCAAACTGTTCACTTTCTCGATGACTTGATCCACATCCACGCCCTCAGTATAAAATAGCACATCCTTTCGAGCCATCTCATGGTTCCACCAATCGGGAAGATTTCTAAGCTCCTCTTCATAGTCTTCGTGAGACAACAAGGAAACTCTGAATAAATGGATAGTATCTTTCAAAGAAAGCCTGTAAATTCTCTATTAGTTTAGTTCTAGGCACAATGCTATTAAAGAAAATATTGCCACTATTGATGTAGGTTTCTACATTTTCTAATCCCAACTCCGTCAATTCTTGACGCAATTGAGCCATGACCACCTTGTTCTTTCCACCGACATTAATACCTCTAACAAGTAGAGCGTAGCGAATCATCTTAAACTAATTTATCTAAGAAACTTTCACCAATCATGGCAGTTTCAACACCAAAGTTCTCTGCAATCGTTGCTGAGATGTCAGCGAAGTGTCCAACTGGAATTAATCCATTGTCTTTAAAGGATGGACTGTATGCCAAAAGTGGAATGTATTCACGCGTATGGTCAGTACCAGCGTAGGTTGGGTCATTTCCGTGGTCAGCAGTAATCAAAAGAAGATCGTCTTCTCTCATGGCTGCCATGATCTCTGGCAAGCGTTCATCAAACTCATGCAAGCAATCACGGTAACCATGAGCATTGCGGCGGTGACCGTAAAGAGCATCAAAGTCTACCAAGTTGGTAAATGAGAAGCCTTCTTGGAACTCAGGAAGTCCCATGGTCTTAATCAAGGTATCTATACCGTGGCTATTTGATTTGTTATGACCCATATCGTGGTTGATACCAGCACCGTTGAAGATATCGTTAATCTTACCAACTGCATATGTATCAATACCGGCTTCATTCAATTTGTCCAATACAGTTGGAGCAAATGGAGATACAGCCAAGTCACGACGGTTAGCCGTACGAGTGAAGTTTCCAGGCTCACCAACATAAGGACGAGCAATGATACGACCTAGAAGAGCTGGACGTTCCAAAGTGATCGAACGAGCATATTCACAGATACGGTAGAGTTCATCCAAAGGAATGATGTCTTCGTGAGCTGCGATTTGAAGAACTGGGTCAGCTGATGTATAGATAATCAACTCGCCAGTTTCCATTTGGCGTGGTCCAAAGTCATCGATTACTGCTGTTCCTGAGTATGGTTTGTTGGCTTCACGAATAACCTTACGTCCTGAAAATTCTTCGATTTTAGTAAGGATTTCCTCTGGGAATCCATTCCAGAAAGTATCGAAAGGTTCAGTGATATTAAGTCCCATGATTTCCCAGTGACCAGTCATGGTATCTTTACCTAGAGATACCTCTTCAAGCTTAGTCGCATAACCTGTTGGATTGCTCTCAGCTGGAACTGTCTTCAATGGTGTTTCTCGAGGAATGTTCCCAAGACCAAGTTTTGCCATATTTGGAACATTCAAACCTACTGATTTTGAAATGTGTCCAAGCGTGTCTGATGCACCATCAGGAACACCAGCGTTGACAAAGTTATGAGCATCTGGTGCTGCACCGATTCCTACAGAATCTAGTACCACCAAGTGAATACGATTAAATTTTGGCATAGTGTGTCTCCTTTTTATTTTGATTATTTTGCTTTTGTTGAAGTTAAAATCTGAACGCCCTCTTGTCCAGCAACGATGACCTTATCCACCATTTGGTTAAACAATCCATGCTCGACGACACCAACGACATGATCCAATTCTTGTCCAAGAGCAATTGGGTCTTCAATCACTTCCAAGGCCAAATCGATGATAAAGTTTTGCATGTCAGTCACAAAACGTTGACCATCCTTTTCACGAAAGCTCGGTTTATAGCCAGCTCGTTCAAATCGACGGAAGACCTGTTCGGCACCATATTGAACAACCTCTACTGGTAATTTAAAGGCACCAAGTTTCTCTACTAGCTTACTTTCATCAACTACCCAGATATATTCTTTAGATGGAGTTGCGACAACCTTTCCATGAGAAGGGCACCACCACCGCCTTTGATTCCGTTAAACTGACTGTCTACTTCATCTGCACCATCAACTGTCAGGTCTACAAAGTCCACTTGATCAATAGACTTAAGAGGAATATTGAGTCCTTCTGCCTGCTTGCTGGTCACACTAGAAGTCGTTACAGCTGTAATCTGTAAGCCCTCTTCCTTGATACGACGACCTATTTCTTCTACAAAATAGTAGGCAGTTGAGCCTGTTCCAAGCCCGACAACCATACCATCTTTGACGAACTCAGCAGCTTTAATCCCTGCCATTTTTTTCAGATTTTCCACTTATACACCTCCAAATAGAGCTACTTCTATTATATCATGAATACGCTTCAAATTCATCCTTGCACTAGAAAAACCCGAACATTTTATGTCGGGTTTTGTGATGTTTACTTAACCATATCAGGGTCATAGTCGTAAAATCCAGTATCCAAGAAACGATTTTTAGGATGCAACTTGCGAACTTCTTCATCGAGCAAGAAGGCTTGGTCATGTGTAAAGTTACCTTCTTGAATTAAATCGCGCGCTTGGATAAAGAGTTTTGCAATTTCTACAAAGTTTTGGCCTGGAGTGTAGAGACCTTCAAGCTTCCAATGAGTGAAACCATGTTCTACCAACTCAGTCAACTTGGTCATCAAATCAAGGTCATTGTTAGCAAAGATATGAGTCCCATGATTGTCTTCAAAAATAGAATAATGGCTCTCTGGGTCACTTGGCTCAGCCAAGAACAAGTCACGTTGACGAGATTTTTCATCATCAATCTGTGTGAAATTATAGTAGTTTTGCAAGAGTGGACGCTTAGAATGGTGAATGACACTAGCTCCGTAAACCAAGACCTCAGCAGGAATTTCTAAAAATTTCAGGCATTTTGAAAAGTTCTGCAGATGGTATTTCACGCGCCAAAACTGCTTCTGACGCTCCTGCTTTTTTTGTCCCCAGAAGTTAATCTGACGACTGCTTGTGACCATGGTTGAGGCATCGTAGATGGTTTTAAAAAGAATAGCCATCACGGTTAACCACATAAAAAGACACCTGCGTCCCCAACTGTGATATAGTTCGTTTTGATTTCTTCTAAAAAGTCCAAGAAGGGCTTGATACGGTCCATCATGTCTTGGTGCATAAGAGCATTGACCGCAACGATTAATTCCTTACCGGCATCATGAACAATTTTTGCGATTTCACGCAATTCTTCATGACTAAAGGTAGTAGGCAAACGAAGACCAAAATCTTTCTCACCGACATAAATGCGGTCGACACCAGCATCAAGTAGCTGTTTTACTTGTTCAATACTTTCAGCAGTTGCTGTAATGATAATCTTTTCCATAGAGAAAATTATACCACATTTCCAAAAAATCAGCTATATAGAAAAGTGGGTCTTGTTAGTCCAAATTTTAAAAAAAGTGAACCGTATCAATAACAGTTCACTTTTTAGATTTATGCTTGTGTCTTTTCAACAAGTCGTCCGTCATTCATTACATAAATACGGTCAACCTTATCTAGTAAGCGAGTATCATGTGTAATCATGACAACACCCCTACCTTGCTCATGGGCAATTGAAGCCAGCATATCCGTCACTTGATAAGCACGTTGTGTATCCAAGCTAGCTGTCGGCTCATCTGCAAGTACGATACTAGGATTATTATAAAGGGCTCTAGCAATTGCAGCACGTTGGCGTTCACCACCAGAGAGAGCTTTGGGATAGTGATTTTGAACCTTTTCCAAATCCAACAAACTAAATAACTCTTGTCTATCACTTTTTTCTGATTTCTTTTTATCCAAACGGTCAATTAAATCTAATTGCTCCTTAACCGTTAAAAATGGAATTAAATTTGAAGCCTGGAGGATAAAACCAAATTCACTAAAGCGCAAATCCGTTTTTTCTTTTTCAGATAAATGCCCAGTCTCTTTTTCCCTTTACTAGAATCTTTCCACTTGAAGCTTCCTGAAGTTGGCCTAGAGTCGTTAAAAAGGTTGTTTTACCTGATCCAGAAGGCCCCACAATCGCTACAAACTCCCCAGCGTTTAGCTGAAAATTAGTCTTATGGAGAGCTGTAACTTTCATATTGCCTTCGCCATAAGTTTTTGTTACTTGAATCATCTCAATTAATGTCGTCATATCATTCTCCTTATCATTCTGCAATCGCTGTAATTGGATCCACTTTAAGTAGACGCGGAAGCGAAATGACGCCACCTAGTAGTGCCATCAAGCAAATGACCAGGCTTAAGACAAAGTATGCCAACCAACTAGGGTAGAAAAAGAAGGTCGCAGGTAAGACTAAAATGACAGCCCAAATGGCTAATAAAGCCAATCCTATACCCAAACCAGATAAGAGAAAGATTTGGCAGAAAAGAGACCATACGATGGATTTTATCTGAATCCCTTGCGCTCGCATAATTCCATAGAGGCCTAATTTTTGAATAGTAATGATGTAGATAAAAATTCCTACAATCAGACCTGTAATGACAATCATAGCTAGAATCATTCCTGAGAATACATTGACCTGAGGGGTATAGCCAGGAATTTTCGAAATCATTTTTTGAATAGAAATCTGCTTCAAACCATCGCCAGTCACTTCTACATCATTTTGCAATACCAATGCAGAGATTGAACGATTGCCTTTTGTTATTCCTTGTAAATCCCAATAGGTTGTTAAACTTGTAAAAACAACAGGTTCCGTGAAAAATTTATTTTCTCTGGTCAAACCTACAATCTTAAAACTTGTCTCACTTCCGTTGAGTTGAATAGCGTTCCCGAGTTTGATGCCGTAATTTTCAAAAGACTGGTCCACTACCACTTCTTGGTCATTTTCTGGGTAACGACCTTCAATCAAGGTTGGCGAGATAAAACTGTCCCACTCTTGACCAAAAATAGAGACATTCAACTTGTCACTACTATCGACAAGGTTTGTCACCGCAAACATGTAGCTTAGGGGAACAGCATCCTCAGACACTTTATCTTTGTAGTCTTTTTTTCTGGTATAAAGGATGCAGTCAAATTATCATTTGCATAATCGGATAGCACAACTCCTGTTGCTTGCCAATTATCAATAGCAGCCCTGTTATTTCGAACAAGACCGAGAGCCAAACTGGTCATAAAAAAGACCATAAAAGCAATGAGAAAAATGGTTGTTAGAATTAAACTGTAACGCAGTTTATTCTGTAAAATTTCTTTGATAGCAAGATACATGCCAATCTCCTTTAAGTATTCTGTTGTCGAGGAAACAAATTTCCTCTTTACCATAGCACTAAAGACAGAAAAACTATCTCGTCATGAACAACTAGAATCAATTTAAAAGAATCCTGTCCTTACTTCAAAAATTGAATTTATTTGCATCTGTGTATGATTTTTATTCGTTTCAACCATCAAATTTCCCCTCATTGAAATAAGAGAAAAAAATAATAAAAGTTTAAACGGTTTACTCATCCTATCATTTTCCCATCAGCATGTCAAGAAAACCGAAATTGGCCTTGATAACAGATTTTTATGCAATTTGTAACAATCCTGTAATAATTCTCTCTTTAAAAAATGATAAAAATAGTAATGTACTGTTAAGGAGAGAAATATGCCCGCAAGAAAAACTACACCCTGTATGAGTTAGAACAAGAAAGTAAAAAAACTGCTCAATTTCAAGATTATGTTCCAGAAAATACTTCCGTTGCTAGTGTAAAGGAAGTCCTATTTTTTGTAAACATTGCTTGCTTCTGTGTCTTTTTAGCTATCTTTAGCTTTATGTTCTTATCGCTTAAATTGAACACTGTTTTATCATTTGCTTTGGCTATCGGCCTCAGTCTTGTAGCTTTTACAATTTCAGCGCACTTTTTATCAAGAAAAAAATTCAAATAAAAACCTTCGATAAATCGAAGGTTTTTTTATTTATTCTTTCGTTTTGATGGTGTTGTGATAGCTATCTTGACTTCAAAAATTGTTCCGTTAGGTTTGTTATCTTTCACACTGATAGAGCCTTTTAAGGCATCGACGATCTGCTTAGCTAAAGACAAGCCTAAACCGAAACCACCCTTTTGCCGTGTACGTGCCTTATCAACACGATAAAAACGATCAAAAATTTTCTTTTTATCAGCTGCAGAAATACCGATCCCATTATCAGCTACCGTTAAATAGAGGCTTCGTTCTTTCGTTGAAATCTCAAAATATATATCTCCTTCTTCTTCAGTATACTTGACCGCATTGTCAAACAGAATGGTCATCAATTGCTTGAGGAGGAGTTTATCTGTGATAATGGTGCGATGAACACGATTTTGGAAACGAAAAACACGATTATTCTCGGACGCAATCATCTCATAGTTAGTAAAGGTTGTATTAAAGAAGTCTGGCTCTACCTCTCCAAACTCAGGCTTGATTCCATCATCCCTACGTGCCAGATTGAGAAGGTTAGTCGTTAGAAACTTCATATTTCGAACTTCTTCCAAACTAGAAGCGATACTCTCACTTGACTCCATAATAGTCGCCTCTGGTTTTCTAAAAAGAGTTTCCAGACGGTTCTGAAGAACTGCCAACGGAGTCCGTAATTCATGACTGGCATTTTCCACAAAGCTTTTCTGCTTTTGCATACTTTCAAGTAAGGGTTTAACACTGACACGTGCAAGATAGAGACTGGCTAAGATAGATAGAATCCAAAAACTTGCCATCACCACCACGATTAACTGCTCGTGGTTTTGACTAATTTGCTCTAGTTGGCTTGTGTTAATCAGGATAGCAAAGATACTTAATATTAGTCGAAACAGAATCAATATTCATTTCCGTTAAGACCACCCGATAAATCTCATCCTGGCCGTAGCTATTCACAACATGAAGTTGTCGGATATGGTTTAAATCCTTTTTATTGAAAGTTATTCTGTCTAATCCTAAAAAAAGCGATTGCCTGTCACTAATTGATTCAAATTTGAATCTAGCAAAATCACTTCAGTATTGGAACTCACATTTGGCTTTTTTTATCAGAAGCTGAAGCGACACTGCCACTACCTAAATCCTTAACGTCTTCAGTTGCACGATTGACCGCCAATTGAATGATGTCCTGAGGATTGTTGCTGAGAGATAGCAGTTTCTCATCCACTGATGTGTAGAGACTGGAGTGCATAACCTGCAAGATAATCAAGGTCATGGCAGAGAAAATTAGGGTGAAAACACCAAAATTACGGATAAAGTAGCTAAAATCTTCTGCGTACCAATTCTTTTTTAATTTCTTAAACATGTTTTAAAATATACCCAACACTACGCAAAGTTTGGAGATTTTCAGCAAAGGCTGAACCTTTCAATTTCTTACGAACTTTTGATACATAAACTTCTACAACGGAAATGGTTGTGTCACTATCAAATCCCCATAAACGGTCAAAGATTTGGGTTTTTGGTAAGATGACATTTTGGTTTTGGAGGAAATAGACCAAGAGTTCAAATTCTTTACCAAGCAGCTCAACAGAGGCATCTTGAACCTTAACTTCATTAGTAGATAGATTGACTGTCAAATCACCGTACGTTAAGGTATTTTCGTTAAATTTCCCTGAGCGTTTGAGAAGGGCCTGAATACGCATCTTGAGTTCTTCTAGATAAAATGGTTTGGTTAGATAATCATCTGCTCCCAGCTCAAACCCATGTCCTTTGTCATCAAGACTTTCCTTGGCTGTCATGATGAGAACTGGAGTCGAAACACCTTTTTCACGTAGTTCTTTTAAGACTTGGAAACCATTTTTTTCTGGTAACATCAAGTCCAATAGAATCAAGTCATAGACACCACTTTCAGCCTCGTAGAGTCCTTCTTCACCATCAAATACCTGCATAACATCTGCAAAATCATCCAAAAAATCAAAGACTGAATTTGACAGGCCTAGGTCATCTTCCACTAATAGAATTTTAATCATCAAAAAAATTCCTCCTTATTATATCCATTATAGCAAAAATATCTTAAAAAAAACTCAACTTTCCTTGTTTTTCTAAGAGAAAGTTGAGTTTTTATATACTATTTAGTCAAGTAGTTTTTAAGCCTTGCCATATTGTGCAACAACTGCTTCAACTGCTACTTTTTCACGTTTAATCAATTCAACGCGCGCTGCGATATCCTTGATACCCATGCTGATATTACGGCTAAGGGCAAGATCAGAAAGTTGTGGTTCAAAGAAAGCCTTATACTCTGCCAAACGTTGTTCTGTTTTAAAGATGTGTGATGGGAAGATGACAAAGCTGTCAAAGCTCATATCTCCACCAAGGGCTGCCTTGATCCAATCCCAGTTTTCACGAGCCCAAACCCAAACAGTTTCTTGGGTAGCTTGGTGTCCAAGGAATTGGAGGTACCATGCTGAAAGGTCTTGTGGTTTCACGACAAATTTGTCCTTCCAAGTTGCAAGAAGAGTTTGGATGTTTTCTGCATCTGTACTGTATGCAAGCGCAGCTGCTAATTGACGTTTGAAAACTGCATCTGTTGCATGAGTGTATAGGTCTAGGTAAGTTGCAACCAAGTCCTTAGTCTCATTGTGTTTAATCTCATTGATGAGGACTTGAGCACGAATAGCTGCTGGAAGTCCTACAAGATTTTCTTTATGGGCTGCAAAGATTTGGCTTGCTACCTGACTAGCTTCTTCATCATTTGAACGAATCATCATAGAAATGGTCAATTGACGAACCAACTCATCCTCATCTGATTCTCCGTCTTTCGCTTCAAAGCCAAGTCGCTCATAATTGTGACGGGCCAATTTAGCAACCAGAGTGTTAAAGGCTTTCTCAGCTTCTGTTCCTTCATCGATAAAGCGCTCAAGGGCAGAAACAACTTGAGAAACTGCAGCAACAACCAGGTAAGACTCTTCCTTGGCAAGTTTATCAAGCACTGGCAACAAGTCTGCATATGATACATGTCCTGCTTCAGCAAGCAAACGACGTTCTTGGACGATTTGAAGCTTACTTGTGTTATCAAGTTCAACTAATTCTGAAAGGATAGCATCCAGTAATTCACCTTGATAGTCAGTAATGTAGTGGGCAGTGTTTTCAGTGTTGAGACGAAGAGCTGTTTTGTTTTCAGCAAGAAGCGCTGCATAACCTGGAATTTCGATGCTTTCAGTTTCGAGTGTATCTGGCAAACCTTTCCAGTTACTGTTAAGGGGTACTACCCAAAGACGGTTCTTGTCTTCATGCTCACCGATGAAGAATTGTTTTTGTGAAATCTTCAAAACATCATTTTTCAACTGTAGCAGTCAAAACTGGATAACCAGGTTGCTCCAACCAAGAATCCATAAAGGCTGCTACATCACGTCCTGATGCTTGACCAAGGGCATTCCAAAGGTCACGTCCAATAGTGTTTCCGTATTGGTGTTTTTCAAAGTATGCGTGCAAACCTTTAGCAAAATCAGCATCTCCTAGCCAACGACGAAGCATGTGCATGAGACGGCTTCCTTTGGCATAAACGATAGCAGAGTCAAAGAGTGTATTGATTTCATCTGGGTGTTTGACTTCAACGTGGACAGACTGAACACCATCAGTTGCATCACGTTTAAGAGCGGCTGGCACTCCACTTGTTTGGAAATCTTCAAAGATATTCCAGCTTGGCTCAATCGCATCCACACAGACGTATTCCATCATGTTGGCGAAGCTTTCGTTGAGCCAGAGGTCATCCCACCATTTCATAGTTACTAGGTTACCGAACCATTGGTGGGCAAGCTCATGGGCAATGACAAGAGCAACTTGTTGACGGGTGGCAAAGGTAGAGTTCTCATCCACAACCAAGTAAACTTCACGGTAAGTCACTAGACCCCAGTTTTCCATAGCACCTGCTGAGAAGTCAGGAAGGGCGATATGAAGAGATTGAGGGATTGGATACTTGACTCCGTAGTAGTCTTCGTAAAATTCGATAGAACGAACAGCGATATCTAGTGAGAAATCAAGGTTTGAAAGTGGATGGGCTTTGGTTGAGTAGACACCTACCAGCGTACCATTTTTAGTTTTAGCAGTTACTCCTTGCAAATCACCAGCTACGAAAGCTAGCAAGTAAGAAGACATACGAGGTGTAGTTTCAAACTTCCAGATGCCAGTTTCCTTGCGGTTTTCAACATCGATTTCGGGCATGTTTGACAAGGCAAGTTCGCCATCTGCTTGGTCAAAACGAAGAGCTAGGTCAAAGGTTGCTTTCGCTTCTGGCTCATCCACACATGGGAAGGCTTCACGGGCAAAATGGCTCTCAAACTGAGTCGACAAAACTTCCTTCTTAACTCCATCAACTGTGTAGTATGATGGATAGATTCCTGTCATGTTGTCAGTAATTTTACCTGAAAAAAGCAATAACCAATTCAACTGAACCTGCTTCTGCAAGTTCGATATGAAGAGCTTCGTTTTCGTTATCAACTGTAAATGGACGAGCTTGTCCTGCTACTTCAACAGAAGCAATTTCCAAGTCTTTTTGGTGAAGGGAAATACGGTCACTTTTAGCTTGACCGGTAACGGTTACTTTTTCCTGAAAAACCTCTTGGTCTCACGACTCAAGTCTAAAAAATAAATCATAATGTTCAGGAACAAATTTTTTTCGATATAATGTTCTACTGCTTGCATCATATTCTCCTATTCTAAATTTCTGAGCGAATGCTCTAGTTCAAACATACCTATTTTTATCATATTTTTTTAGTCAGAAAAAAAGCTTTTGAAAGTTCATTTATACAATTTTTAGTCTTTTTGAGCTAAAATAATAAGAAAAAAAGGTTTTTGTAAACGCCTAGAATTTCTAGATTTTAAGCCTGTTTTGGGATTTTGTCAAAACAAGTCAAAAAAACACCAAAAATTTATAGAAAATTTGCATCGATTTCGTTGACTAATGTATACGTTAGTGCTAAAATTAGTTTGTTTGGTATATTAAATAATAAGGAGGACCAATGAAAAAGCTATTTTTTGCTGTTTTTTCTGCGTTTGCGGCCCTTGCACTTCTAATTTCTATCGGTGCATATAGAACGCAAGCAAAAGAATTAACCAGCCAAGTGAAAATTTCTCAAGTGACAACTGAAGGCGAAAAGATTTCATATCACTGGGAAATTGACAATGGCGTGGAAGTCGGTGATACATTCACAATTTCTATGCCAGAGGACGTTAAGTTTGCTTCTTCTGCTTTTAGCTCAATGAAAAATGCTAGTGGCGAAGAAATTGCAACAGGTAAAGTATCAGATGATGGTAAGACGCTTACTATTACCTTCGTAAAAGGAGGAAATAAAGGAGCTGCAGGAAACGTATCATTCTGGTACAAATGGGATGGAGATAACACCACTGGTAAAGACCAAGAACGTACTATCAAGATTGGATCAGAATCTACAATCGTGAAACGTTCTGGAACTGGACCAGTTCCAGTATTACTTCCAATCAAGAAGTACAACTCAGGTGGAACTGACCATACAACTCTCCAGCATGCTCAAAAAATCTGGGGTCCAACGGGAATTCCAGACTGGAGAGACACTCTCACAGTAACAGAACCAGCTACAGATGGTTTCTTAACATGGCACATCTCAGTAAATAACTCTGTTGATAAGAAAGCTCCAGCTTCAAGCATCGTGTTTACTGACCAAATGCCTAACCTTCCAGCACTTGACTTTAGCCGTCTAAAATCAGCTAAAGGACAAGATGTTTCTCAATACTTCAAAGGTGGATACTACTTGCCTGCATCATTTGACTTAAAAGTTAACGGAAAAACTTTTGTAGTTGATGGAAAACCAATGTCAGGACTAGGTTTGGAACCATACATTGAGTGGACAGACCGCGGATTTAAACTTGATTTGACTAAGGTCAGCGACCAATTTAAAGTTGAATCTACAGACGAAATTACCCTATCATACCAAACACTTCTACAACATGCTGATCAAATCAAGAGCGTAACAAACGTTGCTTCTCTAACAAGCGATCAACACAAAACAGCTGTATCCAAAGAAAACACTTGGATTAACAAAGCTGCTTCAGCAGATGCGCAAGTCTTCAATAGTGATGTAACAACTGAAGCTCCAACTACAACTGAAGCTCCAACTACAACTGAAGCTCCAACTACAACTGAAGCTCCAACTACAACTGAAGCTCCAACTACAACTGAAGCTCCAACTACTACTGAAGCTCCAACTACTACTGAAGCTCCAACTACAACTGAAGCTCCAACTACAACTGAAGCTCCAACTACAACTGAAGCTCCAACAACTACTGAAGCTCCAACAACTACTGAAGCTCCAACTACAACTGAAGCTCCAACTACAACTGAAGCTCCAACTACAACTGAAGCTCCAACAACTACTGAAGCTCCAACTACAACTGAAGCTCCAACTACAACTGAAGCTCCAACTACAACTGAAGCTCCAACTACAACTGAAGCTCCAACTACAACTGAAGCTCCAACTACAACTGAAGCTCCAACAACTACTGAAGCTCCAACAACTACTGAAGCTCCAACTACAACTGAAGCTCCAACTACAACTGAAGCTCCAACTACAACTGAAGCTCCAACAACTACTGAAGCTCCAACTACAACTGAAGCTCCAACTACAACTGAAGCTCCAACTACAACTGAAGCTCCAACTACAACTGAAGCTCCAACTACAACTGAGGCTCCAACAACTACTGAAGCTCCAACTACAACTGAAGCTCCAACTACAACTGAAGCTCCAACTACAACTGAAGCTCCAACAACTACTGAAGCTCCAACAACTACTGGAGCTACAACAACAACTGAAGACAAACCAGGACTTCCAAATACTGGTGAACGCAATAGTCTAATTGTTTCTGTTGCTGGTGTTGCAATGCTTATCGTAGCTGTAGGAACAGTTTTACATTATCGTAAAAAATAATCAACCAATGTAGAAGTGATGAGAATAGGGATTTTAAAGATAACTATCTTTGAAAAACTTTATCTAATAACTTTACTTGTTAGATTCAAAAAGCGGACATGATTGTCCGCTTTTTGTTTACTTATTTTAATCATTTGAAGTCAGAAAAAAGCTTTGGACAATGATTCCCAAAACTTTCTTATGTCTGCTTTTTACAAGGGGTAGACCTTTTGAAATTCTTCTAAAACAACCTTGCTTTCAGGTGTAAACGTCAGACCTGCTTCCTCCAGCCACTCCGTGAAAAACTCCTCATGAACCTGACGCCAATAGGCTAAGGATTTATCGCCTTCACCTTCCTTGTAGGCATGGTCGGCTGACACTTGATAGAAAGGCTGAACGGAAACCTTTGTAATTTCGACAATGCAGACAGCCTGGTTCTGACTGTCTAAAATGACATCGAAAGTCCCTTCTTGGGGAAGGGGTTCGTCCTCTACTGCGTAGAGGTCGTAGGCTGAGGCTGTTGCTGTTTTTTCGCCTCTTAGAACCAAGTCAGCCAAGAGATCTGCTTCCACTCCAAAGGCCCAGGCATCTATCTCATCACCGATAGAGGAGTTGATTTGCTTGTAGGCGTTCCACATTTCTTGCGGTGTCATGGGTTCTCCTTTGTCTTTTTTTACTTTCTTCTTTTACACGTTTGAGATGATCTGGATGGTTAATCTCTAAATTAAAAATCTCCGGAATAGAACTGTAGTGGATAATGCACTCAATCCCCATCTGATTCATTTTTTGTATGAAAGAAGTATCCAGATAGCCTGCTACAGCAAAATCTATCATTTTCATCCTTGCTTTATCCTGCATCTGTCTCAGCATTTCTAACATAATGGGACTTTCCATATCATGCCATTGACTATTTCTCACAGTGGCAAAAACAAAAGAAGTTAAATCATTCATTCCCACTACAATCTTTGAAATACCAGTTTCCAGTATCCTGTCTAAGTCAAAATAAGCTGACGGTAATTCAATCATTGTTCCAACTTTTCCAGTAAAACCATGCTGGCGCAATACTCTAATAGCTTGTTTTAACTGTTCAGCATCATTCACAAAAGGAAAAATAACAGACAGATTGGGATTGGTTTGATAAACTTCTGTAACGACATGTGCCTCAGCCTGAAATTCATCCAAACACGCCAGTAAACGCCTAGTTCCTCTATATCCAAATAAGGGGTGGCGTTCGTCAAAATACTCTTTAGTCCCGTCTAGACTATTTGCTTCTGCATTTGTTAACTCTGAAAAGCGATACCAGACTTCTTCATCTGAGTATAAATGGCAAATAGTGTCTAGATAATCTTTTACAAATTGCTGACAACTTGGTAACAGGATGTTTTGATTGAGCTCTCTCAACAAGTATTCGCCACGAATCATACCGATATGGTGAAATAGTTGAGGATAAACTTTTTCAACAATTTGTTCTCCACTAAGAGCCAGTTGATTATTCATCTTTCACCTTCCAATCTCTATAGCTTGTCAGTTCTAATTCTGGAAATCCTCGTAACTTTGCCTTCACCTAATTCTTGACTACCACCCGGTAAATCAAAACGATGCCGATAGGGTCCTCTCGTTTTCTCAATGCAGAGAAGTTTCCCATCTTGAAGACAGACTCCGTATACACCAAAGTGCTGTTTGATTTTCATCGGATCCCCCTACTTCAAACTCCAGCCACCATCAATAGTGAGAATTTGCCCTTGCATGGTGCTTGCTTTTCCACTTGCTAGGAAAAGTGTAACATCTGCTATTTCCTCTGGCTCAATCCAGCGTTTGATGGGTGTTTCACTGGCTACCCAGTCCGCCAAACCACCTGGCTCAAAGTCAGCAGCGGTCATAGCCGTTTTGACAGCACCTGGTGCGATACCAAAGACCTGAATCCCAGCTTCTGCATAGTCTAGAGCCAATTGCTTGGTAAAGCCAGCCAAGGCATGTTTAGAGGAGGTATAGGCGTGGCCTCCTCCACCAGCTAGATTTGAAGCAATGGAGCACATATTGATGATGATGCCCTTTTTTTTCTCCAGCATGTCTGTCAAATAATGTCGAGTCAGCTCCACCGGAGTCACATAGTTGATTTCAAAAATCTCTTGGATTTCCTGGGCAGATTGTTCCAGTAAAGGTTTGTAATCATCCAAAACTCCAGCCGTATTGCAGAGCACATCCACCTGAGGGCACCAGTCAAAAATTGGTTCCAAGTCAAGGGTTAGATCACGTTGTAAAAAGTGGAAAATCGCCGTCTAAGACTGGATTTTCTCCTTGATCCACACCATAAACCTGATAACCTTTTTCTCTAAAAAAATAGACGAGCTTGAGCCAGACCAATCCCGGAGCTCACGCCCGTAATCAAGATCCGTTTAGTCATGGACTTCCACCCAATCTGTCGCTAAGACATCACAAGGAGTTGGGCTCCACATAGAAAAACCTTCCCCTTCACCAGATACGTTGATGAGGAAATAGGGTGTCACTTCAAGGGCGACGCCATTTTGCTCGATGGTATCAAAAAGTTGCACATAGTTTTCAGCCCCACCCCAGCCAGTACGCACGTATTTCTTCTTAGCCTTTAGTCCAGGTAAAATCTCTTCGAATGTCATGTTTTTCTCCTTTATAGTTCTCTTGTTTTATTATAACAAAAAACCGTTTTGCAACGGCTTTTTGACAATTATTTTTCATGATTTCTTAAGCTTTAGTAAATTACCACTGCAAACCAGCTTCTCTGATTTCCTTTTTAGAGGCATATTTCCCATTTGGTCGATGCCATCTTCCTTTTCTATCTTTAAAGTAACCACCTGTATTACTACTTTGTGGCTCTTCTTCTGCAGGTGCTGGTGTCTCAGTTTCCTGCTGAGTCGTTTCTTCTGTTGCCTTCTTCTCTGCTTCTTTTTTAGCTTTTTCTTGCGCTTCTTTTTCTTCAGCCTCTTTCTTAGCTTTTTCCTCGGCTGCCTTTTGCTCAGCGGCGCGTTCCTCAGCTGATTTGACTGTGTTCTTTGCAGTGCCGTCAGCATAATTTATCTCTGCATTTGCTGAAACATTCTCTAAAGTCACATGGGTCACGGAATACTTATCAAGTTTTTCCTTACTACTACCTAATTTAATCTCAAGTAAATTCCCATCCGAATCAATCCCTACGTACTGGAGGACAATCTGTCTCGGAATCAATTCATCATCCTTATAAACTGCTGTTACCTTATAGTCAAGATAATAATTAGGATGATTTGCAAGCCATGAATCGAGTCCATTTTCATAATAGAGCATGCTACTTTGATTTTTATCATCCGTTCCAGTAAAGGCACCTGTATTTAACCAGGCTGTCATAGGAACAAGATTGCGACCTTCATCATTGAGTCCACTAAATTGATAACCAACTAAATGCCCACGATTCATCAACCAGGCTTCCTTTGTACCATCACCAAAGTAAAATTTATAGTTATGCCATCCAACTGGATCAAACTTTAATTTCGCTTCTCGCTTGTCTTTGGGTTCATCACTATCTTTCAGCTGAATATGAGCATAAGTTGCACGAGATTTAGAATCAAGTTCCCCGAGTTCTAGCTGCTTTTCGTTCTTAAAAGTAAGTAGACCAGCTTCTTTGTATAGCTTTATTATCCTGCGTAGTCTGTTCAGTCGTAACAGGCTCAGCCACTCTCACCTCATCTTTATGCTTCGAGCAACCAACAGATGTCAAAAGTGAAAGTAGAACAACAGAAGTCAAAACTATTTTTTTTCATTTTCAAATGCTCCTAATTTTATAGATTCTTTATTATATTGTTATTTTTATTCTATCATTAATAATTTGCATTTTCAAACAATTATATAAATTTTTAAATAAATATAAAAAGAGCGAGGTATCACCTCGCTCTTGAATAAAAGTTGATAGAAAAAAAGAATACATTTTATAATATTTTAAAGATTTAATTCTTTTTAATTACTTTTATTTCTATAAGTTTTTTTGATATATTTTTTTAGTTAATTCTTGTTGTTGACTTGCTGTTAGTTTTTGAAGAAGTACGAATCAAAACTGTACCATACACATAATGTGAACCAGGTTGAAGAGAGGTTCCATCATATGTGCTAATATATTTATTACGCTGTTCTGCTTCCTCTTTGGTTTTATAAACCTCTATATTTCCTCCAGCATCATTTCCTTTTTTTGAATAATATCTGAACCTTCTACTGCAGGAGTTACTTGATTATCTACAAAATAAACCGATGCTGTATAACCACCCTGTTTATTTAAGTGCTTATTAGGATCATTACTTTCTGTCACAGATTGTACTCCAGTAATTGTATCAACTTCTTTAAGTCTTTCCTCAACAAATGTACTTGATGGATTCGTAATTTGTTTTAATTGAATGATACTATTTTTTTGTATTTTTTTAATTTATCATTTAATTCATTTTTGATTTTCGTCATAGCTTAACGGTTGATTCATTTCATCAATCTGATTTTCAATATCTTTTGTTTTTCTCTATTTCAGGTACTTTTTCTTATTGATTTTTTTGAGTTTCTTCAACAGATTTCTTTAAGTCATCTAAAGTATTTGGTTCTAGTGCTTCTTCTCCTTTTTTTCAACCACCGTTTCAGCCTCAGATAATAAGTCTTCAATATCTTTATTTTTTTCTTTTAGAGATGTAGAAGCCTTCTCAAAGTTACTGACAGCAGTTTTATAAGGTACATAAGATAAAAAAATAATAACCCAAACTAACACCTAGTATTGCAAGTATCATAATAGATATGATTGCTATAATTTTTTTCATATTTAGTTCCCCTAAAAAAATTTTTTTATTTTATTATACTATCATTGGTTTGTATTTTCAAACAATTATATAAATTTTTAAATAATTATAAAAAGAGCGAGGTATCACCTCGCTCTTAATAAAAATATTTTTTTAGTTTCTAAGGTAAATCATTCCCTGCTGCTAGGTAAATCTCATACCATTCTTTTCGAGTTAGGTTAACATTACTTGCTTGGCTTGCTTCTATCAAATGTTTAGGGTTAGTTGTTCCTACTACTGCCTGCATCTTAGCTGTGTAGCGTAACACCCAAGCGATAGCAATAGCTGATGGGCTTACACCGTATTTTAAGGCTAATCGATTTAGGACTTGGTTTAGTTGTTGGAACTTCTCATTGCCGACAAAACTCCCTTTGAAATATCCGAATTGCAAGACTGACCAGGCCTGAATAACCATGTCGTTTAATTTGCAGTATTCAAAGACGCTACCATCACGCAAAGCTGCCTTGTCACCTTCCATATTGACATGGAAACCTGATTCAAATCCTGGCGTGAAAGCTGCGCTTAGTTGTAATTGATTGATAGATAAAGGTTGTTTGACCTCTTTCTTCAGTAATTCCATCATCATAGGATTTTGATTGGACACACCGAAGTCTCGAACTTTACCTGATGTGTGTAGAATTTCAAAGGCTTGAGCCACTTGATCAGCTTCCATCAAAGCATCTGGACGATGGAGAAGCAAGCTATCTATATAATCAACCTGCAATCTTTTTAGAATCCCGTCTACTGATTCTAAAATATAATCTTTTGAAAAATCAAAATAGGTAAATTCTTCTATGCGAATGCCACACTTGGACTGAATCCACATCTTTTCTCGCAGGTCAGGACGATTGTTTAACACTTGTCCCAGTAATTCTTCGCAACGACCTCCACCATAGATATCTGCCAAGTCAAAGGCATTGATTCCTACAGATAGGGCTGTTTCAACCAACTCCTCCACTTCTTTAACCGATTTGTCACTGATTCGCATCATTCCGAGGACGATTTCGGACAATTCTCTTTTCTCTTGACCAAATGGGATGTATTTCATGGCAATTTCCTCCGTTTTTCTTCATTATAATGCAGAATGCCTCTTTTATCAACTATCGTCAAACAAAAGAAAAGAACCAGTTCAAACTGGTCCTTTTAAATCTTAGCCAATCACACTTCCGTTTGGTACAGCTGGATCAACTGTGAGAAGGGTTAATTTGCCATCATGTTCAGCTGAGAGAATCATCCCTTGGCTGACATATTTTTCATCATTTTACGTGGTTTGAGGTTGGCAACGATTTGTACTTTCTTGCCGACCAATTCTTGTTCGTTTGGATAGAATTTCGCAATACCAGACAGGATTTGACGATCTTCACCATCACCAGCATCTAAGCGGAATTGAAGCAACTTATCAGAACCTTCTACTTTAGAAACTTCTTTGACTTCTGCGACACGGATTTCAACCTTGTCAAAGTCTTCAAACTTGATTTCTTCCTTGTTCAGTTTGAGTTCAACTTCATCTGGATTCCATTCTTTCTCGACGGCTGGCTTGTTACCTTCCATTTGTTCCTTGATATAGGCAATCTCTTCTTCCATGTCCAGACGTGGGAAGATAGGTGTTCCTTTGGCAACTACAGTGACATTTGCAGGGAAATCAGCTAAACTCAAGTTTTCAAGACTAGAAACTTCTGCTAGACCAAGTTGTGCCAATACAGCGCGACTAGTTTCCATCATAAATGGCTCAATCAAGTGCGCTACGACGCGAAGACTAGCTGCTAAGTGACTCATCACACTTGCTAATTGGTCACGAAGGGCTTCATCCTTAGCCAAGACCCAAGGCGCTGTCTCATCGATGTATTTGTTAGTACGTGAGATAAGAGTCCAGACTGCTTCAAGTGCACGTGGGTAGTCAACTGCTTCCATGTAGGTATGGTAGTCATCGATTGATTGTTCTGCCACTTGGGCAAGGGCATTGTCAAAGTCTGTCACACCCTCTACATAGGCAGGGATTTGTCCATCAAAGTACTTGTTAATCATAGAAACCGTACGGTTGAGGAGGTTTCCTAGGTCATTTGCCAATTCATAGTTGATACGGCCTACATAGTCTTCTGGAGTGAAGGTTCCGTCTGAGCCAACTGGAAGGCTACGCATGAGGTAGTAACGAAGTGGATCGAGACCATAACGCTCTACTAACATTTCAGGGTAAACGACATTCCCTTTAGACTTAGACATCTTGCCATCTTTCATGACAAACCAACCATGGGCAATCAAGCGATCAGGCAATTTCATATCCAACATCATAAGAAGGATTGGCCAGTAGATTGAGTGGAAACGAAGAATATCCTTTCCTACCATATGGAAGACAGTTCCATTCCAGAATTTATCGTAGTTAGCATGATCATCTTGACCATAACCAAGAGCTGTCGCATAGTTAAGAAGAGCATCAATCCAAACGTAGACTACGTGTTTAGGATTTGATGGGACTGGTACACCCCAGGTAAAGGTTGTACGAGAAACCGCTAAGTCTTCCAAACCTGGCTCAATGAAGTTACGCAACATTTCATTGAGACGGCCATCTGGAGTGATGAAGTCAGGATGTGATTTGAAAAATTCGACCAAGCGGTCTTGGTATTTGCTGAGGCGAAGGAAATAAGACTCTTCTGAAACCCATTCAACCTCGTGACCTGATGGAGCGATACCACCCGTCACATTTCCAGCTTCGTCACGGAAAACTTCCGCAAGCTGGCTTTCTGTAAAGAATTCCTCATCTGAAACTGAATACCAACCAGAGTATTCACCCAAGTAAATATCATCTTGAGCAAGCAAGCGTTCAAAGACTTGTGCTACTACTTTTTCATGGTAGTCATCTGTGGTACGGATGAATTTATCGTATGAGATATCAAGCAATTTCCCAAAGTTCTTTGACACCAACTGCCATGCCGTCAACATAGGCTTGAGGCGTGATACCAGCTTCTTCAGCTTTCTGTTGGATCTTTTGACCATGCTCATCAAGACCTGTCAGATAAAAGACATCGTAGCCCATGAGGCGTTTGTAGCGAGCTAGAACATCACAAGCGATGGTAGTGTAGGCAGAGCCGATATGAAGTTTACCAGATGGATAGTAAATCGGTGTTGTAATATAAAAATTCTTTTCAGACATAATATTTCCTTTCCAGGCTAATGAAACCTGTTTTTATAACACTTCATTATACCATATTTTTAGTGATTTTCGAAATGGAAATCCATACAAAAAACAAGATAGACAAGTGTCCATCTTGTTTTTCCTGTTGAATGTCTTATTCATAGCGAAGTGCTTCAATTGGATCAAGCTTAGAGGCTTTGTTGGCTGGTAAAACACCGAATATCATACCGATACCTGCTGAGACCGCTAAACTAAAGAGAGCGATTGGGATGGATACGCCAACTTCGATTCCTGCAATCATATTTTGAAGTAGAGCCCCTGCAAGCATAGTCACTCCTGCAGCGAACAGAAGACCGATGAAGCCACCTAACATGGTCAAAATCATAGATTCAATCAAAAATTGAACCAGAATATTCCCACGTGTTGCTCCTAGCGCTTTACGTAGACCAATCTCACGAGTACGCTCTGTCACTGAAACAAGCATAATGTTCATAACACCAGTACCACCGACAAAAAGGGAAATCCCCGCAATAGCACTAATAATCGTTGTTATGAAGCCAAAGAGTTGTTGAATTTCTTGGGAAGGCAGCAGACGCATCTGCAACTTGATATTCCCCTTGTTGAAGACCCGCAATCTCTGTCATTCTTCTAGCCAATTCTGGACCCAAAGTCTGAGTCAGGGTCGTATCGTTAACACGAAACACAATATCAGAAATTTCGTCGGTGTTAAAATTGGCCGCAAGAGAAATATTGGTCGTGATTGGTAGTCCTCCAATCCCAAAGGTTTTTGCAGCCTTAGCTTCCTTACTTGCATAAACACCAATAACACGATAACTGATTTCATTTACTTCAACAATTTGGTTGAGAGCTTCTTGTGCTGAACCAAAAAGGCTATTAGCAAGTTCTTCATCTAAAATGATAACACTAGCGAAATCCTTATAATCTTGTGTTCTTAAACTACGGCCTGCAACGATTTTGTTTTCAACCGCATCCATATAGGTGATGTTTCCACCTGTCAAGCTCGCACGTTCAACCTTTTTATCCTTATAAGTCAAGGTCACATTGGATGAGTTGGTTACATAGTAGCTGTCCACACCCTTGAGCTTAGCAGCTTCCTTAACCCAGGCTTCTTGAGGTTTTGGTGGTTCAACAATAACATCTTCCTCTTTACCAGACAGAGTTAGAGCAGATTGCTTCTGGGTAAAGGAACCGTCCTTACTCTTTTTAGGTGAGAAAAAGACATGAATGTCTTTCTGAGACTTGGTCATGTTTTTATTGACCTGACGAGACATGGAATCGCCCAAGGCCATGATCACGACAACTGAGGAAACACCGATGATAATACCAATCATGGTCAGGAAGGAACGCATCTTGTGGGCCATGATAGAAGAAAAGGCAAATTTCAGATTCTGCATCTTAGTTTTCCTCCTTTTCTTCGATACCACTGTCAGATGAAATGACACCATCGCGGATGACGATTTGACGCTTCGCATAGGCGGCAATTTCAGGCTCATGCGTTACCATAATGATGGTTTCCTTCTTTGTTTAATTCAACTAAGAGTTGCATGATTTGATTTCCTGTTTTGGTATCAAGTGCTCCAGTCGGTTCGTCTGCTAGAATGATTGAAGGATTGTTGACCAATGCACGCGCAATGGCAACCCTCTGCTTCTGACCACCTGATAATTCCGAAGGTAAGTGATGGCTACGCTCAGTCAGTTCAACCTTTTCCAGATACTCTTCTGCTAATTTGCGACGTTTAGAAGCTGAAACTCCTGCATAAATCAAGGGAAGTTCTACATTTTGTAGAGCATTCATCTTGGACAAGAGAAAGAATTGTTGAAAAACGAAGCCGATTTCTTGATTTCGAACCTTGGCTAATTGTTTTTCACCCAAACCGGCCACTTCTTTTCCGTCTAGAAAATACTGACCACTTGTAGGTGTATCTAACATACCAATGGTATTCATGAGGGTTGACTTACCAGAACCAGATGGTCCCATGATAGCCACGAATTCTCCCTCATGAACTTCTAGGTTAATGTCTTTAAGGACTTGAAGTTCTTGATCACCATTTCGATAACTACGGCAGATATTTTTGAGGCTAATTAGTTGCTTCATCAGTCTTCACCTCTTTTCCTTCTTGCAAGGAAGCTGTCGGATTACTGATGACTTTTGCTCCATCTGTCAGACCAGATGTGATCTCTTGGTTTTCTGCATCTGCATTACCCAATCCAACTTCAACTTTTTTGGCCTTCTGATTTTCATCAAGAATCCAAACATAGTTTTTATCTTCTTCCATGACAATACTTGTAATAGGAACAAGCAATGCTTTACTCATGCTTTTCACTTCGACACTGACAGTAAAACCTTGTTTCAGATCACCAATTTCACTAGTTACATCGACCGTATATGGATATTTAGAACCTGTGTTTGAACCAGCTAAGCTACTGCTTGCTTCACTACTGTTCTTTGGATAATTTGAAATATAGCTAATCTTACCATTCCAAGTTTTATCTGGGTAAACCTTAGAAGTAAAGGTAACTTCTTGGCCTACAGATAGATTGGCAAGGTTGTACTCAGAAAGTTCTCCCTTGACCTGCAAGTTGTCGTTACTAACGATATGTACCAATACTTGGCTATTTCCTGTTGGAGATTTTGAAACATTGCGATTGACTTCGACAACTGTACCTTCTAAAGTACTCAAAACTGTAGCGGCATCCAACTGTGCCTGGGCTTTTTCAAGTTGCGCTGCCGCGTCTGCACGAACATCACGCGCATCACTGATTTGTGAATCGATAGAAGCTGTAGCTGATGTAGAAGATTGTGCTTGGGTTTGGTCCGTAGCACCTTCAATCCCTGCTTGAGGGAGCACAGGTGTTGCTGCGGCGGTATTTCGAGTCTCATTCAATTCATTGATATGACGGTCAGCTTTCGCAACTGCACGACTGGCAGCATCATAGGCAGCCTGAGCTTCTGTACTACTATACTTGACTAGTGCTTGCCCCCTCGCTGACCTTATCTCCTACAGAAACCAAGACCTCATCCAAGTCACCCTTACTAGCATCATAATAAACATATTGTTCATTCTGAGCCGTCACAGTACCGGATAAGAGAACTGATGAAGCTACTGAACCCTCTTTTGCAAGAGTAATCTTTGCAGTTTCATCTTTTGTTGCAGCTTGATTTGGTTGTCTTAATAGAAGAACGGCAGCCGCTCCCACTACAAGAACTGATGCAACACCGATAGCTGTAAATAAAGGCCATTTCTTGGCTTTTGACTTTCTTTTCATATCAATACTCCTTTTTAATTGCATATATTAAGATTATAGCACATATCTTAAAAATGAACAATTGCTTTCTGACCATCCAAAAATATTTGCTAAATCTTTTATTGTTGTGTTAGTTATATAATACAACTTCTTTTTTATTTTTGCAAGCATTTTCTTAAGAAATTTAAGCGTAGCAGATTTTTGCATTGACTTCCAAAAAAAGATAGAATATGACTAGAAAACAACTAAAGGAGCTTTCTATGAGAGAATTTGATATTATCGCCATCGGTGGAGGTAGCGGAGGTATTGCTACCATGAATCGTGCTGGCGAACATGGTGCTAAAGCCGCAGTTATTGAGGAAAAGAAATTAGGTGGCACTTGTGTCAATATTGGCTGCGTTCCTAAGAAAATCATGTGGTATGGAGCTCAAATCGCAGAGAGCATCCACAAATATGGACCTGACTATGGTTTTACAAGTACTGGGAATCAATTTGATTACGCAACACTTCGTAAGAATCGTGAAGCTTATATTGACCGTGCTCGCTCGTCTTACGATGGAAGCTTCAAGCGCAACGGGGTTGATTTGATTGAAGGTCGTGCTGAGTTCATTGATGCTCATACAGTCAGCGTTAATGGCGAATTGATCCGTGCTAAGCATATTGTGATTGCGACTGGAGCTCATCCTCATATCCCTGCTATTCCTGGTGCTGAACTAGGCGGTAGCTCAGATGATGTCTTCGCCTGGGAAGAGTTGCCTGAATCGGTGGCTATTCTAGGTGCTGGTTACATTGCTGTCGAATTGGCTGGCGTACTCCATACCCTTGGTGTACAGACTGATTTATTTGTCCGTCGTGAACGTCCACTTCGTGGATTTGATAGCTATATTGTTGAGAGCTTGGTTCAAGAAATGGAAAATACTGGACTAAACCTCCACACCCATAAGGTTCCGACAAAACTTGAAAAAACCGAAGAAGGCATTCAAATTCATTTTGAAGATGGTAGCACGCATACTGCTAGTCAAGTTATCTGGGCTACAGGTCGTCGTCCAAATGTTGAAGGACTAAATCTGGAAAAAGCAGGCGTTACCCTTAACGAACGTGGTTTCATCCAAGTTGATGAATACCAAAACACCGTCGTTGACGGTATCTATGCTCTTGGAGATGTCACAGGCGAAAAAGAACTAACACCTGTCGCTATCAAAGCTGGTCGTACTCTCTCAGAAAGACTATTCAATGGCAAAACAAATGCCAAAATGGACTATACAACTATTCCAACTGTTGTCTTTTCACATCCAGCTATCGGTACTGTCGGTCTGACTGAGGAAGAAGCTATCAAAGAGTATGGACAAGAAAACATCAAAGTCTATACTTCAAAATTTGCATCTATGTATTCTGCCGTTACTAGTCACCGTCAAGAAGCTCGCTTCAAGCTCGTTACAGCTGGTGCAGACGAAAAGGTAGTTGGACTTCATGGTATCGGTTATGGCGTCGATGAAATGATCCAAGGTTTCGCAGTTGCTATCAAGATGGGAGCTACAAAAGCAGACTTTGATGCTACTGTCGCTATCCACCCAACTGGCTCAGAAGAATTTGTTACTATGCGTTAATCAATTAAAAGAGACCATTTAGGTCTTTTTTATTGATTTCAAATCGGCCGTCACAAAAAGAGTTAACTATTTTAAATTCAAAGGTTGACTTTATCTGACAAGATTATATAATAGTTACTATAAATAAAAAAAGAGGTTAACTATTTTGAAAAAAGCACATATCTATGCCATTCCTGCTATAGGAGCTGCTCTTATTGCAGTATTAGCCCAGATTAGTATTCCCATCGGTCCCGTTCCTTTCACTCTGCAAAACTTTGCTATTGGACTGATAGCTACTGTTTTTAGACCTAGAGAAGCTGTTCTCTCTGTCGGACTCTATCTCTTACTTGGGGCTATTGGCCTTCCGGTCTTTGCTAACGGTGGAGCTGGATTTCATGTTTTAGTTGGACCAAGCGCTGGTTATCTTTGGTTCGACCTTGTCTATGCAGTGCTTGCTTCCTATCTCATTCACACCAATAGTGGTGTCCTACGTATTTTCTTTGCAAATCTCTTGGGAGATTCACTTGTTTTTGTCGGTGGTATTCTCAGTCTCCACTTCTTAGCTGGAATGCCTTTTGATAAAGCACTGGCTGTCGGTGTTATTCCCTTTATCATACCTGATCTTGCCAAAATTGTAGCCATTAGCTTCATCAGTCGACCACTACTCCAACGTCTCCGTACACAAGCTTATTTTTCAAGTAAATAAAAGAGGCCGGGAATTTCCCTAGCCTCTTTTTAATTCATCTTAGATGAAAGTTTATTGATTCTTAAAAGCATCCACCATGATTTGAAATTCTTCATTTGAGAGGGTAATTCCTTTCCCCATCTTGGTGTGGTCAGGACTCCAGCTACGAATGTCAAACTTCGCTGGCGCACCATTAAAGCTGACACGATTGATTTCTTTGGTCCATCCTTTTTCATTTTCAGATAGAGTAAGCAAGTGTTCTTCAATTTCAAATGTAAATTCTGCCATGTTTTTCTCCTTTTTGTTCTCAATTGATTATTCGAAAAATCTTGTAGATTTCATAAAAATTTTTATATAATGATGTAAAGAAGGGAGGCCGGAATGAAAGATTTATTAAAACAGGCTTTGCAAAAAGTCCATGATTTTGTCAATGGACATGAAGATTCCATTCCTGAAAAAAGCAATCCCCTAATTGCTAGACTTGAAGAAGCCCTAGCCCAAAAAAAGGCTGTACATATCATCTTTGCGGAAACGAGTTTTACAGGCGATATTATCAAGTATGATACCGACCGCCAACAAATTATCGTTAAAAATTTCGCCAAAAACGTCAGCCGTATTATTCGAGTGTCGGATATTCGAAGATTAACTTTCGTTCCTTCTACTATCCAAACGGCCCAAAAAAGAAGATTTAAGAAAGAGTGAGATGCTTCTATCATCTCACTCTTTTTATCTTAGCGAATTTGTTCAAAATGAAGGTGAACAGCGATGTGGTCGCCATAACCACTTCTCTCCAAATCACGTTGCAAACGATAAGAGATATAATGTTCTGCGATTGTAATGTAGCCAGCACCAAGTAAGCGGTGTTCAACCATTGATTGAATCATACTGATAGTCGCACGTTCTACTTTTGCTTCTTCTAGATCCAACACAACTTTTTAGTAACTTGAGCTAGGTTTTGGCGCAAATCGTCAGTCAAAACATAGACTGTCTGAGCCGCCTTAAGGATAGCTTGGTAGATTTTATCTGGATCAAAATCAGCGACTTGTCCATCACGTTTAATTACTTGCATAGTTTTCTCCTTTTAATTGTTATTTTCTTTAATTTCTGCTAACATTTTCTCTTCTTCTGCTGTCAGTTCATACTCTTCCAGCAAATCAGGTCTACGTTGATAGGTTTTCTTGAGACTCTCATAGAGTCGCCATTGACGTATGTTTTCATGGTGTCCACTCATAAGAACATCTGGAACTAGCATTTCACGATAATCGTAAGGTCTTGTGTACTGAGGATATTCCAAGAGTCCTGATGAAAAGCTATCATCTTGGTGACTTGCTTCCTTGCCGATAACTTCTGGAATCAAGCGAACCGTCGCATCAATCATGGTCATCGCTGCTAGTTCTCCACCAGTCAAGACATAATCTCCAAGAGATATCTCATCGGTTACCAAGGTCTTAATCCTCTCATCATAACCCTCGTAGTGACCACAGATGAAGATAAGTTCTTCTTCTTGTGCTAAATCCTCCGCATAAGCCTGGTCAAACTGCTTCCCAGCAGGGTCTAAGAGGATCACGCGAGGGTTCTTTTTTTCAATCGCATCAAAGGCGTCAAAGATGGGTTGCGCTCTAAGGAGCATCCCTTGACCACCTCCGTAAGGTTCATCATCCACATGACGGGCCTTTTCAGCGTAGTCACGAAATTATGATAGTGGATATCTAAGAGTCCTTTTTCACGAGCCTTGCCAACGATGGAATGTTCTAAGGGTGTGAACATTTCTGGAAAGAGAGTTAAAATATCAATCTTCATCGTCTAACCCTTCTAAGAGTTCAACATCCACACGGTTATTAGGAATATCTATATTGAGAACTACAGGCGGGATATAAGGTAAGAGTAAGTCTCGTTTGCCTTTTCGTTTGACTACCCAGACATCATTGGCGCCTGGCTGAAGGATTTCCTTGATGGTTCCAATCAAGTTATCTCCCTCATAGACTTCTAAACCGATAATCTCGTGGTAGTAAAACTCACCTTCATCGAGGTCATTGAGATTCTCCTCAGCAACCTTCAGACTGTGCCCCTTATATTTTTCGATATCATTGATATGGTACATATCTTTAAACTTGATGATATCGAAGTTTTTATGTTTACGGTGGCTTGCAATGACCACTGTTCGCACAAATTGATCTTTTTCATCAAATAAGGCAAGCTCTGCCCCTTTTTTAAAGCGTTCTTCAGCAAAATCCGTCACAGACAAGACTCGCATCTCACCTTGCAAGCCTTGGGTATTGACAATTTTCCCAACATTAAAGTAGTTCATCTGATCTCCTGTATCTGTTTCTCCCTTTATTTTATCATGTTATAGGGATTTTCACAAGTTGGAGAAAAGAGCAACTATGGATGGTTTCTTGCTAAAAAGCCTTCCAAATCTTGTTCATGCTGATACTTGATGGCTGCCTTCTTGTCTTTTTCAAAAATGGTCTTCGTTAGGTCAATATCGTTGATAGCTGCAATTGCCACTGTATAGTGAATGATATCTGCCAACTCCTTTGCCAATTCCTCGTTTGAATCTTGGACACCCTCTTTTCTACCGGAACGTCCATTTAAAACCTCAGCGACTTCTCCAACTTCTTCAACTAGTTTTATAAAGAGTCCTTCTTCTGTCCTAGATTGTTGATAATGGTCAAGTAAGTATTCCTCTAGTTGTCTAACTGTTAAATCTCTCATTCCTTCTCCTTGCAAAAAAAGCGAGACTATGTCCCGCTTTTCTTATTTTTCGTCAATAACGATTCTTACTTTTTTATCTTCAGTTGGGACAGAGTAGACAATCGTTCTTATCGCAGAAATAGTGCGACCCTTACGACCGATTACACGACCCACATCGCTTTGGTCAAGATCCAAATGATACTCCAAAAATTCTGGTGTATCTTCAATCTTGATAGTTAAGGCATCTGGTTGTGAAATCAAAGGTTTCACAATTGCAATAATGAGATTTTCAATCGTATCCATCTGTCAACCTACTTTAAACTTATTTTGAGAATTTAGAATCGTGGAATTTCTTCAATACACCTTCTTTTGAAAGGATGTTGCGAACTGTATCTGAAGGTTGAGCTCCATCAGCCAACCATGCAAGAATACGGTCTTCTTTCAAAGTTACTTGGTTTTCTTCAACAAGTGGGTTGTAAGTCCCAACTGTTTCGATGAAACGTCCGTCACGTGGTGAACGTGAATCTGCAACGTTAATACGGTAGAAAGGTTTTTTCTTAGAACCCATACGAGTCAAACGGATTTTAACTGCCATTTTTAATATCTCTTTTCTTTTTATTTTTTATTTCGGTGAAATAGCTAAGCTATTTAGCACATGTTCTATTATAGCAGATTTCTGGATGGTGTCAAGAAAAAAACTTGACAGACTTAAATTTTTTTATTTTTTAGAAATATGTAGACTAGTTGGGGTAAGCTAGAGAGAAACTTTATGAATACTACTTTTGATTCTATCTATAAAGATTAACCTGTCAAGCCCTATATCTTTCCTAATCTTGATATGGAAGGCCCTAAACCTGTCCCAAAACGCAAAATGAAACTACTAGAAGACAATCTATTAGCAGATGATATCACCCTCCTATGGAGAGTCCAGTTTGGCACTTTTACAACCGAAACATGATTTTAAAAACTCCCATTCGAATATGTTTCAAAATTCGCTTAAAATCAATGTTTTCCCACTTTTTCAGCAAACAAATTTTCATCTAATTTGAATAACTTTCAATTAAATGGTGTGAATTTTGCTTAAAATCATCAAAAACACCCCATGGTGTGAACCATGAAGTGTTGTAAATGCTGTATTGTAGCTAGTTCTTAACGTTTAGAGAACTACCTAGCTTTACGAGCTTTCTTAAGACCTGGTTTGACACAGTTGGATTTCAGGTACTTTCAGTTTAGCTTTATATCAACCATCATCAAAAATCCAACTATTTTCTTATTTTAAAAAAATATGAATAAGTTTGATTGAATGAGGGAATTTCTTTAAATTTTTTTCTTAGCACCTATAAGTTAATAATACTATTCTTTAAATTATAGTTTATAATTATCTGATGTTTCAATGACCACAAAAACAAAGTACAGCGAATCACTTCCTTTAGTCAAACATATAACTGAACAACATTGTTTATCTTCCTGCACTTTCATATTTTTTTCAATCCTTTTCTAAAAAAATTGTACGACTGATAATAATCAAAAAAACTGTAAAAAAACTATTTGATAGAAAAAAATAGGTTCAATGTATCTTTCCCTAAAAAAATATTAATACTGCAGGATTGGCAATTAATAAATTGGGAACAAATAACATAGTGATCAATCTGTTAATACCTGTAAAAAAATATTATATGGATACTTAGAAATTCCAATATAATTCAAAAAAATACATCTACTTTTGAAAAATTTAGTTGGGAACCAAAAATGAACTAATCGTTATTAGAAACCAAATTGAATAATATATAATACAACCACACATTAAAGAAAGGATATAAAATAATATTTTTAATGAATTTAAATGTACATTTAAATTTCCATAACTTATAAAAAAATGATCGCAAGACCAAAAAAAGTATTCACGAATTGAACTAAATTAAATGATCTAAAAAAATATAGAACAACTGAGTATCAAACGGCCTCAATAAAATTTGATCCAAGTTACCACTCAAAAATATCTGATTCTAAAATTCCCATACTTCTAATTAACAATCCCATCATAACTCCATCTACAATAGTGTAGGAACCTACCAAAAAAATAAAATTTGATAATAGTCCCAACCATTAAAAAGAGTCTATGTTTAAGAAAAATCAATCTAAAAAAATACAATAGGTAAACCAATCCACAGTATCGACGAAAAATAGACCACAAAAGAAGTCAAAATGAAAAATTCATATCAGATTTAAAAACCAAAATGAAGTAGCCTAAAAATTACTTTTTATTCTAAACATTTTATCCTCCCACATTTGAGAAGTGCTCCACTCCTTTTTCTCAATATGAATCTTGATATAATATAAAAAAATGATGCACCAAATCAATTGAATACAAATAATTCTCAAATAGTCTATTAATTTATATGTATCATTACTAAACATCTGAAGCGGTTCATATACTAAGTATTTAAAAGGTAATACATCTAAAAAACAGACGAAAATTATTTGAAAAAAACTTAAAAGGCAATAATATTCCTGATAAAAACTGAATTACTATTTCTTTAACAGTAAGGACAAAAAAATATTTTTCTAACCAAAAAGAAAGCATACCTACACAACATGATATTAAAAAAACCATAGAACCATAGATAGAATAATTGCAATACTTCCTAAAAATAAGAATTTCAATGGTTAATAACTCATTCTTGTAATAAACACTGGAGAATAAAATGACAGGAATGATGATAAATAATAAATGAGCAAGCCTATCTCCAAGCATTTTACAAAAAAATAATACTTATAAAAAAAGTAACAGGTTTTATTAATATGCTAAAAAAATTTCCTGAATGAACATCGTCATTGATTTCCCAATCAACTGGATAAAAAAACAAAAATATGAAAAAAATTATAGTCCCCAAATAGTATTGAACCATTGAGGTAAAATCATATCCTGCTATATTTATCTGGTTACTCTGATATATATACGTCCATAAAAAAATACTGATATCATAATTTGTATACTTGCCTGTAACATTAACAATAGTACACTTGATTTATAGTTCAAAAATAGATCGAAATGATATCAGAATAATAGACATTTCTTTTTTTCAATTGTGCTCCTTTTTTTGTAAAAATAGTTTTGTAAAATAATTTCTTCTAAAGAAAGATTTGATATTTCAAAAATCTTCTATATCTACAAGCTTATTGATTGATTCTAATGTCTCAAAGACAAAAATCTCTAGGTATTTTTTTAGTATACATTCCGATTTTTGTTTGAGAAATGACTACTACTCCTTTAACAGAGCATAACTCTGGTACCAAATCTAATGTCATTTTTATCTTTAAATATTTAAAATCAGAAAATTTAGATAAAATAACATCCATTGACTCCTGCAAAATAATTTTTCCTTTGTCAATGACGATTAATTCGTCACAAACAGACGAAATATCATCCATATCATGACTCGTTAAAATAATAGTAGTATGACATTCTTCATTCATTTTCTTTAAAAAAATGTTCTGATATCTTTTTAGACTGTATATCTAACCCTATAGTAGGCTCGTCTAAAAAAATAATATTTCCGGACTTGTTAAAGATGCCGCGATAAACTCCATTTTCATTTTTTGTCCAAGAGAGAGGGTCCGGACCTGCTGGTAAAGCTGATCTTTTACATTCAACAAATTGCTTAATTCCTGAATTCGTTCTTGTAAAATCGCCGGTTCTACCTCATATAAAGTACCAATCAATTGAAAAATAATCCATAGCCGAAAACATCTTGAAATAACTGTAATTTATTTCCTACTACTATTGAAATTTTTTTCTAAAATTTATACTTCTTTTTAAATGGAATTTCTCCATTCACTTCTAATTTTTCCGGAACTAGGATAAAGAGTCCCAGTCAACATTTTTAATCGTTGTGGATTTACCAGCTCCATTACTCCCAATAAAAGCCAACTATACTCCCTCTCTTAATCGTAAAACTAATATCTTGAACAGCTCGAATCGTTATTTGATTACGTTTCAAAAAAATCTCTTGATAAATGGGAGTCTTGAATCAAAAATTATAAAAAAATTTTTAGATAAATTCTGAGCATTAATAACTATTTCACTCATATATCTCTCCTTTCGATAAAATATATTTACTTGTACTTTTTTTCCATACTTTACCAAAATGCTAAAGATTGAGCTAAAAATCTTCGGGATGGGTAAAATAATATTTGTCTTTAAAAAGTTTCTCAAAAACCTTCAAGGCGATTATTGAAATCATTAAATTTTTGTATTGTCTAGCTGGTTGAATGTCTCTTTAATATCCATAAACTTTCTCCGTGATTCTTTATTTCACTTTATAAATAGAAGAGTGTCTATATATTTATAGATCCTCAAGAACTTGCATTTTATCAAGTATAAGTAGAATAGTATATAAGGGTTTACATATTCATATTATATAATTATGTAAGGAATCCGTCAATTTTCCACATTATTATATGACAAAATGTATTTTTTTTAAAAAATGCAAAAATCTATGAGCAAGATGTTTGACTTCCTTTTTTTAAAGTATATATACTTATATTAACCTTAGAAAAGAAAAAAATGTTTGAACAGATATTCAATAATAATTACTTTTTTTAAAAATTAAAATTCGAACTTTAAATTTTTTTATCTTTTTTTATATTATTGAGTAACCTAAATTGCCCAATTTGTAAAAATTTAGCTAGACAAAAAAAGACATCCAAGAGAAATTTCTTAAATGTCTGTAAACGTTGATATAAGCGTGTTGATTAACGTTTTGATAATTGTGATGCTTTACGAGCTTTCTTAAGACCTGGTTTGAAAAGTATGGATTCCAGTTGGACTAAAAAAACAGCGTAATATCAAGGATTTTTCAGAACGATATCTACTGATTAATTTCATAAAATATGAATCAATAGATTATAAATAGGGGAATAATTTAGGTCTGTGAGCATTAAAATAATACACCTAACTTTGATCACCGTTTTTTAGTTATTCACTCTTTTTTCGGATAGTGTTTTTTAAGTTATGATGTAAAATGCCGCAATTAAAGCACTATACATCATAATCGGAGGATAGAGAATTAGGGATAGAATCAATCCCACTCCTTTAATTATTAGGTCAGGTATCAATAACTTCCTATATTGTGCGGTAGCTTCAAGTAATTCTTTCTGATCTATATTGGGTTTATCAATTACTTTATGTAAAAACCAGTTTGCTACCGTTGAAACAATAACGATCAGTCCATAAAAGAGCTGTGCCGTATGATTCATGAAATGACTACTAACTATTCCAGTAGCATATGGCATAAATGAAACAAAAAATAAAAGATACAAATTCTTTCAAATTCCTCCCTTTTCAACTTGGCTAACTTGACCTGCATTACCTAGGTCGCTTTGCTTTAAATTATACTTTTTTCTTAAACATTTGATACGAGTAGGTATTTCTTGTGAGTAATTTTCATCAAAAAATTTCATAGATAAGTCCTATATATAATCATGGTAAAGTAGTAAAAATAGTTGTTATCCTAGTTGATTAAAAAAATCTCTGATTTCCTCATCTTTTATAAAATAATATATAATTTTCCCCTCTCTTCTAGTGCCCAAGATGTTTTTGATTGGCTAGTTTACGAAGATGGTGGGATGCAGATGCCATACTGAGATTTAGTAAACAGGCTATATCACAGACACAGAGTTCTTCAACAGCAAGGAGATAAAAGATGATATTTACCTGTTTATTATCGGTAAACTTTGATAAAAATACGAAGTGATTTTTTTGGACTTTTTCCTTTTTCAAGGTAGTTCGTTGCGGTTGTAACATTTTGTTGATTTATAATATTCACTTGGCATATACTATCTTTTTTTTCATAATTTTTTTCTCCTAGCCGAACACAGTCCTTAGCATCTCAAAGCTGTTGTTTTCAATCAGGATATACATCCCCAATCCTAAATAAACAACGGCAATAAAACCATCTGCTATATTTTTTTCCAAAGTTTCTCCAACAGAAGGGACTTGTGCCAATTTTTTTGGGCAGAAAAAAACCAAGAGATAAATCATGACTAGAAAGGTAAGTAAAGCCACTATCAAATTCGCTAAATTTAAGGTAATAAAATATGGGACAAAAAAACACCAATATTGTCAGCACCACAACTTGCAAAAAGTAATCATAGCGACTAGAAAAAAATCAGGTTTTTTTATCATCTTTGCGCAAACCATCTTTTGCAATAGCTTCTCCATCAGAATCTCCTAAAAAGCAAAACTTTGAGTCCTAGGAAAATTGGAATCAAACCGAGCAAACCTAAAAATCTCTTTACTAGGAATATAATTTAAGACAAATGCAAAAAAAGTAAACTTAGCAATATTAGACTAACAGAGCCTAGAAACTGTCCTAAATAGATGTTAATGATGTCTTTTCTGCTTTTTTTCTTTTGGCAAAAAAATAACATTAGGATAATAAGTAAGTCTACGGCTGTCCCAGAATACAGGATTATTGAAGTAACAACATTTTTGAATCATAAAATACCTCATTCAAATATTTTTTTGAATGTATTCTAACATTAAACTTTGTAGATGTCAACTTCAGCTCCATCAAAAATATAGATAAGAAGGTAGTGTACCAAACATTAAAAAAAGCCCTGCCATCGAAATGATAGCAGGGCTTAACTTCAATATCCAGATGATATATTTATCTAAAAAAAGGTAGAGAAAAAAGGTAGAGTTTGGACTGAAATATAGTGAAATGTATTGAAATTGAAAAAAAGAAAAAAACGCTTGAAATCAGCGTTTTTTTCTTATGTATTGATTCGTATTGAATGCTTACTTCACTTCTGTAAAAAAATTAACTTCTACACCTACAAAAGCTTATTCTGACAGACTTTATAACAGTCTAAGAAAAAAAGTAGAGATTCATACAGTATCTAGATTTTCCAAAAAAATTCTTTATCATCAATTATTATTAACGAAACTATTCAAATCAAATCCGATGCATTGCTTTCAAAAGAATTCTTTAGTTGTTTGACTAGTGAGGTCTTTAATTAAAAATTTTTTTTTCAAATAATTGCCACATTGACACATAAATTCTTGCTTTCTAAACTTAAGTGTGATATATTTATAACATAAATTTAAGTGTTATATATTTATAACACAAAAAGGAGTCTATCATGAAAAAAAGTCAAAAAAATGCGTGGCCTCATTGCAGTGATTGCCGTAGCTCTCTTTATTGATTTTATTGTTTTATTTGGTTCTAATCTTAGTTGGGGACCCAAGTTAGTTATTACTGGTATTTCAGTGTCAGGTCAAATTATAGCTATTTGGAGCTGGCTACACATGAAACTATGGTCTCATAAAAATCAGAAAGGTAAGGGAAAGATTATTTTTGACTTGTCTGCTAAGCTTTACACGATACTTTTGTTTGCAGCAAGTATTTTTTATACATTAGGGATTTGGGTTGCGACCCCAAGCGTAAGTTCTGGTATTAAAGAATGGATTTTGGGAATTGGCCTCGTTATTGAAGTGATTTTATTTGCTTTTTTCTGTTTGAAAAATGTCAAGGAAACTCCGGATGAACGCTTTTATGCTAATTTATCCAAGGCAGCCAGCTTGATGTTTGTTTTTATACTAGGCGCACTGATAATCCTAGCAGTTATCGTTGGGTATATGGGGTCTCTCACTCTTTACATGGGCCAGATCTTTATTAGCATAGCTGCCTTGATTTGCATCTTTGCGGTTGTCTATCTTATCTTGGAACGGAGAGGATAAGCATGGCCAAAGAAAGCAAGATTATTACTAATCTCAAATCTGTTCGTGAGTCCACAGGCATGACCCAGCAGGAGTTAGCCGACCTCATCGGTATGCGACGCGAGACAATTCTGCACTTGGAAAATAACCGTTACAATCCTTCACTGGAAATGGCTCTTAAAATTGCTCAAGTTTTTAATCTGAAAGTAGAAGACCTCTTTGAACTTAGACAGAAAGAGGAAGCATAATTCTTTTCGAGACCTAGTATTAAGTTCATTGATTAATGTTGAAAATTTTCAAGATGATGATGAAATCCCAACTATTATCTAAGCCAGTTCTGTATACTACTAATATTTGAAATCCACTTCCTTTTAGGGTACAATGGTAGAAATGAATTTTGAAAGGACCAACATGAAAAAATTAGCTACACTACTACTCATTTCAACTTTTGCTCTTGGTGGATGTACAAGCATCCAACGTACACTTCGTGGGGATGATTACGTGGATTCTAAGATTGCTGCTGAGGAAAGTTCAAAAGCGACTGCCCAAGCAGAAAAAGATTTGAAAGACGCCTTAACAAACGAAATGCTAACTTCCCTCAACTTTCTAAGGAAGTTGCTGAAGACGAGGCTGAAGCTATTCTCCACACAAGCCTAGGCGATATCCGCATCAAGCTCTTTCCAAAGTTAGCTCCACTTGCCGTTGAAAACTTCCTTACTCACGCTAAGGAAGGCTACTACAACGGGGTTACGTTCCATCGTGTGATTGACGGATTTATGGTACAAACTGGAGATCCAAAAGGGGATGGTACAGGCGGTGAATCTATCTGGCATGATAAGGATAAAACCAAGGACAAGGGGACCGGTTTTAAAAATGAAATCTCTCCATACCTCTATAATATCCGTGGTTCCCTATCCATGGCCAATACTGGTCAACCAAGCTCAAATGGTAGCCAGTTCTTCATCAACCAAAGCACAACAGACTATTCTGCTAAACTTCCTACAAGTAGCTATCCTAAGAAAATTATCGAAGCCTACAAAGAAGGCGGAAATCCAACTCTTGATGGAAAACACCCAGTCTTTGGTCAGGTAATCGATGGGATGGACGTTGTAGATAAAATTGCTAAGGCTGAAAAAGATGAAAAAGACAAGCCGACTACTGCTATCACTATCGACAGTATCGAAATTGTTAAAGACTACGATTTCAGTAAACAATAACACCATTAACTATAACTACAAGGAGATGTTAAAATGATTCTATTTTGGGGGTCAAAAGGTTACCAAAAAGTGTTGGGACATACACAAACTGCTATCGAATGTGGCCATTGTAACAATGTTGGTACTTGGGAAATTACGGAATACGGGCGCAAGTTTACTCTTTACTGGATTCCGCTCTTCCCTTATGGTAAAACTTATTTCGTTTCTTGCCCGATTTGTCAATACGGTAAAGAAATCCAAAAATCTGAAATTGAACAATATCTAAACTATTAAAAAAGATAGGTCATAGGGCCTATCTTTTTTAATTGATCTTACCATATAAGCCCTCTATTTTCTTCTCCAGTTATGATATAATATAGTTAACAGCAATAAGGAGGTTCTCCTATGAAACCATATAAAATAAGCTTGATACGACTTTGCTTGGTCTTATTAGGATATTTACTCTATAATCTCGTTTCTTTTGCTCCCTTCTATTCATCAGGTTATGCTATTATCATTCTACCGCCTGTATTCTTTTTAGCAATAGCTTTCATTCTTTTTGGTAATTTTTTTGCCTTCAGAGATCCTCTGAAATTAAAATCAACCTTTAAAGATAATCAGCTAGTCCAAAAGACTAGTAATATACAATTAATTTTAGCGACTATAGGAGTCTGCTTACAATTATCAAATATAGTATATCTAAGTTTGTGGTCAATCAATTATATTTATAATTTCCTAATGTTGTTTACCGTTAGTCTCCTATACTCTGTTATCTTCTTTATTGGAAACTTTCAAAAAACGAAGCTCAATCAAGATAACATGTCTTCTAACATATCAAGTTTTGTTTTTGGAACTATAGTCATTTTGTTATGTAATTTATTGTTAATCATGAATAGCAAAGTTTCGTTATGGGGCCCGACTGTTCAATATGTACAAGACTTTAAAGACTTTGGCCTAAAAGGAAAAGTCGAAGTACATGAGAAAGAACATTTAAATGAGCCTTATAACGGAACTCTTACTACTTTATTCTATAAAGAGACTTTATCGAACGGAGAAAATTTTATCGATTATATTTATGTTTCTGATGTTCATAATGGAACACACGTGACAACATTAGATGAAAATGCCAAGGAAGAAATTCGTTCCTATCTTGAAAACGATGCGGAAAGGGAGTTATTTGATAAAGTTACACTTGAACAATTTGAATTTGTCTTAAAGGTCTACGAAGAAAGAATAAGAGATCTAAAACTAAAAGAAGATATAGTGACTAAACTTAATGAGGCAGTTGGTTTCAAATTACTAGAGAATAATTCTGTCGAGATTACACCAGCTGACAAAAGAAAATTTGATAGTATTCTTATTAAAGAGGCTGTAAAAAATAGAGAAAATGGAGATACAGATATTGCAGGATTTTACAATATCGATATCAACAATCATATCAATAATAAGTCTCTAATCATTTCTATCAAGTACTTAAATTTCAGTATAGTCGAGGATAGACAAAATTATAAAAATGATAATCGTGTAGACTACTTAAAAGATAAATTAACATCACTTCCAGTCGGAACTCTATTAGATGGTATCTATAAATTCACTTTTAGCACTTTATCTGACGGTAAATATACCGACGTCAACATCACTATGGTTGTTGAAAATGGTAAGAGTTACTTGGAATAAGATAGTCTTAAGCAACTAAATTAGTCAAAAATCCAAGTCTCGTCGACTTGGCTTTTTTATGGCTATTTATGTTAGTTCATTGAAATCCCAGATTTGATCCATCCAACCTTCATAGAAGTCTGGTTCGTGGCAAACCATAAGGATAGAGCCTTTATATTCTTTCAAAGCACGTTTGAGTTCGTCCTTGGCATCCACATCCAAGTGGTTGGTAGGCTCGTCTAGAACAAGGACATTGTTCTCACGATTCATCAAGAGACAGAAACGAACCTTGGCTTGTTCCCCACCTGATAAAACTTGAATTTGGCTTTCGATATGCTTCGTCGTCAAGCCACAGCGAGCAAGGGCTGCACGGACTTCTGCTTGGTTGAGGGCCGGAAAGGCATTCCAAACTGCTTCTAAAGGTGTCTGACGATTGCCACCTTCCACTTCTTGCTCAAAGTAGCCGAGTTCTAGGTAATCACCGCGTTCAACTTCACCAGCAATGGGTGGAATAATGCCCAAAAGACTCTTCAATAGAGTTGTTTTACCGATACCATTGGCACCGATGATGGCAACCTTTTGATTGCGCTCAAAGGTAAGATTCAATGGTTTTGTAAGTGGGCGGTCGTAACCAATCTGTAAGTCTTTGGCTTGGAAGATAAAGCGTCCAGGTGTACGAGCTGGTTTAAAATCAAAGGACGGCTTTGGTTTCTCACTTTGAAGTTCGATAATGTCCATCTTATCCAATTTCTTCTGGCGAGACATGGCCATATTACGAGTAGCAACACGCGCCTTATTACGGGCTACGAAATCCTTGAGATCAGCAATTTCTTTCTGTTGACGCTCATAGGCTGCTTCCAGCTGCGATTTCTTCATGGCATAGACTTCTTGGAACTGGTAGTAATCGCCAGAGTAGCGTGTCAACTGTTGGTTTTCTACATGATAGACGATATTGATCACATCATTGAGGAATGGAATATCGTGAGAGATAAGAACAAAGGCATTCTCATAGTTCTGCAGATAACGCTTGAGCCAGTCAATATGCTCAGCATCTAGGTAGTTGGTTGGCTCATCAAGAAGTAGGATATCTGGCTTTCAAGGAGGAGTTTAGCCAAGAGTACCTTGGTTCTTTGTCCACCAGATAAGGCTGTTACGTCCGTATCCATACCATAGTCCATGACACCAAGAGCACGCGCGACTTCGTCAATCTTGGCATCCAAGGTATAGAAGTCACGACTTTCCAAACGGTCCTGAAGTTCGCCGACTTCTTCCATTAGGGCATCAATATCAGCGCCCTCTTCTGCCATTTCCATATAAAGGTCATTGATGCGAGCTTCGGCTTTGAATAATTCGTCAAAGGCTGTACGCAAAACGTCACGCACGGTTTGACCTTCTTTGAGAACTGCATGCTGGTCCAGATAACCTGCTGTCACATATTTGGACCATTCCACCTTACCTTCATCAGGTACCAACTTACCAGTCACGATGCTCATGAAGGTTGATTTCCCTTCACCGTTAGCACCAACTAGTCCGATGTGTTCACCTTTGAGGAGACGGAAGGATACGTCTTCAAAAATCGCACGGTCACCAAAACCGTGACTTAAATTTTTTACTTCTAAGATACTCATTTTAATTCCTTATCTTGTTTTTATGTAGTAGTTTATAGAGGACCCAGGCTAGGTAACCACCCAAAGTGTTGGTCCATAAATCATCAATTTCAAATACCCGATTAAAATCAAAGAAAAAATCCAAAACTAATTGTGTGCATTCGATTCCCAAGCTCAATAAAAAGCTAAACAAAATCACACGCTTCGTTTTTCTTAGAGCAGGTATAAGATAGAGAAGCTGGAAAATTAATGGGAAGAGCAAGAGGATATTTAAAGCATTTTGTAAAAAGATCCAAAATAGCTGTAAAAAGCTGGTTACTTCTCCCAGATTCCAAAGGGAGTTAAAAGGCGTCAAAAGAAAAACCAGGCGTCCAAAAGTTTGAATACCTGGAGTTTCCACTCCTGTAGGAAGTTGAGGCTGGGGAGTAAAACAAAAACAGACGATACAAAGACTGTATAGCACGATTCCCAGGCTTAGTAATGTTTTTCGATTCATCTTATGGATTTACTTCAGCTACTGCTTTTTGGCGATCACGTTTCATGGTATTTGAACGCAATTGTCCGCATGCGGCATCGATATCTGTACCGTGTTCCTGACGAACAACACAGTTGACGCCTTTTTTCTTTAGTGTATCATAGAAGGCCATGACACGCTCTTTGGGACTACGGCTGTATTGGTCGTGCTCACTGACCGGGTTGTAAGGAATCAAGTTGACATATGACAATTTCTTAATGTTTTTCAGCAATTCTGCCAACTCAAGTGCTTGTTCGACTCCGTCATTGACTTCATTTAGCATGATATACTCAAAAGTTACACGGCGGTTGGTTGTTTCGATGTAATACTCAATCGCTGCAAAGAGTTTTTCAATTGGAAAGGCACGGTTAATCTTCATAATGCTTGAACGCAGTTCATTGTTTGGAGCATGAAGAGAAACAGCAAGGTTGACCTGTACTCCTTCATTGGCAAACTCACGAATCTTATGAGTCAAGCCAGAGGTTGATACGGTGATATGACGAGCACCGATTGCCATTCCCTTATCGTCATTGATGGTACGAATAAAGTTCAAAACGTTATTGTAGTTATCAAATGGTTCTCCAATACCCATAACAACGATATGGCTAACACGCTCATCTTGACCACGTTCGTCAAAATATTTTTGAACCAACATAATCTGGGCAACAATTTCTCCGTTATTGAGGTCACGTTGCTTCTTAATCAAACCTGATGCACAGAAGGTACAACCGATATTGCATCCTACCTGAGTGGTTACACAGACTGATAAACCGTAGTGTTGACGCATAAGCACAGTCTCAATCAACATACCATCTGGTAACTCAAAGAGATACTTCACAGTACCATCGGCTGACTCTTGAACAATACGTTGTTTCAAGGGATTGACTACAAACTGCTCGTTGAGTTTGGCAATCAAATCCTTAGACAAGTTAGTCATTTCTTCAAATGTCTGAACACGTTTACGGTAAAGCCATTCCCAGATTTGATCCGCTCGGAATTTCTTTTTCTCCTTGCTCTAAGATCCATTCTTGCATTCCTTGACGAGTTAAACTATAAATCGACGGTTTCATCTTTTCTCCTTATTTTCTAGTCTTTCTTACGGATGACGAAATGACGTTGTCCCTTTTCTTCATTCTGAGGTTTCTGTTCTTTACGGCGACGTCTATTTCTCTTGTCTGTATGATTTTTTTTTCTTATTTTGAGAAGACTTTTTCCCTTTACGGTTGTCTTTCTCTTCTTCTTTCTTGCGCATTTTTTTGGTCAAATGGTGCTCGTTTCGGTGTCTCGTTTTCTAAAACAAAATAGGCACAACCATAGCTACAATACTCGAGTAGGTAATCTTGTAAACGACTGATTTTCTCGAGAGATTCTTCAGCTCGCTCATTCTTGTAGAATCCTCGCAAGCGCAACTGCTCATTGCTCCAGTCTCCTACAATATAATCATACTTGTTTAAAACTTCCGAAAAGCGTTGAGTAAAAGCTGTTGCATCAAAGGCTTCCTTACTATTTTCAACCAAGTTGAAGGTAAATCCTTCAGCCTCGACTTTATCTCCAGATAGATGAAATTCTGGACCAGGGAATTTATTGTAATTGTATAATTCAGGTGCAATTTCTTTACGCATAATATTCCTTTTTAACGTTTACTTAATACTCTATTTTACCATATTTTTTTGCCATATTTACATCTTTTGATTTAAAATGAAAAAAAGTCTGACGATTTCACCCTTTAATTCTAAAAAGATACAACTGTATAAAAAATAAAAAAACTGGGAAAACCCAGTTTTTAAATATTATAGGTAAAGTAATTTGAAAAAGTGCTACAGCAGCAATAGCAGCAGACAATCGGTGCAACTACTGGTACCCAAGCATACCACCATTTTTGAATCACCCTTGTGTTCACCAAGGATTGATTTAGGAAGTACTGCATGAAGAAGACGTGGTCCAAAGTCACGAGCTGGGTTCAAACCTGGTCCTGAAGGTCCACCAAGTGAAGTAACCAAAGCCATTACCAAGAAACCAAGTGCCAAGTGTGCAATACCAAGACCTGGTGACAAGAATGGAGCTACTTGAGTTTTTGCTTGTTCAAGATATGTAGCGACTTGTTCTTGAGGAATTGTTTGACCTTGAGCAGTCGCTTGTGCCACTTGTTCATTAATCAACGCTTGAGCTTTTGTAACTAACTCAGCACCAAAGAAGTTCTTTGTTAAACCAAGTGCTGCAAAGAAAAGAACAAATGATCCAATAAACTCATTGATAAATCCGTTCACAGTTGCTGCATAACGTGATTCTTTTGTACCGTGGTCGATACTTGAAATTGTTGAGAAAGTTCCCAAGATGTTATTTGGATTTTCTGTCTTCAAGTAGTAGGGACGGTGAGTCGCAACAACCAAGGCTTGTCCGAAGATTGCTCCCAAAACTTGCGCGATGATGTATTGGGCTACTTGTGACCAAGGGAAGAGACCGCTAACTGCAAGTCCAAGAGTGAAGGCTGGGTTGATATGGTTACCAGAAACGTTACCAAACATCAAAGCAGGGATCATAACCCCCATACCGTAACCAACAGCGATAACGAGCCAGCCACTTTGGTGACCTTTCGTACCTTTAAGTTCAACGTTGGCAACTGCACCATTACCCAAGATAATCAAGATGGCTGTTCCCAAAAATTCAGTGGCATATTTGACTGCCCATGTGAAATCCATTGATAGATTCTCCTTAATATTTTTTAGACAATCCCTATTCTATCAATTTTTAAACCTTTTAGCAACAGATTTTCTAAAAGAATCCAAGGGGAAAACGCTTTTATTTCAAGTCTACAAAAAAGACCTAACAAACATCCTTTGTTAAGTCCTAATTTCGATTATTCTTGACGCTGACCAAAATCCTTAATCATCTGCTCCATTTCCTCACGACTTGGTGTCGTAAGCATATAGAGATAGTCTCCTTGCAATTCAGCAAAGGCTGCCGGCATAATTTCTTTACTTTGAACTGCTGACCATATTTAGCGAGCAAGTCTTCTTCTGAATAAACATAGTTAGCATTGGCGCGACGAGATGTTGCTAAGCAATACTGGGTTTCAAACGGAGACTCTGGGAATGCTTCACCTGCAACGATAGCTGCATAGCCCTTGTACAAATCCAAGGAATGCGCATAGTTATAGACATCAATAGTGAAGCCACCTGCTGGACGGTTATTGTACTCAATGGCAATATAATCATCACCCTCACGGAAGAACTCGATATGGAAGAAACGTTCTTTCATACCAAATTCCTTGACGATAGCCTCACCATACTTGCGAAGTTTCGGATCCATATCTTTAAGAACATAATAAGAATTGTCCATCTTGTAAATCATGAGATCAAGGGGTGTATGTGCATAGTCAAAGGTAGTTGAAAAGACAATATTCCCATCTCTATCCACCAAACCATCAAAGGTACAGATTTCACTAGAGGTAACAAATTTTTCAAAGAAATAAATGGTTGAGTGGTCCCATTCAGCCTTAAAGTGATTGACATCATCTGCTGTTTCAAGTTTGAAGGTTGCTGCTGCACCTACTCCATTATCAGGTTTTGCAATCATCGGAAGTCCAATTTCTTTCACAGCTTTGTCAACATCTGCTTCTGTTTTAATGACAGCACCTGGCACCACTGGAACACCAGCTTTTTTGAAGAGTTTTTTCATCTCAGACTTGAACTTGGTCTTCTTGAGGTCTTCTGGTTTGGCACCAAAGACATGAAACTGTTCACGAAGAGCAGCATCCAACTCTAGCCAGTATTCATTGTGTGATTCAATGCGGTCAATTGGACCATGTTTATAGAAAAGAAAGGCAACTGCACGTTTAACCTCATCGATATTTTCGAGATTATCAACTCGGAAGTACTCCGTCAAGCTATTGCGCAATGGTTCGTCTAGCTGTTCGTAGGGTTCTTGCCCAATCCCTAGAACTGTGATTCCTTTATTGGCTAACTCAATACTAAATTGCTGAAAATTTTGTGGGTAATAGGGTGAAATTACAAGATAATTCATAAGCAACTCCTTTTATAGACTCATATGACCGAGGAAATAAGGTATTTGTTTGCGCCACCATTCCCAGTCATGGGCAACATCGTGCCCCCATTCTGCAAACCAGGCAGGAATTTGTTTTTGGTCAAAGGCTTCTTTTAACTTGTAGTAAGAAGGAAGGCCATCCTGTTCCCAAGAACCTAGTCCAGTACAAATCACAATCTCAGCCTGACGGTAACGGTCAATAAACCAACCATCATTTTGATTCCAGATATAGTCTACTGGTGAATTTTGATAGATAGCATCATCGTTGTAGTAATCTCCAACAAAGAAACGAGCATCGTAGACACCACTGAGGGCAATTACCTTTGTAAAGACATCTGGATGCTGGAGGAAAAAGTTAAGTGCATGGTAAGCTCCCATAGAGCATCCTGTTGTCATCATACCGTCAAACCAGCCTGTCTTGTGCTTGATAAAAGGAATAGCTTCTTCAATCACATATCGTTCATAGGCACGGTGCATCTCAGCTTGATCATGACTATTTTTCCAAGTCGCAAGCCAACTCTCACTATCTACACTTGAAAGGGTAAAGAACTGAACACGGCCTTCCTCGATAAAGGACGCACAAGCATTAATCATCCCAAAATCATAGTATTCATTGTGGCTACCACCTGAGGAAGCAAAGACAACCACTGGGATACCTGCGTGTCCGTAACGATTAACATACATTTCACGGTTAAGATGACCACTCCAGTGGCTAAGATGTTCAATATGCATATCCTGTCTCCTTTATACTAATTACCAATTTTCTGCAAAAAAGCGTAGGCAAGCTGGAAGATTTTCTGCCCATGGAATTTCATGGTGGATAGCCCCGGCTTGAACCTTGAGAGAGAGATTTTCCAACTCAACTCCTCCTGCTATCAAATCATGATAATAGCGAAGAGAAGAGTCAATATAGGCCTGCTTAATATTACCAGCCATAAGGGTCTTATCCGTGTCATCTGCTTCTTCCGTTCCAACATAGATGAAGACACGCTGGTCAGGTAATAGTTTTTTACGCTCCATATAGCGATCAAAGGCCTCTTGGTGAAGCCAGTTGGCTGATGAGAACACTCCCAAACACCCAATCTGATCCTGATACTCCAAGCCAATAAACTGGGTAATATTGCCACCTAGAGAAGACCCAACCATAGCAGTGTGTTTGCGGTCAGACTTTGTACGATAGTTTTCATCGATAAAGGGTTTAACCACTTCCATGACAAACTCAGCGTACTCGACTCCCTTACCACCAAACTGTTGGCCGGGAATATTAGACTCTTGGAATTTCCATGCCGCATACTCGTTCATTCGACCAAGCCCATCATTGTCAATAGCCACAACAATCATACGGCTAATATCTGGATTCCGTTTAATGGTAGGAATGATCTTCCATGAATGACCGACATAGGATTCTTTACTGTAAAAGACATTTTGACCATCATGGAAATAGACAACCGGATAAGTTCGATCCGTGTCTTTCTCGTAGTTTTTCGGGAGAAGAACACGTACACGGCGCTCCTTGCCTGTGTAGGGAACCTTGAGTTTATGCTCTCGCATTTTCAGGTAAAAGTAGGATTGATTCATTGTCAGAAAACTCTCTATATTCAAAATTTTACCTAATTATATCATAAAAATATAAAAAAAGTCAGTTTCCGTCCAAATTTAGGACAATAAACTAACTTTTTTTACTTATTTTATTTTTTCCTCTGGTTTTTCTGATTAAAGGAGGTCATCAATTAACTCATCAACCGCATCTTTCTCAGCTTGAGGGGTAATTTCAGTAATCATAATTCCTGCTACTGCTCGCTCAACCAATCCTTCAACATCCATACGTGTTTCATACTGTTCAGCATTCTTAATTTTAGGATTTGTTTTGGGACGATCAGGCGCAAAAATCGTACAGCAGTCTTCAAAAGGTTGGATAGAAATTTCAAAGGTATCAATTTCTTGTGCAATGTCAATGATTTCTAATTTATCCATGGTCACAACTGGTCGGATAATCGGTGTATTGGTTACGGCATTGATAGCCTGCATACTTTCTAGGGTTTGGCTTGCCACCTGACCAAGACTTTCACCATTGATGATGACCAAACCATTTCTCACTTCACGGATACGGTCTGTAATGCGCATCATAAAGCGACGAGTCAGAGTCATGAGGTAAGCTTCTGGAGCCTTAGCCTTAATCTCTTCTTGAATCTCCGTGAATGGCACTTCGATAAACTGGATATTCCCACCGAACTTAGTCAATTTACGGGTTAGATCCTGAGCTTTCTTGAGGGCACCTGGACTAGTATATGGTGGACTAGCAAAGTGAACAGCCTCGATATCTACTCCACGTTTCAAAGCAAGATAACCTGCTACAGGAGAGTCAATCCCCCCTGACAACATGAGCATACCTTTCCCAGAAGTGCCAACTGGCAAACCACCAGCCCCACGAATGGTCTCATAGGAAAGATAAGCCGCCTCTTCACGAATCTCCACTTGTAGATTGATATCGGGATTTTTCATCTGGGCTTGTACATTTGGAATGGCATCAAAAACAGCACCACCAAGAACTTGGTTGAGTTCACGACTATCCAGTTCAAAGTTGTGATCACTACGTTTGCTAGAAATCTTAAAGGTCATGCCTTCCTTATAGATGTCCTGCATAATCTCTTGAACAGCAGATTTAAGAACTTCTACAGATTTTTTTCAACCTTATATACTGGAGAAAAAGTTTTGAATCCCGAAAACCTGTTTGAGAGACTCAGCTACTGCTGCATAGTCGGCTCCATTAAGATAAGCATGGGCACGGTCGCGATCAGCAGTTACCTTGACTTGAGGATAAATAAACAAAACGTCTGAGATATTATTACGTAGTTTATTGATGAAACGCATCCGGTTTTTACCCTTGGTTGAAAGCTCTCCGTAGCGAATCATAATTTCTGAATACTGCATGAATACTCCTATCTTACTTTTTCTAGTTTGATTGTAAATTAATTTTAGTTTGGTCAAAAATTGCTCCACTTGACTCATGTCATTTTCTAGGTCTAGGCTGACGCGTACTGCTGACTGAGCCTTATCTTTTTCAACACCCATGGCAATCAAGGTACCAGCAGGTTTTCCTGCCTTTGACGAGCAAGCAGAGGTTGTGGAAATGAAAATATCATAGTCTTCAAATGCATGAACGATGACTTCACCACGGACACCCCTAATCCCAAAAGTCAGAATATGAGGCGCAAATTCTTCCTCACCTGAGAAAACAAAAATATCTGGATATTCGAGTAGAGCTTGACGGATGACTGCCTTCATCTGACTCGTTTTGTTAGAAAACAATTCCAATCTTTCCATAGCTAGACGCAGTGCCTTGGCTGTTGCTGCAATTCCTGCTACATTCTCAGTTGTTGAACGATAGTCACGCTCTTGGCCACCGCCAGTTAATAGGGGGGTGATTTTCTTGCCAGACTTGATATAGACAAATCCAACACCACGAACTCCGTGGAATTTATGACTAGAGAAAGTCGCAAAATCCACTCGGTCAGTCAGGTAGGATTCTGTTGGAATCTTAGCTAAAGCTTGAACCGCATCAACATGGAAGGAGATAGTCGGCTTATCTGCTAAAAGTTCCGAGATAGCTTCAATAGGTTGGATTGAACCAATTTCATTGTTAACAGCCATGATAGAAACTAATGTCGTATCAGCTCGAAGCAAATTTGCTAAGGCATCTACATCTACAAAACCTTTTTCATCTACTGGCGCAAAATCCACTTCAAAACCTTGACTTTTCAACCAAAGAGCAGACTCCTTAACCGCTGGATGCTCAATTTCTGACACGATGATGTGTTTACCAAACTGAGCTTTTTCAAAAGCGACACCTTTGATAACCCAGTTATCTCCTTCGGTACCACCAGAGGTAAAGAATACTTCTTCGCTTTTCTTACCAATTAAGGCTGCAATCTGCTGACGAGAAGCTTCTAAAATTCTGGTAGACTGATCACCCAAACGATGAAGGCTAGATGGATTACCAATAATTTTTGCAGACACCTGCATGTAAGTTTCAAGTACTTCAGGATAAGGCTTGGTCGTAGCTGAATTATCAAAGTAAATCATAGTTTCTCACGCTTTCTAAAATCACTCCTTCTATTGTAACACGAAACAGTTCAGGCGACAAGAAATGCCGTTCAGGTTCATTTAAGTTTTTTTTAAAGATTTGGGTATAATGAATCATGGTAAAGGAGAGAAATTATGTCTAACTATCGCAGAAAATCAAAACCTAAAACTGAACATATCAAAAAAGGCTTTACCGTCTTTCAAAAAACAATTGCAACTTTAGCCAGTATCCTTGGTTTGATTACAGCTAGTATCACTATCATGAATGCTTTAGATAAAAGCAAAGATCATAAAGATACGACTCCACAAACAACCATTATCAAGGAAGTTCAAAAGGAAGCTCCCGCTGAATCCAATGCACCTGCACAAAGTCAGTCTAATAATCAAGAAACAACTCAAAAAGAAGAAGTTCAAACACCTAGCAAGAAGGAAGATACAAAATCAGATGACAATTCTCAGAAAAATGAGCAATCTGATTCTTCATCAAATACTCCAACTACTGAAGCAGGAGTTAGCGCTAATAACGGAGCATCCTAAACATTGCTCAACGCCAACGGTTACTTCGTTGGTGTTTTTATTTGCTAGTTTTTCATTTCATTTTTATCACAAAAAAACCAGGAACTAATGTCCCTGGTTTTTCTTTTTTAAAACAAGATATTCTGCATCGAATGAAGATTCGTACTTAGTCTTCTTTCCCTTTTTTGATAAAGGTTGCAGAGAGAATCAATCCAAGACTAGCTAGGAAGGCTAAGCTTACTGAATCTTGCTCACCAGTTGCTGGAAGTTGACCTTTAGCATCAGTCGCTGGTGCATTTGGTCCTTCTGGTTCTTGTTTTTGGTTTGTTGAACTTGAAGGTTGCTTGTGATCCGCAATTGGTGTAACTGAGTTTGCAACAGGCTCTTTATATTCTGGAACCTCATTCTTAGCTGCTTCAACCCAATTAACACCGCCCTTGAATTCTGGAAGCTCATTCTTGTCCGCTTCAACCCAATTAACGCCACCTTTGAACTCTGGAATGTCATAAACACCCGCTTCTGCAGCATTAACGCCACCTTTGAACTCTGGAATGTCATAAACACCCGCTTCTGCAGCATTAACGCCACCTGTAAATTCAGGAATTTCAACTACTGGCGGTTGCTGTTCTCCCTTGCTTGAAAGAACTTCAGGTTCTGGAGTTGGTTTCGGATCTGGAGTTGGCTCTGGATCTGGAATTGGTTCTGGATCCGGAGTTGGCTCTGGATCTGGAGTTGGTTCTGGATCTGGAGTTGGCTCTGGATCTGGAGTTGGTTTTGGATCTGGAGTTGGCTCTGGATCTGGAGTTGGTTTCGGATCTGGAGTTGGCTCTGGATCTGGAGTTGGCTCTGGATCTGGAGTTGGCTCTGGATCTGGAGTTGGTTTTGGATCTGGAGTTGGCTCTGGATCTGGGGTTGGTTTCGGATCTGGAGTTGGCTCTGGATCTGGAGTTGGTTTCGGATCTGGAGTTGGCTCTGGATCTGGAGTTGGTTCTGGATCTGGAGTTGGCTCTGGATCTGGAGTTGGCTCTGGATCTGGAGTTGGTTCTGGATCCGGAGTTGGTTTCGGATCCGGAGTTGGCTCTGGATCTGGAGTTGGTTTTGGATCTGGAGTTGGTTTTGGATCTGGAGTTGGCTCTGGATCTGGAGTTGGTTTCGGATCTGGAGTTGGTTTCGGATCTGGAGTTGGTTTCGGATCTGGAGTTGGCTCAGGTTCTTCTGAAAGTTCTTGGTAGTAAGTCGTCATTTCATAGAACTCTGGCTTGCCACCTTCCCAAATGAGTTTGACATCAAGTAACGGAGCCTTATCTCTGACTGCAAATGTTTGGAAGCTTGAAGTAATTGCTCCCAAATCTGTCCAAGCACCGTCTCTGTCTGTTTTCAGAGTGCGAGCAAGTAGACGCGCTGCTACTCCTTGAGGCAGACTAGAAACAAGTCGGATGTGGTTAGCGTCTGTTGGTTCTGACAAGTGGTAAACCAACTCACCTTGGTTTTTCTCAGCCTTATAGCTTGTCAAGACTTTGCCATCTACAAGATTTGTGTAAAGGTTGCCTCTACTTTCTCCACCGTTTCCTTGAACAGTTGGGTCGTTGATAGGTTTCACAAATTCGCCATCATTGATAACTAACTCAGTAAATCCAACAAAACGAGCATCGTAATTAGCAGTGAAGAGAACACGGAGATAGTTAGCTTTAACTGGACTTGCAAGTTCACCTTCGATGTAGCGATTTCCAGGCATCTTAGAATCATGTGTCCATCCATCTGTCAATGAATCATCGCGCATTTCATTAGCGACACCATCACCTACCGTTACAACATCTGTCCATGTCTTGCCGTCTTGGCTAACCTGAATCTTACCATCACGAAGATAGTTCTTCGTACCATCTTGGATATAGGCTCTAATCTTCTTGATTTCACGTTCACTACCAAGTTTCAAGGTTATGTGACCATCTTTACGTGCATAGTCAGAGAACTCTACAAAGTTATTGTAAACACCATCAAACAACTGATCCAAATTCTTGATTTTGCGAACATCATTTGCACCATAGTAGGCATCAATTCCCATTGATGTAGAATCAAGTTTAGTTGGCTCCACTTCTTTTGTCTTAACGAGTAGAGATGTTGCTGTCACTGCTTGTTCTTGGTCAGTCTTATTAATCAAACGAGCATAACGTACCAAGGACTTATTAGTTACTTGGCTAGCTGGATACCATTCTTGTGCATTTGGAGAGAATTCCAAGTCAAGGGCTGGATTTCCAATACCAATAGCCTGAATGCTTTCAGCCTGGTGTAGACGGTCTAGCTTCATACCCAAGTAGCTATGAGCTGGAAGCTTAGTTCCACTTGGAATTTGCATGTCATAACGACCGAGACTGTCATATACTGGAGTTGATTTCAAACTTTCAACATTAGTATCTGTCATCTCGCTATTGCCAGCACGTGTTTCAACTGAGAAGTCAGCGATACGCCACCATAGATTGATATTCTTGGTATTACGAACACGGATGTAGCGAGCTGAAATTGGAGTTTCAATTTCTTTGGTTTGTTCACCAGCTAAACGATCCAATTCTTGCCATGAATTTCCATCTGTAGAATACTCAAGAACACCTTCTGCCAATTTATCTCCAGAACCTTGAACGAGGCGGACCTTAGTTACAGGTTTGACTCCACCCAAGTCTAGTTGAACCCAACCACCGACTGGAGTTGTATCTGTTCGATCAGCATTTGCAAGCATGGCTTCAGTATTGTCACGACCATCTGTAATCTGAGCAACTGTCGTATTGTACTTGTACATAAGATTTGGACTGATGGTCACTGTAGCTGCCTGTTTAGGACGACTTACTTCTACAGGACGGTTCACAGCGATTTCTCGTACAGCAAACCAAGTATTTTCACGATCAGAAGTTGCAATCATTCGAACAGCTTTAGCATTAATATTGAGATTTTCAAATTTAAGAAGAGGCTCATTACCAGTGTAGCTTGGGTCTGAAAGTGTTACCCACTCATCATTTCATTGAGGTACTCAACCTTAGCATTGTTAAAGGTATCGCGTGGATTTGCTTGAGTTCCCATTGCAAATGTCAAGTTTTGAATTGGAACAGCTTTATTAAATTTCAAACCAATATAGTCACCAGTTTGGATGCTGTTTGGTGATTTGATAAGGGCATGTGTTCCTAAATCTCCATCAGTGACTTCAGCAAGTCCACCTTCTACACCTGTACGGTTTGTGATAAAGGTGCTGATTACTTGGTCTGGGTGTAGGGCTTTTTGAACTTCAGTTGCCAATACTTCACGAAGGCCAAGCAAGAATGGACGGATATGTTGTACACCCAACTCAGCTCTTTCATCATGGTCTACATAATGGAAAGTATAAGTTTGTGATTGTTCATAAAGTTTCAAGCCCTTGTAATAGCTATCCCAAAGTCTAGCAGAATCATTGTTTTCAATAGCTTCTGATCCATCTAGGAAAGCACTCAAAGCATCCATTTGGTCAATAGCATTATCCAACCAGTAGTGGATTTGAGCACGCATCTTTTCGTCACCAGATGCTTTATAAAGTTGTGCTGCAGCTTTTATTTTAGCAAATTCTGCACGCAAGTCAGCACGCTCTGCGCTGACATCTTGACCAGCTTTCAACTTAGACATGAAGGCCGCCAATTTTGGTGCGAGTTCAACAGATTCTTCCAATTTCACAACACGACCATCCATGTTTTGGTTGATCATATGTTTACCAAGTTCACGGAAGGCAACAGATGTTTCACTGTCAGTAAATTTACCTGTTTCAACAAAGTTGAAGGCGATGTCATTTACTTTCTTAGCTTCTTCTTCAGACTTCCATTGTTTCCATGCATACTGAGCTGCAGAGAAGAGAGCAATCTTAGAAGGCTCAGATTGTTGCATTGGGTTCAACATGATACCTGAAAGGAGGCTTGGGTCCACATTTGGATGAAGGAATTTCTCACCGCCACCCAAAATCAAGTGTTGTTTAGAGTTATCTGTAACAGGCCAGTTAATCCATAGAGAAACTGGGCGGTAGGTCTTACCTCCTGCAGTCAGATTATTCTTAAGGTTTGAAAGGAAGCTTTCAGATACTTCACCCCAAATCTTACCACCAGTAAGGGTCATAGAAGTTGAAGTTGGAAGATTTTCATTTAGAGATTTCAACTCATCTTCACGACCATTACCCCAATACTGACCTGGGACAAAAATCATTTCCTTACGAAGGCCAACATAAGTTGCTTGTTTTTCAGTCAACCAATCTGTCATGTCCTTCATCAAGCGGTTGTAGCTATTGTAGCCACCAACTGGACTTGGAGCATCATCTGCCAAAATACCGAACTCACGAACACCGACATCCATCAACTGAGTGAATTTAGCCTTAATAGTTTCAAGGTCTTTTTGGTAATCAGCATCGTTGCCAAAACGGATACGGTTGTTCATGAATGGGTGGATGGTCCAAACATAACGAGTCTTGTTTTGGTTTCCGACACGCGCCAATTCACGGATTTCAGCTAATTTTTCTTCTGGATAGAGTTCACGCCATTTCTTGTTGTGGTATGGGTCATCTTTTGGTGCAAAGAAGTATTGGGTCAACTTCAAGTCACCACCAAAGCGCATCAATTCAGCACGATCAGCATTGCTCCATGGATTTCCATAGTAACCTTCGATAAAACCACGATTCTTAATTTCAGCGTAGTCTTCAACAGTTACATTACGTAAAACTGGAGCTTCGCTTTCATTAAGCATGTGTTTAAGAGTCGTCAATCCATAGAAGACAGCATCTGTATCTTTACCGACGATAGAGATTGTATTGTTCTTGATTGACAAAGCATAAAGCATCAATCTTATCAAAGAGTCCTTGAGAAATACCAGATATTTCTTTTTCTGCCTGTGAATGTTGACCATGAACACCAAGATAGATATTTGTAGCACCTGCTACTGCTGCTCGACTGCTTGTATAAGAGATTTGATGATCTTGTAGTACACTCTTCAAGCGGTTGCGAGTATAAATATCTAGATGGTCTCCCATAACAAGATTAACTTGTTTTTGAAGTTTAGTGACACCTTCACCATAAGTGACTTTTTTTGTGGTGTTGGGAATACCTTGTATTCTTTCTTGAGATAGTCTTGGCTTTGTGCTTGCAGCAACAATCGCATCATCACTGGCTGGTTTTTGTAGCTACAAAGCTATCAGCAAGTTCAGTTGTACCATCACCCACCTCTTCAACTCTTGGTTGTTCTGGAGTCACCGGTTTCTCAGGAGTTACAGGTTTTTCTGGAACAACTGGTTCTTCTGTTTCACTATCAGAAAGCGGCTTGAGTAGTTGAATTTCTGCGACTACCAAATCCTGCGACACCTGACAGAACTTTAAATTCTACCTTATTAGTTTCAACTGTCTGCAAAAATTAACCGTTTTTTTCTTTAGTATTATTTTCCCAAGTTCCTGAAGCAACTTTAACCATTTGACCATCTTTTTGAGCATAGATTTCATAAGAGGTCACGACTCCGTTACCACCACCTGGACGTGGAAGATAAGTCAAACCATTGACTTTTTCAGGAGCGTTCAAATTCATGGCAACGGTATATGGAGCACGGTCTCCAGTCCATTTTGAATGCCAGAAGGTGTTCGGATCATTGTCGAAAGCTTTTTTCTACTGGTCCTTCAGTCTCTGTTCCTGGTGTTTCCTGACTGCTTGCAGAAACTGTGAAGTGATCTGTTGGGATTAAACGTGGGTTTACAAATGCTTCATTCGACAACTCTGCACTATGCAAGATTCCTTGGAAAGCCACCGATTGTTTCAAGTGGAAGTACCAAGCTATTGTGAGCCAAGCGAGGATGAGCTGGATTTGCAATACGCTCAACCTTTTTCGCCATCTACATAAACTTCTGTTTTTTGTGGTTTCGTAACAACAGAGATTTGATAACGTTTATTTTTCTCTAGTTTCTTGTCAAATTGAATATGGAATTGTTCAAATTTATAAGCTAAGTAGCCATCCTTGTCTGCAAGATAAAGTTTATTGTCCCCACTTGTAGAGAAGACTTGCTCTCCATCACCTGTAACAGTTACATCCAATTTCAAAACATGACTCGGACCAACATCACCTACTAAACCTTCGATACTAGAATCTTTTTCAAAATTCAAACCTGCTTCTGTTTTCTTCACATTCTTAGCAAGATATTCCTTGATCGTTTCTGGTTTAATGGTGAATAGGTCGCTATCTTCTATTGTCTTTTCTGGGTTTGAACGTGGTGCATAAACACTTGTTGGTTGGATACGGTCTGCATAGGTCTTAGCGCACGATCTGAACCCCAAGTGCGTTCTGCAGTTGATTGCATACTCTTGAAGAAGCGTTTAAAGATATCAAAAGATGTCAGTCCAGTTTCATGTAAGTCAATGTTGTCATTCCAGACTGCATGACCACCACCAAGGATATTTGGATTAGAGACTTCTAAGCGTGGTCCTCCACCAGTTGAGAAGTCATTTGGTGTCCAGCGGTTGTATTGAGTTTCATAGTTTGCATAATCCCCATAACCACCTTGACTATTGCTTCCACTTGGAACACTGTAGGTTGGAATATCTGTGATATTGATAATCTTGGCACCCTGAGCAATTGCTGCCTGTGGACGTTGCCAGTGGATACTCCAGATATCCACTTCTACATCTTTCCAATCAACAGGCGTAGTTCCTTGTTTGGCAGAGAGTGAACCCCAAATACGTGGTGTTAAGCCCTTACCTTTGATGTACTGAATCATATCATTGACATAACGACGATAACTTTCAGGACTTCCATAGTACTCATCTGTACCGATATGAACTGTTGAAACGCCACGAAGTGGTGCGTCTTCACCATCGAGTAATTTATCATAGACTGATTTAACAAAAGCCAGCGTTTCTTCGTACTTGTTATCCAAGTCGAGCATTGCTACACGTTCTACATTGTGTTTTCTCGCACTAAGTTGACCCTTGTACATCAAGTCTGGACGGACCTTAACAAATGAAAGGGCGTGGCCTGGTGTATCAATTTCAGGAACAAGGTTGATATGCAAAGCTTTAGCTAACTTGATAATTTCTTGCATTTCTTCCTTGGTATAATGCTCGTCAGATGTTAATTTTTCACCATTTTCACCGACAACATCGGTCTCTACACGGAAACCTGTCTTAGCATTTTTCAGAACATAATCCAGTTCCTCTTGAGGAGTAAGATTTTTCCCTGCTAAATGATCTTTTAAGAAGATATAGTTGTCATTCAAGTGCAATTGAAGATCGTTCATCTTGTAGTAGGCCATATTGAGCATAATATCTACAAGCGTATCATAAGGAATAAACTTACGACCTGTGTCTAGCATAAATCCACGATGGCTAAAGCTTGGGAAGTCACGGATTTCTCCGTTTTGCAAGTCATTTTCTCCCAACTGAAGAAGGGTACGTGTAGCATAAAATGCTCCTGCATTGGTCGCAGCTTCTACAGTGATAACTCCATCTTTAATGGTGATACCATAGCCTTCTTTGCCATAACCCTTGTCTTCAACCTTTTTAAACTCAATACGGTTTTGCGCTTCTTGACCACCGGTTGCGACTTCCAAACCACGATTTTCAAGGTCAGTTTGGTAGAACTTAGCTTCCTTATCAAATCCAGAATTCCCAACGGAAATGATAGTTTCTGAAGTAATAGAAGTTTTACCTTCAGTGCCGTACCATTGTTGAACTGCTGGGGCAACTGCAGGTTTGGTCCCAACGCCTTCATCAGCGTGCAAGCCTTTAATGACAACTTCAAATTCTTTGTGAAGGTATGGTTATCATTGGTTTGTTGGACCATCACTTTGACATGTTGTTCTGTCAGTGGTGTGTAGATTTTATTATTTAGGTCGATAACACCTTGCTTATTGCTTCCAATCAAGCTAACTTGACCAGGTAATTTAGGCAATACAAGTGATTTTCCGTCTTCAGCAACCGCTATTTCTGTAACTTGACGAATATCTGTTGGTTTGCTGGTGTCTGGAATATTTGAGTAGGCACGAATTTCTTGAATACCCACATTTTTCCATTGCATAGTACCGGCTTGATAATCTGTAATTTCAAGTTTAAGATACTTAGCTTGAACGGCTTCTTTTAAGTCAACTTTTTCATCTAGAACCGGAGTTCCTGTTCGTTGATGAGCCAACTTCCATTCTCCAGGACCTGATCCATTGACTTCGTCTTGACCTGCATAATAGAGATTCCAAGATTTGATGTTTGGATCATTTTGCTCGCCACGAACACGACGATCCCAATCAATTTCCACATGCTTGATTAAGGTTGTCTTTTCAAGCTTAAATTCGATTGTTGGTTTCACAACATCACGGTCAGTTGCCCAACGAGTATCTGGATTTCCATCAATTGCCTTCTCAGCTGTAAATAGTGTGTTGGCTTCATGGTTTGATGCTGTCGCAGTAGCCTTTTCCAAATGATTGACATCTGGAGTTTCAACCAAATCTTTAGTAACTGGCTTTTCTGCTGGTTTAGCTACTGGTGCTGCTTCTTCTTTTGGAGTTTCAGCTAGTTTTGGTGTTGCTTCTTCCTTAGGAACTGGAGTTTCAGCTGGTTTTGGAGCTACTTCTCCAGTATTTTCAGGCTGAGCTTCCGCATCAGTCGGATTCGTTTCAGTAGGATCAGTTGGTTTTGCTGATTCAGCTTTTTCAATAGCTGCTGCTATATCCGCTGGTAACTTATCCAAAGGCTGAACCTGTGTCACCGTGCCTTCTGTCTCTGCAGGCCCTTCTGTTTCTGCTGCTTGAACCATACCAGCACCAAAAATGCTTGCACCAATCATGACAGAAGCAGCGCCTATTGCAAACTTACGTATACTATAATGACACCGTCTCTCAAAAAAATGTTTTCCCATTTTCTTTATTTCCTTTCCAACGCTTAAATTGGGTAAGCGTTATCATTTCCCTTTTAAAAAGGGAGGACCAAGAGGTCCTCTCTAGGTGTTTGGTTTTCTCCATTACAATAAGTTAGGAGTTTGAGTTTTCATAGTATAAAACTCTATTATATTTTAATCTTCTTTTCTTTTTTGAAGAAATAGAGCAGACATTGCTAATGTAAGACCAGCTAGGAAGAGGTGTTCAGTTGTGCCTTCACCAGTTTCAGGAAGTTTGGACTGATCTGCTTCTTTTTGTGCTGCTTGCATAGCAGGTGTTGGTGTAAGAGCTGGTTTCTGATCAAGTTTTTCTGCAACTGGACTTGTCTGATTGTCTCCTGCGCCTAATGTTTCTTTATACTCAGGAACATCATTCTTAGCTGCTTCAACCCAATTAACGCCACCCTTGAATTCTGGGAGCTCATTCTTAGCAGCTTCAACCCAATTAGCTCCACCCTTGAACTCTGGAACATCATTCTTAGCTGCTTCAACCCAATTAACGCCACCCTTGAACTCTGGAATGTCATAAACAGCTGCTTCTGCAGCATTAACTCCACCTGTAAATTCAGGAATTTCAACTACTGGTGGTTGCTGTTCTCCCTTACTTGAAAGAACTTCAGGTTCTGGAGTTGGTTTTGGATCCGGAGTTGGTTCTGGATCTGGAGTTGGTTTCGGATCTGGAGTTGGCTTCGGATCTGGAGTCGGCTCTGGATCTGGAGTTGGTTCTGGATCTGGAGTTGGTTCTGGATCTGGAGTTGGTTTCGGATCTGGAGTTGGCTCTGGATCTGGAGTTGGTTTTGGATCTGGAGTTGGCTCTGGATCTGGGGTTGGTTTCGGATCTGGAGTTGGTTCTGGATCTGGAGTTGGCTCTGGATCTGGAGTTGGCTCTGGATCTGGAGTTGGCTCTGGATCTGGAGTTGGCTCTGGATCTGGAGTTGGTTTTGGATCTGGAGTTGGCTCTGGATCTGGAGTTGGTTTCGGATCTGGAGTTGGCTCTGGATCTGGGGTTGGTTTTGGATCTGGGGTTGGTTTTGGATCTGGAGTTGGTTTCGGATCTGGAGTTGGCTCTGGATCTGGAGTTGGTTTTGGATCTGGAGTTGGCTCTTCAGTTTCTTTAATTTCTTTCAAGCCTTCTACCAATTTATTAAGTCCGTTTGGAGTTAATAAGTTATGTTCTGCAAGACCATTCTTGTACGCTTCAACAGCCGCCAAGTATTCTTTCGCATCTTGACGATCAATCTTACGAACACGTTCTACTTCAGCATTGTATGCAGCTTCATCTAATGGTTTATCATCTTCAATTGGAAGGACGAAGCGTAATTCCGCTGCTGAAATATGTCCAGGATCACCGTATGTTTCGTTACCAGTAAAGATTGCTTTCTTCACTTTGATTGGAGCATCGAAGTTAATCACTTTTGTTTTCGCATTATTTTCCCATCCAGTAAAGCTAAAGTTATGTTCTTGTCCTTTTTCATCAATCACTGTAAGGCTACCGCTCATCACACGTCCATTTGGACCTGAAGGGCGAGGAACATATTCAAAGCGAGTTGATTCCATCGGATTATTGAACTCTACTGTTAATGGTTTTCCTAAGCTATTCACTCCATAAGGTGTATGCCATAAAGTATTTGTATTTCCATCAAATGCATACCATACATTATCTGCTTCTTCATAAGGAGCATCAAGATCATGAATATCGTCCCAATCTGGAGCGCTACGTTTCACCGCAAGTTTTTCTTTAGCCTCGTTAACGCGTTCTACAAGAGCTTTAGCGTCATCCACACTAATATCATCGTCTGCTTCTAATAAAGCTGCTACAGCGTCTTTATATGCATTTAATGAATCTTGTTTGTAGTTGCCATTTACGATTGGAGTATTCTTTTCGTATGCTTCATCGATGATCATCTTACCAGTTAACTTGATTTCTTCAATTTCAAGGTTATCTAACATAAAGTCTTTATAACCTTTGAAGTTGATTTCGTTGTTATCTGTAGCTCCTTTAGTATCGGCACCACGCGCATTTGAGTAAATACCAATCCAAGTGTTTCCACCTTTTTCACCAGTAACATAGAAGCTTACTTTCTTAGGAGTTGATGATTTTTCCCAAGTGTTTTCTAAGTCGTATTTCGTTAATTTACTACGACGAGAATTTTCGCCATTACCGATAACGAATGAGTATGCTCCATTTGAACCTGCTTCATACTCGAAGGTTACTTTATAAGTCTTACCTTCTTCGAAGCGGAAGTTTTGTGGAATTGTTTGGTAAACGAGTTTGTCATAACCTGATAAACCGTTCGTCTTCAATGACCAATTGCCTTCGATAACATCGTTGACTTTCTTACCATTCCATCCACGTTGAGTATATGGTTCGTGTTTCTCAGATAAGTGAGTACGGTTATCTTGTACACCTTCAACATCGCCGACTACGAATGGGAAGATACCTTGAGGCACTTCTTCAAAGTCTTGTTTGAATTTACCATTTCCTGTATCGTGTTTTTCGTTGTACATTACAGATTGATTTTCAAATACACGAATTTCATCGAAGTAAGTTGCTGCTGCATCCGCATCACGTCCAAGTTCTAATGTCACATTAGAAACATCTTCACCGGTTGTGAAGTATACATACATGTTTTGGAAGTAACTTGTATTATCCACAGTTGCGTTCTTTGAAAGTGTGTTATGCGCATGTGCTTGTACATAGTTCTTCGCGATTGATTTGTTAGTGTAGTTAGAAATCACTTTGTCGCCTACACGGATTGTGATATCTGCACGTGCATCACTTCGGTTATCTACACCTACATAAACAGCATATCTTGTATTTGGTTTCAAGTCTGTTAAGCGTTGTTTCAATGTCACACGTTCAGTGTTTCCTTGAATACGTAACATTTCGTTAGCCCCTTGAGATTTCACGATTTCAGCGTGTTCGCTGTCACCCGTTTTTTTCCCAATGATCTAATGTTCCGCTGTTGAAACCTTGGTCATAGATGTGTAGACCTTCACTCCATACCATTGTCTTTTTGCCTTGAGGAGCTTTTGTAAAGTACATATGGTTGGTTCGCATCTCCCGTAATTTGAATCTTACGGTCTGCGCCGACTGTTAATTCTACAACATCTTTCTTACCTTGGTCTGTTAAACGGTAAAGGTATACTTTATCTCCAGTCCAATCTTCTGGAAGAGTCCATTCAGTTGTTCCACCTTCAGTTGTGTAGAAGTACATCTTTTCTTTGTCGCCTGTTAAAAGCTTTACCATTTTCATCCCAGTTCCATGGTACTAAGTAGCTTCTACCATTTTCGATGACACGACCGTTTAATGTTGTGACACGTTTACGGTAATCTGGGCTATTAGGGTCGTTTGATTGACGAACGATTTTCACTTCGTCCCCATTGTCATTTGTTAAATGTACTTCCATCTCTGGAGTCCACTTGTAGTTTTGACCGTTGTCGCTCATCGCAACTGGGTCACCGTTCACCCATTTAGAAACTTTGTAGTGTTGGAAGAACTTCGTCATGATGTTGTTTTCGAAGAGGTTACGAATATATCCTTCGTAGTCGCTTCGACCTTGCCATCCTTCGAAGTCTTTCATGTTATATCCACCAAGTAATGGATAGTTAGCGGCACCACCGTAGCTTGGATAGTCACCCACCCATGAGTCTTTTTGGTGGTTACGAATGAATCGAGTGATATTTGAGTTAATACCCTTCAGTGAATATCCACCGTAAGTTAAGTCAGCTGCCCAGTGTTGGAATGTTGAGTCATATTCTGCACCGAAGCCCCACTCGATAGCCATACGCCAGCCTTGAGAGTTTAATTCTTTAGCAAGTACGTGAGTTGGCCAAGCAGTGTTATCTCCTGATTGTCCGTTACCCCAAACGTCCACATAGATGAAGTCTAAGTCAGCACCTAGTTTTTCTCTTAACTCTTTCCAACGATCCAAACGTCCATGAGCTAAGTCATATTCTGCATCAATGTTGATACCTTGGTCTAACCAGTTCCAACCGTACATATATGTTCCGTCAGAGTTTCTACGTAAAATAGCTTCACTGAAGTATTTAGATTCAGGATATGTTTCAGAAGCATTAACGTGAATACCGATTTTAGCTCCATATTCTTTTGATTTTGCTAATAATTTCTTGAAGTCTTCAACGCCACCGATTCTCTTACCGATATCCGCATAGTTTAAGTGACCTGAGTCGTGACCTTCACTACCATACCCTTAAGTAGGATTGATTGGCCTAAACCATCTGTGTGTAAGTTAATCTTCTTAATACCATCTAATGTCATTAAGAATGGGTTTTGCGCTTGAGATGCAAAGTTCATCGCAATACGATACGCTACTAAATCTGGAACAGATTCTGCCCCTTTAGGATTGTTCATGATATTACGATATGCAATCGCACCATCTTGCCAGTCCACCACATTATCTTTGTTTAAGTCTTTTGTAATGACTACTTTAGAACTTGGTAATTCTAATGTGTATTCTGGGAATACTAAGTTCTTATAAGCACGTTGGTACCAGTAAGGTGAGCTTTGAATACCTAAGTAGTTTACGCCTTCAACACGTTCTAACGCTGTTGTTAAACGTGCAAAGTCATTTCCTCTATAAGTAAATTGAGAGTTACTCCAAACAGATGCTGCTAATTCATTAGAAGAAACAAATCCATACATGAAGCCGTAAGTATATTCATTCATCTTGCCTTTTTTCAAGTCTAAATGATAGTCTCCACGGTTATGTGTGTTTGTAGACATTTGAGCTCCGTCGAATTTTGCACCTTGTTTGTTAGAACCAACAGAAACAAGTGTGTTTCCTGGGAATTCAATGGTTTGGATTAATTTGCGAACATTGTCGACTGGTTTACCCATTTCGACATTGTTTTTGTTCACTACTTTTGTCACATCGAAGTGCATTTCGTTGCCGACTAATTGTAATTTTACAGTGATTTCAGCGTTGATGAATTCATCATCGTTTCTTACTTTCATTACATATTCTGCAGTAGTGTCATCAATCTTACGGTATTGAACTTCTGGAGTGACTAATACACCATTGATTGACATTTTATCTAATTTTTGAACTTGACCTGTTAACGTTTCCATCTAATTCATATTCTTTAACACGTGGAAACGCTGTGTCGATAATCGCTTTTAATTGTTCTGATTGTAAAGTTTCATAGTGAACATCTTGGTCATTGCGACGTAATCCATCATCCACAGCTGGAGTTTCTTCTTCAGGTTTGATGTTATCTTGGTTATCCGCTTTGATCGATACAGAAGATAATTCTGTACCGTAAGTACCAGCTTTGAGGTAAACTTTACTCACATCAGCTAAAGCGTTCTTGACAGCTTCTGGAACAACTTCTGTGCTAAATAAATTTTGTCCATTATTTGTAGCATTTAATTGACCGTCTTTTTTGTAAACGATAGATAGGTGGTTTTCTTCACCTACATTTGGTGCTTCTACACGAGTCTTACTATACCAAGTGTTTACATTTGGTCCTTTGTATTGCCAGAACCAACCGCCCTTGTCATACCCAACAAAGATGTTGTTGTCATTATCTTTATATTTTAGATATACCCCAAAGCGTGTTTCAGCTGGAGGAGTGTTTGCCTTGAACGTTAAGTCGACGCTTACATTTCCTTCCGCATCCGCCTGTAATCCAGCTTTTTCAAATAAAGCTTCGTTTGCTCCATTGTCGTTAGCTGTTGTTGAAGTTAATTTGTTGTAGCGTACTCCGCCTTCTTCAACGACTTCAACATTCCCTTTCACACGGCTTACTGAGTCCCACTCTTTTTTCACTTCGGCAGTAGCGCCGCTAGTTTCTTCCGTTGCTGCTTCAGCTGGTTTATTTTCAGCCGGTTTATTCTCAGCTGGTTTGTCCTCTTTTGTTTTTTCTTCTTTATCTTCTACTTGTTTATCAAGTGCATCTAGACCCGCTGGTTTAGTTGTTTCAATACCTTTGATATAGTTTTGAATCCACTCTAACTGAGCAGGTGAGAAAAGAATACCACCACTACGTTTACCAGATACACCGTTTTGATGAATCCCAATTAATTTCCATTTTCATCAAAGATTCCGCCACCACTGGCACCAGGTTCACTTCCTTGGTAACTAATTCCACGAACGCCCTCTCCATGGTCATTAATATCTTCGACAGTGGTATTAAGGATTGGATCAAGCTCTCCTTTTGGATAGCCAAATACATGTACCTTATCTCCTGTCTTGATAGTTGATGGTTTATCCGCAACTTCAACTGGAGCATTTGCAAGTGGACTGCGAAGTTTGACAATGGCTAAGTCATTTTTATAACCTTTTAGGAAACCTTCACGGTCCCAGTGCTTTACATCATTTTTACTAAACTTAACGTCTGGTGCACCTTCATAAGAAACTGTATACACATCTTTATCACTTTCGATGTTGTCTGCTACCTTACGATTATTGCCATCCGGAACATCCTTGATAAAGTTATGAGATACTGATAAGACAAGATTTTCTCCAATAACAATACCACTACCAGTACCAGCTTCGCTCTTAATTTCAACAGTCGCACCGTAGTTCAATTCACCGTTTTTTGTTTTAGCGACATCTTCTGGAACTAAACTTTTATCTTCTTTTGCTAAATCTTCTTTTGAAGCAGAATGTCCACTATCTTCAGCCTTATCGAGTTTTTCACGCAAATCTTTTGGAAGTTCATTTTCAGTTGCTGAACTTGCTGCAACTTCTTTTTCTTTCTCTAGTAATTCTTCCTCAGTTTTTGGACCTTCGGTAACTTCAGGAGAACCTTGATCTTCTCCAGGTTTTGGTGCTTCAAAATCATGTCCATTATCATCTTTTGCATTTGCCAGAGCTGATGCTAAATCAGCTGGCATATTTGCAGTAGAACCAGTTTGTGCTGTATCCGCCAAAACAGTGCTTGTTCCAAAGAATGTTGCACCAATGACAACAGAAGCAACACCTAATGAAAATTTCCGAATACTATATTTACAACGTTTTTCAAATAACCTTTTATCCATTATTTTTTTCCTTCCTGCTTAAAAAGTAAGCGTTTGCATTTTGTCTTAAAAAAATAACCCCTTCATTATTTTTCGCTTATTTTTTTAAACATATAAATATTTCTTATACCATTTTAATATATCAAAAACCGGTTTAAAAAAATCAATACTATATTAGTTAAAAATTAGTAAAAGTAAAATCTAAATTCCGAACCAGACTGAAAGTCTTTTTACTACAAGAACACCTATAATCATAGCATAAAATAAGAAATCACCTTCGAAAAATTAGAGTAGATTATCCCCATTTTCGAAAGGTAATTTCTTGAATTTTTATTCTATTTTCAAACAATTATTGTTGTAAGACTTTTCGAGGTTTTGTCCCTTCAGCAGGACCAATAACTCCAGCCATCTCTAATTCTTCCATCAATCGAGTGGCTCGGTTAAATCCAACCGATAGACGGCGCTGAATCATGGATGCACTTGCTTTTTGTGTCTCGATGACAAGAGCTTTTGCTTCTTCAAAGAGAGGATCTCCAGCATCATCGCTAGAACCAAAATCACCTTCTGACTCAGATACTTCTCCTGGGTCAAAGCTTTCATCATAATCCGCATCAGCTTGAGCCTTAATGAAGTTTACGATACGTTCCACATCATCATCTGAGATAAAGGAGCCTTGGAGACGAACAGGATGGTTTTCATCAATTGGCTTAAAGAGCATATCCCCTCGGCCGAGTAATTTCTCCGCACCATTTTCATCCAAAATCGTACGTGAATCTGTTCCTGAAGAAACCGCGAATGCTACACGTGACGGCACATTTGCCTTAATCAAACCAGAGATAACATCCACTGAAGGACGCTGGGTTGCGAGAATCATGTGAATACCAGCCGCACGCGCCTTCTGTCCAAGTCGGATAATGGCATCTTCTACTTCCTTGCTAGCAACCATCATGAGGTCAGCCAACTCATCCACAATCACGACGATTAAAGGTAGAGGTACTTGTTTGTACTCTGATTGAGCGTTAAATTCCTCAACCTTAGCATTAAAACCAGCAATATTTCGAACTCCGACTTTGGCGAAAAGTTCGTAGCGGTTTTCCATCTCATCAACGACTTTTTGCAAAGCCTTGCTGGCCTTACGAGGGTTGGTCACAACTGGAATCAAGAGATGAGGGATATCGTTGTATACTGAAAGCTCAACCATCTTAGGGTCCACCATCATAAACTTAACCTGGTCAGGGCGGGCCTTCATCAAATACTTGCGATAATTCCATTAACTGCAACGGATTTACCAGAACCTGTAGAACCGGCCACTAGCAAGTGAGGCATTTTTGCCAAATCAAAACTACGAGCCGTACCATTGACTGCTTTCCCAAGAGGAATTTCTAAAAGATTTTTAGGTTTTGTTTGAGATTGTTCCCAAAGCTCACGGAAGGATACCGTTGCAATTTCCGAGTTAGGAACTTCGATACCTACCAAGGATTTCCCAGGAATCGGTGCTTCGATACGGACATCTTTAGCAGCCAAAGCCAAAGCCAAGTCGTCTGCTAGATTGGAAATACGGTTGACACGGACACCAACTGCAGGTTTAACCTCATACTTGGTCACCGACGGACCAATTTCTGCTCTTTCTACAGTCACTTTAATACCAAAACTTGCGAAGGTTTCTTCCAAAATTTTAATATTTTCTCGAACGATTTTCTTTTCTTTTGACTGATCTTTTGGTTTGTCTGGCGCAAAGAGTTGCAAGCTTGGAAGCTTATACTCCAAGGCCTTTTTAGCAGAAAAGTCTACTTCTACCTCTTCGTCATCATCATCTTCTTCAGAGAAAACTTCTTCCTCTGGATAGTCTCCTTCTTCAGGGTAATCAAAATCAGCTTGCGGGAGAATAATCTCAGGTTCTACCCATTCCTCCTCTGGAAGTGGAGGAAATTCTTGCAGTGGTTGGTCTGATAAGATTTCTCCAGTTTCCATATCTACAGGCTGCATGTCAAGCAAAGCCTGCTCTTCTCTTTCTTTTTCAAGTCTTGCTTGCTCTTCTGCTTCTCTTCGTGCCTTTTCTTCTTCACGCTTGATAAAGCGCTCTTGTTTTTTCTGTTCACGGCGTTCCATCCAGATAGCAAATCGAGCTGAAAGAAAATCAGCAATATCATAGATAGACCATGGACTCATTAAAAGAGCTCCGATTAGGATTAAGATTGCCCCGATGAAATAGGTACCGATGTTTGAGAACAAAAAGGCTACCGGAATGTAGAGCCCTACCCCTAACAAGCCTCCCCCTGCAAAACCGCTTACTTGAAAATTGGTTAAATCTTTAAAGATGTGTCCAATCGTTCCTTGAAAAACAGCATTTGCCATGCTAAGCTTCCAGACAAGATAAGCTTGAAAGATGAGGAGCAAGCCTGCAAAAATAAAGAAGAAACCTGCTAGCAAGCCTTCTTGTTTATGAATCCATTTAAAGAAGAATAGATAAATCAAGAGAGAGAAAATAGCTAAGTATGCTAAACTCCCTACGAGTAAGCGAATCAGGTTATAAACAGTGATTCCGACAGCTCCCCATTTGAGGGCTGCAAAAATTAAACAGATAGCCAAAGCTAAGGAAATCAGCATTCGTTGAATCGCTTGTTTTCTTTCCAATTCTGCTTTAGACGGTCTTCGTCTTGTTTTAGTTGTATTCTTGTTTGCCATGCTTCTATTATATCATATTTCATGAACTTTTCGAGAGGTTAAAAAAATGACTGCCCACTTTCGTGTTCAGTCATTTGAATGTGTTTGTGATTATTTTTCTAATGGTTTACGAAGGTAACCGTAAACGACACCACTGACAATTGCTCCTACCAAGACAAAGACAAGGTAAAGAAGAGCATTTGAAGTAAGGGCGATAACGAAGATTCCTCCGTGTGGAGCCATGAGTTTGATATTTGCAAGACCAACGAGTCCACCTGCTACTGCTGAACCAAGGATGAAGCTTGGGATAGCACGAGCTGGGTCTGCTGCACCAAATGGAATCGCACCTTCAGTGATGAATGACAAGCCCATAACGATGTTCGTCAAACCAGAGTTACGTTCTTCTTTGGTAAATTTATTCTTGAAGAGAAGTGTTGCCACAAAGATTGCAAGTGGTGGAACCATTCCTCCAGCCATAACTGCTGCCATGGCTACTGAACCACCTGTTGCCACTGTTGCTGCAAGCGTACCAGTACCAAAGACGTAGGCTGCTTTATTGACAGGTCCACCCATATCGACAGCCATCATTCCTCCAAGAACGACTCCAAGAAGGACAGCTGATCCACCTTCAAGACCACCAAGGAAGTTGTTCATAGCAGTGTTGATTGCGGCCATTGGGATATTAACAGCTAGCATGACAAAGCCTGTCAAGATTGTTCCAAAAAGTGGCAAGAGAAGGATTGATTTAGCACCTTCAAGTGAGCGAGGAACCTTCACGTATTTCTTAACCAAGAGCACCAAGGCACCTGCGATAAATCCACCTACGAGGGCTCCAAGGAAACCTGATGATACTCCTGCAAGAGCTGAAGTTGCCTCACCACCCTGAGCGTAAGGGATTTTACCAAAGGCATAACCTTCTTTAGCGATGGCACCAGCTACGAAACCGGCTACCAAACCTGGTTTTTCAGCGATTGAGTAAGCAACATATCCTGCAAATACTGGCAACATCAAACCAAAGGCAGAACCACCAATTTTCATGAACATTGAAGCGAGTTCATGGTAAGAACCAAGATTTCCAGGCTCTCATTTGGAACCCCCAAAGCACCATCAATCAAGAAGGCGAGGGCAATCATGATACCACCACCAATAACGAATGGCAACATTTGTGATACACCACTCATCAAGTGTTTGTAGAAGGCACCACCTAGACTTTGTTTTTCATTAGATGCTGTTGAAGCTTGCGCTCCATTAGCAGCACGATATACTTCAGCATTACCAGAAAGAGCCAAGTTGATCAACTCTTCTGTCTTACGGATACCGTCTGCAACTGGACGGTTCACCAATGGTTTACCATCGAAACGATCCATCTCAACTGCTTTATCTGCAGCAATAATAACAGCTTTGGCATTGCGGATATCTTCTGCTGTTAATTTGTTGCCTACACCACTTGCACCGTTGGTTTCAACCTTGATACCAACACCCATTTCTGCAGCCACTTTTTGAAGAGCTTCTTGGGCCATGTATGTGTGGGCAATTCCTGTTGTACAAGCTGTAACTGCTACGATAAAGTCACCAGATTCATTTACAGGAGCTTGAACTGGTTCTTGAGCTTTTTCTGAAGCTTGGTCAAAGAGTTCAATGACTTGATCCGCTGATGTTACTTGACGAAGTTTATCAGCAAATCCGTCTTTCATCAAATATTGTGACAATTCTGCCAAGGCAGCCAAGTGAGTATCATTGGCACCTTCTGGAGCAGCAATCATAAAGAAGAGGTCAGTTGCTTGTCCGTCTAAACTTTCGTAATCAACACCCTTGTTCGACTTAGCAAAGAGAACAGTAGCTTCCTTTACAGCACCATTTTTGCTGTGTGGCATAGCGATACCGTCGCCCAAGCCTGTAGAAGTCAAAGCTTCACGCGCTAAGATTCCTTCTTTAAAGGTTTCAAAATCTGTCACATATCCGTGTTCAACCAAGCTATGAATCATTTCTTCGATAGCTGCTCTTTTTTCAGTTGCTTGCAAATCAAGCAACATCACATCTTTTCTCAATAAATCTTGAATTTTCATCTTTTTTCTACCTCAACTTTTTCATAAGTTTCTTTAATAAATGTTGCAGTTGCCAAATCATCTGAGAAGGTGGTCGCTGTTCCACATGCCACTCCCCACTTGAAGGCTTCTACTGCGTCTTTTGATTTGACAAACTCACCCGTAAATCCAGCAACCATCGAGTCACCAGCACCAACTGAGTTTTTCACAGTTCCTTTAATCGGTTTAGCAAAGTAGGTTCCATCTGATGTTACCAGAAGGGCTCCATCACCAGCCATAGAGATAATAACGTTTTGAGCACCTTTAGCTAGCAATTCTCGAGCGTATTTTTCAATTTCATCAAGGCTTTCAAGCTTGACTCCAAAGATAGCTCCCAGTTCATGATTGTTTGGTTTGACTAAAAGTGGTTGATAATCCAAACTATCAATCAAGGTTTGACCTTCAAAGTCACAGACTACTTGAGCGCCTGTCTGACGCGTCAAAGCAATTAATTCTTTGTAAACAACATTACCCAAGTTTTTAGCACTTGATCCAGCAAATACTACTGTATCTTCTGCTGTCAGACTTGAAAGAATGGCTTTTAACTCTTCAAGTTGTTCGGGCTCAACATTAGGGCCTGTCCCATTGATTTCTGTTTCTTGGTCGGCTTTAATCTTAACATTGATACGCGTATCTTCTGCCACTTGGACAAATTGCGTTTCAATTTGTTCTTCAGCTAAAGTATCTGTGATAAATTTTCCAGTAAAACCTCCGATGAAACCTGTCGCTGTATTTGGAATATCCAAACGCTTCAAGACACGGCTAACATTGATACCTTTACCACCAGCAAATTTATCATCACTATCCATACGATTGACACTACCAACTTCTACTTTATCCAGACGGACAATGTAGTCTATAGATGGATTGAGTGTGACTGTATAAATCATACCTCTATTACCTCCGTTTTCTCTTGATAGCTGGCAAGAGCTCATGACCCTTGCATGTAATGACAATAGCACGTTTTATAGGAGCTACCTTAGCAAAACAAGACTGACCAATCTTGGATGAATCTGCCAAGACATAGGTTTGTTTAGCATTTTCTAAGATAGCACGCTTGACGGCGCCCTCCTCCATATCTGGAGTCGTAAAGTAACCTTCATTTACACCATTCATTCCAATAAAGGCACGGTCAAAGTGCAGTTGGTTAATCTGATTGAGAGCTACTCCTCCGATACTGGCATCAGTTGTCATCTTGACTCCACCACCGATAATGACTGTTGGGATTTGCTTATCCACTAATTGAACCGCATGGTGAATGGAATTGGTTACCACTGTAATGTCTTTTCGCTCCAATTCCTTAATGAGAAAGGCTGTCGTACTTCCTGCATCCACAAAGATAACATCTTTTTCTTTGATGAGGGAAGATGCTTTTTGAGCAATCAACTTTTTCTCTTGAAGGTTTTTGATAGATTTTTCTTGAATGGTTTCTTCTTCTTGCAAGGAGTGAGGCAATTCTGCTCCTCCATGCACTCGACGAAGCTTATTTTCGGACTCCAACTCATCTAAATCACGTCTAACTGTTGATTCTGAAGTATCTAACAAGCCTACCAATTTCTCTAGAGAGACGATTTTATGCTGTTTCAATTCTTCTAAAATCAGCTGTTTTCGTTCACTTTTTAGCACTAGTTTACCTCCTGTTAACGATTACATTATTCATTCTATCATAAAAAATATCAAAGTCAAGCATTTTTATCACTTTCTTTCATTTTCTGTCACTAGCTCCTCATCTTCAAATAAATTTGCAAGAAAGAAGGCTTTATGGTAGACTAGGTTAGTAAACAATGGAAGATTACTCAAGAGGCTTAAGAGGCCGTGTTGGAAACGCGGTAGGCGTGTTAAAAGCGTGCGTGGGTTCGAATCCCATGTCTTCCGTTTATTTTTCAAAAAAGATACCCAAGAAATCTTGGGTATCTTTTTTTCTTATATGTTTGTTTTCTAACTTGGGTGAATTTCTTAGAAAATATCAAATAACAATTTCACATTGAGAATTGTTAAGATAATTGAAACAATATAACCAAGGATGGTATTCCATTTAGCATTGGTAAATTCGCCCATCAGTGATTTCTTAGAAGTTAGATAAATCAAAGGGAAGATTGAAAATGGAAGAGCGATTGAAAGAAAGACCTGCGAATAGACCAATAACTGATCCAAGGTTTTTTCCTGATGACCAAACAGAACCGCTACAATCATGACAGGTAACAAGGCAAAGAGACGAGTTGCCAAACGAATGAACCACTGAGGCAATCTCATATGCAAGAAACCTTCCATAACGATTTGTCCAGTCAAGGTACCCGTAATTGTCGAATTTTGACCACTGGCTAATAAAGCCAAGGCAAACAAGGTTGATAAGGTTGAGCTAGCTATAGCTCCCGCAATGGTAGAATCCTGCAGGGCGTTATACATTTGAGAAAAGGCAGAAATATCGGATGCATGTCCGAAAAAGAGAGCCGCCCCTAAGATCAAAAGAAGCGAGTTAACCACAAAGGCCAAAGATAACTGGAGATTCGAGTCCCAGGTCATAAAGCGCACGGCTTTTCGAACGTCATCCTTGGCCTTATGATTGATTTTTCGAGTTTGAGATAAGGAAGAATGCAAATAGAGGTTATGGGGCATAACCGTCGCACCTACAATACCCAGGGCTAAAGTTAATTGACTTTCATGTCCTGGCAAAGGACTCTCAAATAAGGTTGCATTCGGTAGATAACCCTCAACGATTCCTTGGAAGCTTGGATGTGACAAAGCTACCAGATAGGTAAAAATTGCTAGAATGGTTAAAATCAGTGTTGTTACAATAGCTTCTATCTTCTTAAAGCCAAATTTCATCAAAAGCAATAAGAGAAAGACATCTAGAACCGTCAAAAGGATGGCTATCATAATCGGAATCTTAAAGAGAAGATTGAGAGCAATCGCTGAACCTAGAACTTCTGCCAGATCTGTCGCCATCAAGGCTAATTCTAAAATCACCCATAGACTATAACGAAGCCATTTAGGTGAATGATGAGCCGTTGCTTGAGCCAGGTCCATCTGGGTACAATCCCAAGCTTTCCTGCCATCTGCTGAAGTTGCATGGCAATGAGAGATGAAATCAAGATAACAAACAAGAGGCTATACTTATAGGAGGCACCTCCAACCACACTGGTTATCCAGTTTCCTGGATCCATATACCCTACAGCCACAAGGGCACCTGGACCCAAGAAGGCCTTTAAATTTTGCCAGAAATGATTGTTATTTGGAGTATCGATAGATTGATTAATCTCAGAGAGTGACACTTTTTTATGAGAAGACATAGATACTTACCTCTTTCTAAACCTACTTTTTTTCATTATTTTCTATTAGAGAAAAAATAAGATTGACTTTAAACTATTAAAAACAATGAAAACTATATGAAAAAAACATTTAGTTTTTTTCATTATTTTTTTCTTAAGGCACCTTAATATTTTTTTCTTAAGGCACCTTAATATTTTTCTTAAGGCACCTTAATTATAACACAAAAAAATGAAAACTATATGAAAAAAACATTTAGTTTTTCATTATTTTTTTCTTAAGGCACCTTAATTACAACACAAAAATATGATAAAAAAACTTAAGAAAATTCAGGACTTGATTTGATATTTAGGATACGACAAAATGTTGTATCCTTTTTTTCTAAAAAAGGAATACCAAGGAATAAAATAAAAAAACGTTGTAAAAAAACAACGTTTTTAGAAAGATTTACAAAAACAATGTAAATTATCAATGGAGCCGGTGGGAGTCGAACCCACGTCCAAACATCTGCTAACATATTTGTCTACAACCATAGGTTATGTATTGTTTTAACAGCTCCTCGACACATAACTCAAGCCTAGGAACTGCGAGTCTATCAATCTCTTATCAAACTGCTAGACAAAGTTTGATCGTATCTCGCTAAAATTAAGACCTGTCATCAGACACGAGCAATCCGAATCGGGTCACGCCTGCTGGTTTTTAGGCAGCTAGAGCGTAAGAAGTGTTATTTTTTGCAGTTATATTTAACTGAGCGTTTACGTCGCCACACGAGTCGCAAAATATGCCTCATAATGCCTGTCGAATCCGTAACGACCCCAAAGACTATAAAGATATTATACCTTATCTAGGTTAAAAAAGCAAAAATGCAAGTAGATGTCTAGAAAAGTCTAGTTTTCAAGGTTTCTGATAGAGCCTGATAGCCAGAAACGCTAAGGTGAAGCCCATCTGTTGTATAGTCTGATTTGAGTTGCCCTTCCTGATCTAGTAGATTCTCAAAGACAGATACATATTCTACCTGCATGTAGGCTGAAGCTAGCTCTTGATAGGCTTGGTTCCAGGCCTTGATTTTCTCATTTGTACGAATATAAACTGTCTGTTTGTATTCTTCCCCCTTGATGAACTGGGAGAATAGAAACCAGCTTAATCTGTGACAGCGGATAGTCACGAGAAATACTTTGAATCACACTTTCAAGATTGGTTAGTGCTTGACTCATTGGAACATCTTTCCCAATGTCATTGGTCCCAATCAAAAGCACAATTTGATCTACTGCATCACCATAAAGATGGGCATCAAGGTTATCAAGTAAAAGGCCAGTTTGATAGCCTCGAATACCTCGATTCACAATAGTCTTTGTTGTCCCTAGTAATTCTTGCAAGGGATAATACTCAACAATAGAATCTCCAATAAAGATGATATCTGGTTCAATGACCGAAATCTGATTGAGTTCACGATACTTGGTTTGGATTTTCTCTTGCTCTTTTAAGAGCCAGTTTTCTAATAGCTGTACTGCCAAGTTATTCTCCTCTTTCTAGCCAGTTCTCTAAAACTTTGTAAACACCTGCCTGACTGTTGGCTGGAGCTACTTTTGTCGCAACTCTCTTAACAGCCTCTTCTGCATTTTCCATAGCATATGAAATTCCTGCCAACTCTAACATTTCAATGTCATTTTCACTATCACCAAAGGCCATGATTTGTTCAGGTTTAAGTTCCAACGTTTGAGCAATTCTACTAGCCCCCACGCTTTATGAATCCCATCTTGTAAGATATCAATACAGCCATAACCGCTGGAAACAGCTCGCACATGCCCATCAAATAGGTCATTAATTTCCTGCAAAACCGATTCGGATCGCTCTTCACCAACTACCATGCTCATCTTGAGAACACCACCGAAGAGATTAGGGTCAAATTCATCAACAAAGTTCATTCGTTGATAGAGCTTCTCAATCATCTCTGGAGTCATAAATTTATCTAGTTCTGTAAAAACAGTGCCTTCCTTTACAAAACCACCATTCATCGCAGTTACGACAAACTGATCCTGACATTCTCTACCTTTAAAGTGAGCTAAAGCCCTATCAACCATGGCATCATCCCAAGTTTGTGCTTGAATCAATTCATTGTTCTCGAATATCCGAGCACCGTTAGCAACTACGAGAACCACTCTTTCTGCTAGATGTCCCAGTAATTGTCGCATACGATGAACTTCATTTCCCGTTGCAATGACAAAACGAATATCACATTGGTCCAGCTTGTCCAAAATTTTTTCTAGACGAGGTAGATCCAGTTGTCCCTTGGGGTCCAACAAGGTTCCATCCATATCCGTCGCAATTACTTTAATATCCATCTTTTTCTTCTCGCTCTCCATTGCTACCACTTCAAACCTACATGCTCATTCATTTCTGTATAAGCTGTGTCTATCCGTTCTTTGGTTTCATCATCTAACTGGCTACGATATTTCCCACCCTCAATGAAATCATCTAAGATATAGGTCTGGTATAGATAGAGTGGATAACCTTCTGGAGAATAAGTTCCTTTTGGTGTCCTATTAACCCAGCTAGGATGAGCTTTAGCAGTCTCAATCGTAGTCTTTCCTGCTTTTTCTTAATGGTCACGTCCATGAGAACGCCACGTTCTGTCCATTTGGCATTTTCCTCATCCTGCATGGTTTCAATACGCTGATTCGATAGGAAATTCCCCATAGAGTAGATAATAAGTTTCTTATCCCCGTCTTTTTCAACTGTCTCAGCTGGTTCAACAACGTGAGGATGTCCACCGAAGATAATATCAGCTCCCCAGTCAATCATTTTATGGTAGAGTTTCTTTTGCTCTTCAGTTGGTTCCAATTGATACTCAATTCCCATCTGAGGCATAACAACCGTTATATCTGCTTCTTTTTCAGCTCTTTCAATTTCGGCCTTCATTTTTTCTTCGTTGAGGTCAGAAAGATGATTGTCGTAATCTTCTTTAGAAATGTATTCTTCAATACCGTTGAAGCCATAAGAATAAGCTAGAAGAGCAACTTTTATGCCCTTGACTTCCTTGATGACGATAGGCGCCTTATCTCTTGGTTCATGGGTGTAAACTCCGATTGGTGTCATTCCAGCTTTTTCGATAGCATCAGCAGTTGAAAAAACTCCCTCAATCTGAGAATCTAAGATATGATTGTGAGCCAAGTCTAACACTTGGTAACCAGCATCTTTTATAGCATCCATGACTTCTCCTGGTGCATTAAACAAAGGATAACCTGCAAGATAGTGGTCTTTATTTACGGTTCCTTCAAAATCACCAATAACTAGGTCTGCTTGTTTGAGCCAAGGTTTTACATACTCAAAGTTTTCATGAAAATCATAAGTCCCATCTTCCTTTAGGGCAGTTCGATAGATCGGAATATGATAGAGGAGGTCACCATTTGCCATGATGCGAACACTCGTTTCTTCTTCCGTTACGGAATTCTTACCTTTAGATTCTGAATTCTGACTCACTGCAGGTGCATTCCTATTCCACAATGGAACTCCCTTTATTCCTTGAGCTAATAAAGTCAAAGCCATCGAAATCGCAACAACAATCAACAACACAAAAACAAAGGTTTTATTACTCCACTGTCGATAGTTTTTGAAAAATTGGATAGACTCTCTGACAACTGGTAATCCTGATTGCTTTTTTCTTCTACTACGTTTTTCCATATCTTTTCTCCTTGCTTTTTGATGCAATTCTCCTTACCTTATTATACCACAGACAAATAGCTATTTCCCTTTATTAGCAACTTCTATGACTTTCTTTCTCAACTATTTTGTGTTATCATGGAATTGTAATGGAAGGAAGGAGAGAAGATGTCTGCTATAGAACGTATTACAAAAGCTTCACATTTAATCGATATGAAAGATATTATCCGCGAGGGCAATCCAACCCTACGTGCAGTTGCTGAGGAAGTCACTTTCCCATTGAGCGATCAAGATATCATCCTTGGTGAGAAAATGATGCAATTTTTGAAACATTCACAAGACCCAGTTATGGCTGAAAAGTTAGGTCTACGTGGAGGAGTCGGACTTGCTGCACCACAATTAGATATCTCAAAACGCATCATTGCTGTTTTAGTTCCTAATATCACCGAGGAAGGTGAAACACCTCAAGAAGCCTATGACTTACAAGCTGTTATGTACAATCCTAAGATTGTCTCACACTCAGTCCAAGACGCTGCTCTAGGAGAGGGAGAAGGTTGCCTATCAGTCGATCGTACTGTCCCAGGTTATGTTATCCGCCATGCTCGAGTAACTGTCGACTACTTTGACAAAGATGGCGAAAAAGCATCGCATCAAGCTAAAAGGCTACAACTCCATCGTTGTACAACATGAAATCGACCACTTAAATGGTGTTATGTTTTTATGATCGTATCAATGAAAAGGATCCTTTCGCAGTCAAAGAAGGTTTACTCATTCTGGAATAAAGAAAAATCCCGTTGAAAGACGGGGTTTTATGTTATAATAGAGCCATGAAAACAAATGATATTGTCTATGGCGTTCACGCCGTTACCGAAGCACTGTTAGCAAATACTGAAACAAACTCTATCTCCAGGATGATTTACGAGGTAAGAATGTAGAAAAAGTCAAGGAACTGGCGACTGAAAAAGAAAGTATCCATCTCTTGGACTTCAAAAAAATCACTTTCCGAGATGACTGAAGGAGCTGTCCACCAGGGTTTTTGTCCTACGTGTTTCTGAATTTGCCTATACTGAACTTGAGCAGATTCTTGCTCAGACTCGTCAAGAAGAAAAACCCACTAGTATTGATCCTCGATGGACTAACTGACCCTCATAACTTAGGGTTCTATCCTAAGAACAGCCGATGCAACCAATGTTTCAGGCGTCATTATTCCCAAGCATCGAGCTGTTGGTGTGACACCCGTAGTTGCAAAAACAGCAACGGGTGCCATTGAGCATGTGCCTATCGCTCGCGTTACCAATCTCAGCCAAACCTTGGACAAGCTAAAAGAAGAAGGCTTTTGGACCTTTGGAACTGATATGAATGGAACTCCTTGCCATAAATGGAACACCAGTGGAAAGGTCGCCCTCATTATCGGAAATGAAGGAAAAGGTATCTCAAGTAACATCAAAAAGCAGGTGGACGAGATGATCACCATTCCAATGAATGGACATGTACAGAGTCTCAATGCAAGCGTTGCTGCTGCTATTCTTATGTACGAAGTCTTCCGCAATCGATTATAAAAAAGTGAGGTTGGGACAAAAGATCCCGACCTCACTTTTTATTAGCAATCAAACTTTGACGCGGTAGCTGATTGAACTTTTTGTTCGTCTTTTAGACTCCAAAAAGCTCCTAATCATCCTCGCGGGGCTGGGACTACGAAATCAAGACTTTGTCTATCGATTTCTGTCCCACCGCCTTTTTAACTATGTTCAGTAATATATTTATAGGCTTCTTGACCTGCAATCGCACCATCTCCAACTGCTGTTGTAACTTGGCGAAGGTCTTTCTGACGAACATCTCCAACTGCAAAGACACCTGCAACACTTGTCTTCATGTGGTCATCTGTCACAATCCAACCTGCCTCATCTTGGATTTGTAAATCTTTTGTAAAATCGCTAACTGGATCTAAACCAACATAGATGAAGACACCTCCAAAGGCATGTTCAGTCACTTGATTTGTTTTAACATTTTCAATGACAACTGACTCCACACGGTTTTCACCCTTGATTTCTTTGACAACAGAATCCCAAATGAAGTTGATTTTTTCATTGGCAAAGGCGCGATCTTGCAAGACTTTTTGGGCACGAAGTTCATCACGACGGTGAACGATGGTTACAGATTTGGCGAACTGTGTTAAGAAGATTGCTTCCTCAACCGCTGAGTCACCACCACCTACAACCAACAAATCTTGGTCACGGAAAAAGGCTCCATCACAAACCGCACAGTAGGAAACTCCACGACTATTCAGTTCTTCTTCTCCTGGAACTCCTAAGAGGCGATGTTTTGAACCAGTCGCTACGATAACTGTGCGAGTTTCAAATTCTTCATCGTCTGTGATTACTTTCTTAACATCACCATGGTCCTCAATATTTTTTTACAAAAGCCATAGAGATGTTCAACACCTAGATTTTCAAGAGGTTCAAACATCTTTTCTGCTAACTCAGGTCCACTAATGTTAGCATAACCTGGATAGTTTTCAATGTCAGAAGTATTGTTCATCTGACCGCCAGGAAGACCACCTTCAATCAAAGCTACTTTGAGATTGTCATGAGTCGCATACAAGGTCGCAGTCATCCCAGCAGGACCTGCACCAACAATAATCGTATCGTACATTCTATTTCCTTCTTTCTTGTTGTAACTATTCTTATTCTAACGGATAAAATCCTATTTGACAACTATTAAGCCTTGAGAACCAACAAGATGCTCATGGTTGCAAAAGACAATACTGGAATTGTTAGAACTCCAATCATAATCATATCATAGAGGTGAGCTTGACGCTCCTTAGCAGTTTTATCCACACCTGATAGAGCTCTTAAAACCAATCCAAATCCCTAAGACAACCAAGACTAGTAAAAATCGTCAAAACCAAACTCTCTAAATACAAAAGCAAATAGCTGAACTAGCATGCTCTCTCTCATTTCTATTATTTTTTTAAAGAGCAAACCCAGTTAGCTTAGCCAACTGAGTTTTTTTCTTATCTTCTATTATATCAGATATAGGTCCGTTTGTAACTAGCAAAGAACTCTTTTTGTTCGTTCTTCTTTAGGATGGTTAATAATCTCATCCGGTGTTCCAGATTCAATAATCTTTCCTTTATCCAAGAATAAAACCTTATCCGCTACTTGAGCAACAAATGACATATCATGACTAACCAAAACCATGGTTTGACCTGATTTTGCAGCATTGGCAATCGATCTTTCTACCTCACCAACCAATTCTGGATCAAGTGCTGAAGTCGGTTCATCCAAGAGTAAGACGTCTGGTTTCATAGCTAGGGCACGCGCTATAGCTACCCGTTGTTTTTGTCCCCCAGACAAGTGACGCGGATAATGCTGTTCACGATCAGAAAGCCCAACCTTAGCTAGCTCTTCCTTAGCAATTTCAGTCGCTTCTTCATCCGATAGTTTTTTAACGACCACCAAGCCTTCTTTTACATTGTCTAACGCTGTTCTACGCTCAAATAAATTAAACTGTTGGAAAAACCATCGATAGTTTGCGACGAAGAGTTAGAATTTCTTCTTGCGTAATTTGAGAAAAAAATCAACTTTGAAATCATCAATCTGAATACTTCCACTATCAGGAGTTTCTAGATAGTTTAGGCTACGAAGAAAAGTTGATTTCCCAGCTCCCTGAAGAACCGATTAAGGCGACAACTTCTCCTTTTTGAATATCTAAATTCAGATGATCCAAAAACGGTTTGACCTGAAAAAGGATTTGCTTAAATTTGAAATTTTAATCATTAGCGAAGCTCTCCTTTCACATCTGTCTCAACATTATCTGGTGCTGTAATAGCCATTTTTTTCTTTCAATGAAACGGCCAAGATTTTCAATAACGATATTTACCACCCAGTAGACAAGGGCAACTGAGATAAAACGTTCAAAGTAACGATAGTCTGCACCACCCAAAATCTGAGCTTGGGCAAAGACTTCTACAACACCTGCACTGAAGGCTAGGGAAGTCCCCTTGGTCAAGCCAATCAAGGAGTTAATCAAGGTTGGTGTTGCAACTACTGCTGCATTGGGAATAATCACACGACGATAAACTTGCGCACGTGTCATACCAAGACTACGAGCGCTTCAATTTCCCCTGGATTTACAGAAAGAATGGGCTGCACGGATAGTTTCACTAGCATAGTCTGCCTCGTTAAAAGCAAATGCCACAATCGCAAATGTCGCTGCTGGAATCGCATTAATGTTTAGAGAAGTTCCCCATTGTTGATTCAAGGCTTTCAAAGCTAATGGAATCCCATAATAAGTCAACATTAGTTGAACTAAAATTGGGGTTCCTTTTAGGAAACTAACAAAAAAGGCTTGTAATGGGTATATAAATCTAACTCGGTTGATTTTAACGATAGCAAAGATTAGGGCTAGCATGATACCAAAAAAGGCACCGAATACCGTTAACATCAATGTTGTAGGTAATTGCTGTACAATTCTTGGAATCCCATCAAAGACCGAACGCCAACTAAAAAGTTTGCCATCTGGGATATATTGCATCAAATTTTGATACCAATCAGATGCTAAAATCGTTGTAACATTCATAGAAACATCCTCTCAAGATAATGATTCATTCTATCATACTTATGCTCTAATTAAAAAAATATTTGCTACGAGCATATCAGACTTCATCTACCTTCTAGTTTATCATACTTTAAAAGTGGGAGGTTATATATTTTATCTATCAAGGAGATAGAAAAAAACTAATTCAAATCCAAGTCCTTGTATGTCTTACGGTAGCCAATTTGTTTTTACAAGACCATTTTCAACAAGTATTGGACGTTTCAATAGCATACCATCACTAGCCAAGAGTTTGGGTCGCTTCTTTGTTTGACAATGTTCCAACCTTATCTTTCAATCCGAGTTCACGATATTTGATTCCACTAGTATTGAAAAAAATTGCTTCAATTCAAATCCCGAAGTTTCGAGCCAGTTTAAAATGACCTTTTCACTCGGAGTCTCTTCAACGATATGAACGTCTTTATATTCTAGTCCGAGTTGATCTAATTCTTTCTTAGCTTTTTTACAAGTTGTACATTTTGGATATTCGATAAATTCTAACATTTTCTTCTCTTTCTATTTTTTTATTTTTCTTGATAACTTGCACCTTCATGCCTCAAGAGCCAAGCCTTCTTTTCGAGTCCCCAAGCGTAGCCTGTCAGACGTCCTCCAGCACCTAGCACACGGTGACAAGGTACAAGGATAGACCAGGGATTGCGACCTACTGCTCCTCCGACTGCTTGAGCAGAAGCCACCTGCAAGTCCTTAGCTATTTGCCCATAAGTAACTGTCTGACCAAAAGAAATTCCCTCGCAAGTAGTTCCAGACTCTTTTTTCAAAGTCACTACCGACAGGAGCTAAAGGTAATTCAGATAAGTCTTGATCTTGCCCCTTAAAAATAAGTCTCTAAATAGGAAGTAATTTGATTTAAAATGGGATGACTCTCAACAACAGTCACATCATTTTCAGATAATCTCTTCTCAAAAATCGCTCTTTTCTTCAATCCATATTCCAAACAAATAGTGGTCATCTGCTACCAGAGATAGGGGGCCAATCGGTGACTTGTATAGCATCTTTACATACTTCTTAGGCATTTGATTTTAATTTTTTTGATAGGCCAAGCGTTCCCCGTCTACTGGAACTTTACCAACCTGTTTTGAAGCCAAGTTTTTCAAAGATATGCTTTGCATGGCTATGTTTTTAGCGTGCGTATCTGAACGAAAATCTAGGTAATCGAAGCCTTCAATCAAGCCTTCTAAAAAGGTCTGAGCAACACCTTGACCTTGCGCATCTCTAGCAACAGCAATACGGTGAAATACTAAGTATTCTGCTTCTTTTCCCTCCCAGTTGCCATCATAAATTGCTTCATAAGCTTTTTCTGGGCTCTTAGTCACTGCTGCATAGGCTAAAAGGTCACCTTCGTCTAGGGCTACATAAGCTTGACCAGAGATGATATCTTCAATAATGGTATCTGCATCTGGGTAGCCGTTTTGCCACTGAGTGCTACCAGCTTCTGCTAAATATTTCTTGGCTCCCTCAATCACTTGCATAATTGCATCAACTTCGTTTGGAAAGGCTAAGCGAATCTCCATCATTTATCCTCTTTTCATACTATTTTCTCTCATCATAGCATAAATTATTTCTTTCTACAAGCACTTGAAACTTGACTTATTATTTCTAATATTTTATAATCTAGTTATTAAAACTAGATAAAAAAAGGAGTTGAAAAATGAATACTACTTTTTTTCCTATCCAAAATGGGAAGAAATTCCAAGTATCAATCTCTATCTGGACCAGGTTCTGCTTTATGTCAATCAAATCTGTCCTCCTGCTTCTCCTGACAAGGAGAAAGGTTTGACAGCATCCATGGTGAACAACTATGTCAAACACGGTTATATCAGTAAACCAGAAAAGAAAAAATATCAACGCAAACAAATCGCACGATTGATTGCTATTACCACTCTCAAGTCTGTTTTTTCTATCCAAGAAATTGCTCAAACCCTTAATACCCTACACACAGACACTAATTCAGAAGAACTTTACAATGCTTTTGTGGACTATATGAATGAAGATATTGATCCAGCTAATCCTATTATCCAGTCAAGCTGTCAAACAGTCAAACTCTATCATCAAACACTTGCACTAGTCTATTCAGAAACCGAAGAGGAGGAAACAAATGAATACTAGTTTCAAACTTAGTAAACGACTTAGTTTTGGAGAAGAAATTGCCAACAGTGTTACCCATGCTGTAGGAGCATTTATCATGCTCATCCTACTTCCCATTTCATCTACTTACAGTTATGAGGCACATGGTTTCTTATCGTCTATCGGTGTTTCCATCTTCGTCATCAGCCTCTTTCTCATGTTCTTATCATCAACTATTTATCATTCTATGGCTTATGGTTCGACTCATAAGTATGTCTTGCGTATCATCGACCATTCTATGATTTATGTGGCAATCGCTGGATCTTATACTCCTGTGGTTTTAACTTTGATGAACAACTGGTTTGGTTATCTCATTATTGCTATCCAGTGGGGGACAACTATTTTTGGTATTCTTTACAAAATTTTTGCCAAAAAAGTCAATGAAAAATTCAGCCTCATCCTTTACCTCATCATGGGATGGCTTGTATTGGCTATCTTACCAGCAATCATCAGTCAGACAAGTCCAATATTTTGGAGTCTTATGGTATCAGGTGGCCTTTGCTATACAGTTGGCGCTGGATTCTACGCTAAAAAGAAACCATACTTCCATATGATTTGGCATCTCTTCATTCTAGCAGCCTCTGCTCTCCAATACATTGCTATTGTTTATTACATGTAAAAAAGAAGTTGGGAAAAATCCCAACCTCTTTTTTTATTTACACATATTCATAAAGTACTGATGCAGGCGAAGATCATTTGTCAATTCCGGATGAAATGAAGTCACTAGCATATTCTTTTCTTGAGCAGCAACGATTTGATGATTCACTACTGCCAGAACATCAACACCCTTACCAACTTCACTAATAATAGGTCCACGGATAAAGGTCATGGGAATTTTGCCGACGCCCTTACAGTCTGCTTCTGTATAAAAGCTTCCTAGCTGACGTCCATAGGCATTGCGCTCTACTACTATATCCATAGTCGCTAGATGGCTTTCCTCTTGAGAAGTGATTTGTTTTGCTAGCAAAATCAAACCGGCACAAGTCCCAAAGACTGGTAAGCCATTGAGAATAGCTTCTCTTAGAGGGAGTAGCATCTGCTGATCTCGTAAGAGCTTACCCATGGCCGTTGACTCACCTCCTGGCAAAATCAAACCTGATAGCTCACTTCGGAGTTGCTGAAAATCTTCTAGATTTCGCAATTCAATACTTTCAACTCCTAGTTGAGCAAGCATTTTCTCGTGTTCTACAAAGGCACCTTGTAAGGCCAATATTCCGATTTTCATCTATTTTTCCTCGCTCAGCCATGAGAATTTGGATCTCGTTCTCGTTGATACCTACCATGGCTTCTCCCTAAATCTTCAGAGATTTCAGCTAGAATTTGAGGATTTTGATAATTCGTAACAGCCTTAACAATAGCAGATGCACGTTTGACAGGATCACCTGACTTGAAAAATCCCTGAGCCAACAAAGACGCCTTCCGCACCGAGTTGCATCATAAGAGTCGCATCTGCTGGTGTTGCACACCACCAGTCGCAAAGTTGACAACTGGTAATTTCCCATGTTCGTGGACGTATTGAACTAATTCTACTGGAACTTGGAGTTCTTTTGCTGCGACATAGAGTTCATCTTCACGGAGATTTTGAATGCGACGGATTTCTTGATTCATCATACGCATATGACGGACTGCCTGAACGATGTCTCCTGTTCCCGGCTCCCCTTTTTGTACGAATCATTGATGCTCCTTCAGCGATACGACGCAAGGCTTCTCCTAGGTCTTTAGCACCACAAACAAAAGGAACTTGAAATTCTTTCTTGTCCACATGGAAACGATCATCAGCTGGAGATAGAACTTCGCTCTCATCAATATAGTCAATCTCGATTGCTTCTAAAATTTGAGCTTCGACAAAATGTCCAATTCGAACCTTAGCCATAACTGGAATGCTGACCGCTTCTTGGATTTCCTTAATCATCTTTGGATCACTCATGCGAGAGACACCACCCAGCGCACGAATATCAGCTGGGATTCGCTCCAAAGCCATCACTGCTGCTGCACCTGCAGCCTCAGCAATTCTTGCCTGTTCAGGATTTTGAACATCCATGATGACACCACCTTTAAGCATCTGTGCCAAATTTTTGTTTAATTCATAACGATTTTCAGTCATTTTTTCTTCCTCAATAGTTGTATTGGTAGCTACAGTTTTATTGTACGGTAAAAAAGACTGCATAACAAGATAAAATAAATCAATTTGTCCGGGTACAATTGTCTCTATCACAAAAAAAGCACCCACATCGGGTACTTTTATTTCTTAGATTTTTTAATACTTTTCACAAGATAAAAGAGATATCCTGAAACCATATAAGCAACAAAGATAGTTGCTGCCCATTTAAAGACAAAGCCCCAACCATGTTTGGTAGCATTCAAAAAGAAATAAGGGAAGGGACTATCCTTAGCATTAGGGACATCCATCTTTAGGACAAAACCGTTTAAGAGGGCAAAAATCATATAAAGCAAAGGAAGACTAGTCCAAAGCATGGGATCAACCAACTTATATTGGCGACTCTTGTCAAAAATAATTGTATCTGCTAAAAACCAGAGAGGGACAATATAATGGCAAAGGAAATTTTCCAAACGGTAAAAATCCGTCGTCAAAGGAGCTAGCATGAAATGATAGATGACACAAGTAATCATAATACTCATAGTGACGCCACCTTTGAGACGTAGAATACCAGGACTCTGCCAACTATCACCACCACTACGCATCTTTAACAAAAGATAACCTGTAAAGAGTACAACCAAAAGGTTAGAAAGTACTGTGTAGTAAAGCAACATCCCTAAACCACCGCGTTTGGTAATCTCCAAGTATACACCGGTAAAGGTCGCTATAAATAAAAAAAGATACGACTATAAAATATTACTTTTTCATTTTTTTAATCATGATTAAATTTTCTTCACAAATTCTGATTTAAGTTTCATAGCGCCAAAAACCATCAATTTTACAGTCGATGTTGTGGTCACCTTCTACAATACGGATGTTTTTTTAACACGAGTTCCTTGTTTGAGGTCTTTTTGGAGCCCCTTTGACTTTAAGGTCCTTAATCAAAGTGACTGTATCTCCATCAGCTAGTTTATTTCCATTTGCATCGATGGCAACAACTCCTTCTTCAACTTCTGCTTGCTCAGCAGGATTCCACTCATAAGCACATTCTGGGCAAACAAGAAGTGCCATCTTCATATACGTATTCTGAATTACATTTTGGGCAATTTGGTAATTGACTCATGTTATCTCCTTAAAAAATTTATGATTATTTGATTGTCAAATTTTTCTTTAACAGCAACTATTATACCTTAAAACAGACTATTTGACAAATCATGATAAAAAAACGACAAACCGAAATTCAGTTCATCGTTTTTATAGTTCTTACAAATGTTTTTGGGCTTCTGATTTAATTTTTTCAACAACTTCTAAAATAGAGAGTCCAGTCGTATCCAAATAGATTGCATCCTCGGCTTGCTTGAGAGGTGAAGTTTCACGATGACTATCTTTATAATCACGCGCAGCAATCTCTTCTTTCAAAGTTTCCAAATCTGTTTCGATTCCCTTTGAAAGATTTTCTTTGTAACGACGTTCTGCACGTTCATCTACAGATGCTACAAGAAAAATCTTCAATTCAGCCTTAGGCAAGACTACTGTTCCAATATCGCGGCCATCCATAACGATACCACCTTGTTGGGCAATTTCTTGCTGAAGGGCTACCAATTTTTCACGAACAGCTGGAATCGCCGCAAAAGCAGAGACAGCGTTGGTTACCTCATTTTTCTCGGATTGGATTTGTTACATCTACATCTCCAACGAAAAACAAGTTGTTCTCCATTTTCAGCACGTCCAAAAGCTAATTGGATATTGTTCCAATAATTCAAGAAGTTGAGATGGCTCATCTGGGCTAATTTGGTTTTTCAATGCGATGTAAGTCGCAGCACGATACATAGCGCCTGTATCGAGATAAGTATAGCCAAAGTCCTTAGCAATAATCTTAGCTACTGTACTCTTACCACTGGAAGCTGGCCCATCAATAGCAATCTGAATTGTTTTCATTGTCACTCCTATCTTGTCTTAAGGACATCACCAGGATTTGCAAACCAAGTTCCTGAAGACATATGACCAGGATTCAAGGCTTCAAGTTGAGCAATAGAGATTCCAGCGCGAGCCGCAATGGCTGCTTCTCCTTCTCCTGCCATGACTGTAATAGTTCCTTCAGAATCAGTATGTGCCTCTGTATGTTCTTGTTGAGTTTTCTCTGCTTCTGTTGACTCTGTTGACTGAGCAGTAGTAGCCACTGTTGTAACTTCTTCTACTTTTGGAGCTGAAGAATCATAAAAATCTTTCAAAGCTGAAGTGCGATCACTTCCGCCTGATGACAAGTAAACCAATACAACTACCATCCCAACAACAATGACAAAGAAGAGAATAGCTAGAACCGTTAAAATACGATTGGCCACGACACCTGAACCTTTTTTGTTTCGTTGACGGCGTTCTGTTCTTGATTCCTCTTCTTGGTTTTCATAAATATCTTCTTGCCACGGTTCCTTTTCCATACCTTACTCCTTGAGTTTTTTTTAGTTTCTTATTACAATATAAATATGAAGATTAGACTTATACCTGAACGTTGCATCGCTTGTGGGCTCTGCCAAACTTATTCAGAATTATTTGATTACCATGATAATGGTATAGTCCGTTTTTACGATGAATCTGAACAATTAGAGCGAGAAATTGCTTTGCAACGACGACATTTTTAGAAGCCGTTAAAAAAATTGCCCTACTCGTGCTCTGATTATAGATGAATCTTAAAATTTGGTGGAACATCGATCTCTAATTTCCACTCCCTCTAGTTTAGCATATTTTTTTCTAGAAAAATTATAGTCTTTTTGCTAGCTATTTTTTTATACAATTTTACTTTTTATTTGTTCCAGCATTTCAATAATAAATAAACTGTTCTTTTAAGACATTTTTCTATCACTTAAGCACTAATCAAATTTTTTATTTCAACCACATATAAAGTTATAAAAAAAGAGGAATTACTTCCTCTTTTTTTGTTTAATCAAACGATTAGTCTTCAAATCCATCTGGATGCTTGCTTTGCCAACGCCATGCATCTTCACACATTTCTGTAATACCAAGTCCAGCTTCCCAACCTAGTTCTTCCTTAGCTTTTGCTGGGTCTGAGTAGCAAGCTGCGATATCACCTGGGCGACGTTCAACGATACGGTATGGAATTGGGCGTCCAACAGCTTTTTCCATATTTTGGATAATTTCAAGAACTGAGTAGCCTTTTCCAGTCCCAAGGTTATACACATTGAGTCCTGAGCCTTTTTGAAGCTTCTTAAGGGCGGCAACGTGTCCTTTGGCTAAGTCAACGACGTGAATATAGTCACGAACACCTGTTCCATCTTCAGTATCGTAGTCATCTCCGAAGACTTGAACTTGTTCTAACTTACCAACTGCGACTTGTGTTACATACGGCAAAAGGTTGTTTGGAATGCCGTTTGGATTTTCTCCTAGGTCACCACTCTCATGCGCCCCAATTGGGTTGAAGTAACGAAGTAAGACAACGTTCCACTCTGAATCTGCTTTATGGATATCTGTCAAAATTTCTTCAAGCATAAGCTTGGTACGGCCATAAGGGTTGGTAGCTGAAAGTGGGAAATCTTCTAGGATTGGAACAGTATGTGGATCTCCATAAACTGTTGCTGAAGAACTGAAGATAATGTTCTTACAGTTGTTTTCTTCCATTGCCTTCAAAAGGCTAACTGTACCGGCAATATTGTTATCATAGTAGGCAAGAGGGATACGAGTTGACTCACCAACTGCCTTCAAACCTGCAAAATGGATGACTCCTGTAGGTTCTTCCTGTTTGAAAATATCACGAAGCGTATCTGTGTCACGAATATCTGCTTCGTAGAAAGGAATTTCAACTCCTGTAATTCTTTCCACTACTTCTAAACTTTTACGGCTACTGTTGACCAAGTTATCCACTACAACAACCTGATGTCCAGCTTGGACCAGTTCGATGACCGTGTGAGTTCCGATAAAACCTGCTCCACCTGTTACCAAAATCTTTTCTTGCATCATTTTTCCTCAATTCTTGAATTATTTTTTTTCATTTTACCATTTTTTTGATGGGGAAATGTCATTTGCTACCCTAATCCTATCGTAAAAAACTAGGTAAAAAGTTTACGATTATTTCTCTTTAATATATCTTTCAGTCGGATAATCCGCTGGATCCAAGACTCCTTTTCTCCCTTGAAGCATTTGGGCTAAGTGATAGCCTATAATGGGTCCAGTTGTCAATCCTGACGATCCTAATCCACTCGCAGCAAATACTCCTGACAAGTTTGGCACTTGTCCGAAAAACGGCGAAAAATCATTCGTATAAGCCCGAATTCCTACACGTTCACCACTTATCATTGCATCTTTTAAGCTAGGATAAAACGAACTTGCTGCTGCAGCCATTTGTTGGAGCAAATTCTCATCAACTGCTAGGTCAAATCCCATGTCATTTTCATGGGTAGCTCCTAGAGATAATTTACCTACCGGAAATGGTATCAAATCCCACTCACCTTCCGGCATAACTACAGGGTAAGTTCCCATGTCTTGTGGCACTTGGTAATCTCGGAGTTGCCCCTTTTGAGGCCGAACATCCACCTCATATCCTAATGGCTCTAAGATGTGGCCAAGCCAAGCTCCTGTGGATAAGATGACTTGGTCAAACATTTGATCGTCTATCTGATAGCCCGATGATAGAGGGGTTAGACTGACCTCTTTATTTATGACCTTCACTTGACTGGCTTCCAGTAAGCGACTCACTAGGAGTTGCCCATCTACTCGAGCTCCACCAGAAGCATAGAGTAAACGTTCAAATCCCTCAAGACCGGGAAATAAGTTACTAGCAGTTGCTTGGTCCAAAATGGCTAATTCTCCAATCAAGGGAGATTCATCTCTACGTTGCAGAGCCAGTTGATAGAGCTCTTCTAGCTTAGAGTCATCGTTTTTAAGAAGAAAGACACCAGAACCTTGGTAAAAATCAACATTTTGACCCGATTTTTCTAGGTCAGCTAATAAATCTACATAGAAATCAGCTCCTAGGCGCGCCATCTTATACCAAGCCTTATTGCGTCGTTTAGAAAAACCAGGGACTAATAATTCCTGCCATGACCTTGGTTGCTTGGCCGTGTCCAAAAATCAAAAAAACAGTTACTTCGATATCAGCTTCCTTAGAAAGATAGTAGGCAGCTGTGGCCCCTACAATTCCTGCACCTACAATGGCAACTTTTTTCATTGTCTTTACCTTCTAACTAGATATGATGGAATGGATTGGTGGACGCTTGACTCGCGATAACCTCTAGAGACCAAGCATTCTCTTCCTTCCATTCATTCAGGAACGCTGCAATTTTTTCAACAAAGAGAACTTCAATATAGTGGCCTGGATCCAGAGCCAACAAGCCGTCTGACAACATATCTTGGGCAGTGTGGTAATAGATGTCACCAGTAATGTAAACATGAGCTCCTTTTGCTAAAGCATCAGAGTAGAAAGACTGCCCACTGCCACCACAAATAGCTACTCTTGAGATTGTTTTTTGCAAATCAGTCTCTTTATAATACACCATACGAAGGCAATCTAGACCAAATACTTCCTTAACATGACTAGCAAATTCTTCAAACGTTTGAGGTTTAATATTGCCAATACGCCCGATGCCACGTTCAGGACCTGTCTCCTGTAGATAAGTTGTATCCTTAATATCCAATAGTTGGCAGAACCAGTCATTAAGGCCGTTTTCAACAATATCAATATTAGTATGGCTAACATAGACTGCAATATCATGCTTGATTAGATCAATATAAATCTGATTTTGAGGGCGACTAGCTACCAAGTCCTTTATCGGACGGAAGATGGGCGCGTGCTTAACAATAATTAAGTCGACTCCTTTTTCAATAGCTTCAGCTACAGTCTCTTCACGAATATCAAGGGCAACCATAACTTTTTGGATGTCCTTATCTAAAGTTCCGATCTGCAGTCCACGACTATCACCCTCCATAGAAAATTCTTGGGGGCAATAGGTTTCATAACGCTTAATCACTTCACTTGCTTGCATGGAGCACCTCCTTGATGGCTTGAATTTTATCTACTAAAACTTGACATTCTTCATGATTTTTTTCTGGGGATTTGACTAAGGGCAAATTCGAGCTTACTTGCTTCTCTTTTGCCACTTTTTGGACAAATACGGGGCTAAGTTCTTTAGAGAAAAAGGACCAAAACGGGTGTCACTTGCTGACAATTTCATTTCTCCAGCTTCCACTACTAGAATCTCGTAAAATTTTTCCAGCTTCCTCTAAAAATACTTTCAGCTACAATCTGAAATCCATGCTCTTGTAACCAAGTACGTAACTCATCTTCACGATTATTGGGTTGAAGAATCAATCGCTCAACATTGGCTAGTTTATCCAAAGCCCTCTTCTAATATCGTAGCAATCAAACGACCACCCATTCCTGCAATAGTGATAACAGAGACCTGGTCACTTTCTTCGAAAGGTCTGCTAAACCATTGGCTAAACGAACCTGAATTTTCTCAGTCAAGCCATGACTTTCAACATTTCTAACTGCAGATTGATAGGGTCCCTCTACAACTTCACCCGCGATGGCAGCTTCAATATGACCTTTTTCAACTAATTCAATAGGTAAATAAGCATGGTCGCTCCCAACGTCCAGCAAAAACAGCTCCTTGGGGGAACAAAAAGAAGCTACTGTTTCTAATCTCTTTGAAATCATCTTCTCTCACTTTCAAAAACTCTATTTCCCTTTATTATACCATATTTTATCTGGCTATCCTGCACCTAAAAAAGACCGCAATCATAGATTGCAGTCTTTCTTTATCTTTTAACTTGATAACGACTGGTTAGAATGAAAATCACTGTAAAGATCAGCATCATGGCCCCATAGACAGTCAACGTTTGTCCAGTCAAGGTTGAAATTTCAAGCAATTTTTGGATTCTTGGGAATAGAGCTGTTCCAAGAAAACCTCCAACTGACCAAATAATCAATAGCACACGCCACAAGCTAAATGGCAAGCAAGCTCTAACTACAGACATAAAACCAATCGATGCCAATAGATAATACAGAAGTGTCGAAATTTCAATGTCGGTCCAGCCTTGACTGGTTCCAAAAATTTTAACAAAGAGAACACTAAAGACTACCATCAAGGCACTTGGTAAAGCTCGAAGCATGGATTTTCTGAGGAAGTTTTGTTCCACAGGTTTGATATTTCGTTCAAAAGTTAATACAAACGGTGGGAATCCTTCCACGAACTGGTCAATCATAGTTATCTGAATCGGAATGAATGGGAAAATCAAAATCCATTCAGTACGTCCCAACAAAGCACTGGCAATACAGATAACTGCTAGCAAGAAGGAATAGATTGTCTTAATCAAGAAAATCGGAGCAATGTGGGCAATATTATTGACCACACGACGACCTTCGAAGAGAATCTCAGGAACATCATTGAAATCTGAATTCAAGAGAACCAGATTTGCAATCTGACGAGTTGCTGGGTCTCCCTCAGCCATAACAATGGAACAGTCTGCCTCACGCAGAGCTAGGATATCATTGACACCATCCCCTGTCATTGCTGTAGTATGTCCTGCTTTTTTCAGAGTTTGGATGATGAGTTTCTTTTGATGAGGTGAAACACGTCCGAAAATGGCTGTTCCTTCAGCCATGGCTATCAATTCTTCATCATTAATTTTCGAACAATCTACATAGCTGTGATAGTCTGCAAAACCAGCCTTCTGGGCAATACTTGAAACAGTGACTGGATTATCACCAGAGATAATTTTCAATCCCACTTCCTGAGAACGAAGATAGTCTAGCGTCTCAGCAGCACCTTCTCGAATCGGATCTAGAATCTCAAGCAAAGCCAAAGCCTGAATATCAGATGGCTTTTGTGGCTTGTGATGGTCAAGTTTTTCTTGACTGAGCGCTAACACCAAGACACGAGATCCTCGTTCAAGAGCTTCTCTAGCTTCAGGAACTTCAGCATCCAACAACATCTCCGGTGCGCCTAGGAAACAGTTCCTAGACCTTCCAACTCCATTGCTCCCCATTTTCGATCACTTGAAAATGGAAGGCTAGAAATCATCGGATAAGCTACCTCTCCCGCAAAACACTTTCGAATAGCTTGGGCAGTTGGATTTTTATCCTCACTGTGTGCCATATAACTAGTTAGCATTTTGGCAATGGAATCTTTGTCGTAAGCTTGAGTAAGAGGAAGGACCGTCTCAACTTGCATCTTCCCTTGGGTGATTGTCCCTGTCTTATCCAAGCAGAGCATATCCACACGTGCCAAGGTCTCAACAGAATACATCTCCTGCACCAAAACCTTTTTCAACCCAAGCTTGATAACAGCAGTTAAGAGAGAGGTGATGGTCAAAAGGGCTATACCTTTAGGCAACATCCCCAAAAGAGCTGTAGATGAATTGACTACAGAAGACTTGAGTGGCAGACCTTTTAAGACCAAGGCTTCAAGCAAGAGAGCAATACCAAAAGGAATGATAATTTTTCCCAGTAAAACCAGCTAACTGGTCTAGCGATTTCATGATACGAGAGTTAATTGGCTTTCACTGTCTTAGCTTCAAGCATGAGTTTAGCAAGCATAGTTATCCGCCCCAACATGATGTACCTGAGCGAGGACAGAACCACTTGCAAGAAAGCTACCCGACAACATTAAGTCTTCTACTTCTTTTTGCACCAAGTCGCTCTCACCCGTTAACATAGCTTCGTTGACTTCTGCAAAACCTTCTAATACAATGGCATCACTTGGAATCTGATCTCCTGCTGACAAGCGAATAACATCATCTAAAAACAAGCTCTTCAGGGTCCAAAGCGATCTCTTGTCCATCACGAATAGTGATAATCTTTTTCTTTATTCAAGAGATTGAGTTTATCAACCATATGTTTGGCACGTAGCTCGGTTACAATCCCAGAAAATGCATTAAAAGCAGATAACCGCAAAGAAAAACTAGGTTGCTCCAGGCTTGAACAAAGGCGAGCGCTAGGGCAATGGCAAAGTTTAAAGCATTGAATAAAAGTAAAGACATTTCTCTTCACAATCTGCCATGTACTAGTACTAGCTGAAGCTTGGAAATCATTGACCTGTCCCTGTTTTTGACGTTCTTTTGACTTCTGATTGGCTTAATCCCATAATTTTATTTTTTTATCCATAAATTCTATCATATCATGAATATTTCTAATTTCATATAAAAAAAGCTATTCCGCCTAAACAAAAAAACATTTGCCTGTCCTAGTATGATAAGGTATAATAAAAGAAAGAAAACTGAAGGAGACATCATGTTTTTATACTTATCTTCGTGGGCTGGTTATGTTGATTCTATGGTCAATTAATGGAAATGCTCACTTTCACAATACTGATAAAAATTCCGAGTCAAGATGAAAACTATATCCTAGTCGCTCCCCATCGTACCTGGTGGGATCCCAGTCTACATGGCATTTGCGACCAAAACCGAAAACAGTTTGTCTTTATGGCTAAAAAGGAACTCTTTCTCCAACCGAATCTTTGGCTGGTGGATTCGTATGTGTGGTGCCTTTCCCTATCGATCGTGAAAAATCCAAGTTCTTCTGCTATCAAATACCCAATCAATGTACTTAAAAAAGAGCAATCGCTCACTGATTATGTTTCCTAGTGGTAGTCGTCATTCTACCGATGTTAAAGGGTGGTGTTGCTCTAATCGCGAAGATGGCAAAGGTTCGCATCATGCCAGTTACTTACACTGGTCCTATGACTCTACAAAGGGCTTGTCAGCCGTGAACGTATTGATATGAACTTCGGAAATCCGATTGATATCTCAGATATTAAAAAAGATGAATGATGAGGGAATTGAGATGGTTGCAGACCGCATCCAATCTGAATTTCAACGCCTGGATGAGGAAACAAAACAGTGGCACAACAATAAAAAAAGCCAAATCCACTGTGGTGGCTCATCCGTATACCCTGCCTTGATTCTAGCAATTATAATAGGAATTCTGACAATTTTCTTTACTTTTGTTGCAAGTTTTGTTTGGAACCCAGATAAAAGAGAGCAATTACAATAGTCTAATTTTTCATAAGCCCAAGTTTATTACTTGGGCTTTTTCCAATGAGTTAGCATACTAATTAGCATATTGACAAAAGCTTAAATCTATAGTATACTTTCAAAGTAAGCTGATTTAGCTCAGTAGGCAGAGCGCATCCATGGTAAGGATGAGGTCGCCGGTTCGATCCCGGCAATTAGCATCAATTCAGCAGTTCCTATCTGGGGAGCTTTTTTTTCTTGACAAAGTATTGGCTCTATAGTAAAATAAAATCTGCGATGAGTCGATATGTAGCGAGAGCTACAATTGCGCAAAGGAGGTCATTACGCAGGAGCGGACCTTGAGAAATTGTGTGAACCAGTTTCTCACATGGAGATGCCTCTCACACTCTCTGGTTTTTCCAGAGTGTTTTTTCTTTTCTTAAACAAATAGGGTTCTGGACCTTATGAAACAAAAAAAGACCTATCATACAAGCTGTAAAGCCTAGTATGATAGGTTTTTAATGTTAGATTAACGTACTGTACGGATACGCATTGTGTTTGTACGAACAGCTTCACCAAGTGGTACACCTGCAACGATAACGATATCGTCACCAGATTCTACAAGACCTGCTTCAACTGCTTTACGTTCAGCGATTTCGAACATATCATCAGTTGATGATGGAGCTTCAGTCAACATTGGGATAACACCCCAGTTCAACATCAATCCACGCTCTGTCAATTCGTCGAATGTCAATGCCAAGATATCAGCATTTGGACGGTATTTAGAAATCAAACGAGCTGTGTGACCAGTCTTAGTCAAAGTTACAACCAATTTGATATTCATTGAGTTAGTAGCGTCTTTAACAGCTGAAGCCATAACTTCTGTCTTAGAGTTACGTTCGAAAGTATCTGAGTTCAAACGTCCGTATTCGTTAAGAAGAGTTTGAGCGTTCTTGTCAATTGTAGCCATTGTTGTTACTGACTCAAGTGGGTATTTACCGTTTGCAGACTCACCTGAAAGCATTGTAGCATCAGTTCCGTCGATAACAGCGTTAAATACGTCTGATACTTCTGAACGAGTTGCACGTGGTTTTTCAGTCATTGTTTCAAGCATGTTTGTTGCTGTGATAACAACTTTACCTGTCGCGTTCACTTTTAGTGATGATCATTTTTGGTAAACTGGAACCATTTCGAATGGTACTTCGATACCCATGTCACCACGAGCGATCATAATACCGTCAGCAGCTTCAATGATTTCGTCCAAGTTATCGATACCTTGTTGGTTTTCGATCTTGGCGAACAATTGAACATGACCGTTACCAGTTTCTTCACAGATGGCACGAACTTCTTCAACGTCTTTTGCAGTACGTACAAATGAAATCGCGATGAAGTTAATACCTTGTTCCAAACCGAAACGGATATCAGCGTTATCGCGCTCAGCAAGTGCTGGGAAAGGAATTTTCGTGTTAGGGATGTTCACACCTTTCTGCTTAGCAATAATACCGTCATTTTCAACAACTACTTCAAATTCACGAGTTTCATCGTCTTTAGCGAAAATACGAAGACCCAATTTACCATCGTCAACCAAGACTTGATGACCAACTTCAACATCATCGTAGATATCAAGACCACCAGCAACGTTCAAAGCAATCACTTCACGAGTTGATTTGATTCCTTGTTTAGTAGCAACACGGATCTTTTCACCAGTTGTATAAGAGTACTCTTTAGCATCGCCTTCGAACAATTCAGTACGGATTTCTGGACCTTTAGTGTCAAGAAGGAAACCAACTTTTTTACCTGCAAGTTTTTCTGCAAGTTTAACAGTTGCCATACGGTCACCTTGTTCTTGGTGGTCACCGTGTGAGAAGTTGAAACGGAAAGTGTTAGCTCCAGCTTCGATCAATTGAGCAATGTTTTGTGCTGAAGCTTCAACGTCAAGTTTTTCACCCCAATACCCATCATCACCAAATTTTTTACCACCACGGATTTCTACCGCAGGACCTAAGGTTGCAACGATTTTTACACGTTTGTTCATGATTTTGTGACTCCTTTATATAATTCGACCTTTTATGGTCATTTTACCAGATTAGTTAAAGTTGATTATGACAAGCTCTTGTTCAAGTCAGAAAGTTCAAGGTCAGCTTTATGAGGATTGTTAACAACAATCTTACCATCAGCTGTTAAGCTAAACAAAGCTCCCTCTTCTGCTGTTCCAAGAATTGGATTTTCAACCATTTTCTCGTTACGAATACCGACAGCAACACCACCGATTCCTTGTTTAAGGAGTTTAACAGCGTGTGCGCCCATACGAGATGCCAATACACGGTCACGAGCAGTTGGTGAACCACCACGTTGGATGTGACCAAGTTCTGTGACACGAAGGTCACTTGTATCGCCAGCTTCTTTTAGTTTTTGACCAAATTCAGCTGCTGACATGACACCTTCTGCTAAAACGATAATGTTGTGTTTTTTTACCGTGTTCATATCCAGCTTTGATGCTTGCTACGATATCTTCAAATTTGAAGCCTTCTTCAGGGATGATGATTTCGTCAGCACCTGTTGCAATACCTGCCCAAAGAGCGATATCACCTGCGTTACGTCCCATTACTTCAACAACGAAAGTACGACGGTGACTTGATGATGTATCACGAATCTTATCGATTGCATCCATTGCAGTTGTTACTGCAGTGTCAAATCCGATTGTAAAGTCAGTACCTACGATATCGTTATCGATTGTTCCAGGAAGTCCAATAGCAGGGAATCCATGCTCAGTCAGGCGCATAGCTCCATGATAAGAACCGTCACCACCGATAACCACGACACCTTCGATACCGTGTTTTTTCAATTGCTCAATCCCTTTAAGTTGACCTTCGAGTTTGGCAAACTCAGGGTAACGGGCTGAGTGAAGGAAAGTACCACCACGTGAAATGATGTCTCCTACTGAAGCAGCATCAAGTGGATAAATTTCACCAGCAACCATACCAGCGTATCCATCATAGATACCAAAAACTTCCATTCCTTCTGAGATTGCTTGACGAACAACTGCACGAATGGCGAGATTCATACCAGGGGCGTCCCCACCACTAGTCAAAAACAGCAATACGTTTCATTTGGTTTTGCTCCTTTTTTTCTTTTAACATTCTAACTGATTATACCATATTTAAAGTTAAAAATTCTTTTTATTTTCATTGATTTTTAACGATAAATCGTTTTCATGACAATCTGTTTTAAAAGATTCTTGTAAGCCAGCGTCTTTTTGCAACTAAATAACCAGGCAAAAGAATATTTTTGTTCATTTTCATAACGAATGACAACAGGAATTTGTCCCTTGTACTGATCTAAAATATGATAAATTTCAGCATCGTGGTCATGATTGGGAACTTGAATCCAAAAACGCTCACTCACTGCCTCTTTTAAATTATTTAAAACTAATTGAAGTCGTCCGTCCCTAGCCTGAACTTTCCCATTTAGGTAATAGAAACTTCCTTCGTTCAAAAGATTTTTTTAAATTTGGCGGTACTGTTCAGAAAAAAACAGTGACCTCCAAACTTGTTTTACTATCAGTAACTTTCAAAAAGGCCATGTTTTCACCTTTTTTAGTTCGAATCACTCGGATAGACTGAATCTCAACGAGAACTGTAGCTGTCTGTCCCTCGGAAAGCTCAGATAAACTCACGATCGGATACAAAGGATTCTTCGCTAAAACCAGCAATGGGTGTTGGCTAATTCCAACTCCTAACCAATCCTGCTCTTTTTGGAATTTTTCAATATTTGAAAAGTCCTCTGTATCTGTCCAACTATAGCTAGAATCTGCAAAGAGGCTACCTAATTCTTCTACAAAGATAAATAGAGTTGGTAGATTGGTTAAGATTTTTTGACGATTTTTTTATCGAATCCATCAAAAAGACCTACTTCCACTAAAAGGGGTTAAGAGGCTAATCTTTTTATAATTTTTGGGTAATCGTGTGATAAAATCTTCAACACTGCTAAATGGACGATGCTCGATAATCCAGTAGGCAAAATCACGAGGCATTCCCTTGATACTCTTAAGTCCTAGATGAATTGTCTTATCAGCTAACTTATCTTGATATGGAACCGTATTGATAGAAAGCGGAGCTAGTTCAAAGCCCATTTCAAGCGCATCTAGAATATAATCCCCGCTGGCATAATTAAGCATGACCTGATAGAAGATTGCTGGAAAATGTGTTTTAAAGTAGGCAAGCTGAAAAGCTAAGGCAGCATATGCATAAGCGTGCGAACGGTTAAAACCATAACCGGCAAATTTTTCCATTACAGCAAAAACTTCTTGAGCCTGTTTTTGTCCATGCCCTTTTTCGAGGGCGCCTTGGATAAAACTCTCCTCCATCCGATGCATCTCGGCCGCATTTTTTTTCCCCATAGCACGACGTAACATATCGGCTTTTCCAAGACTGAAACCTGCATAGCGTTGAGCTACTTGCATCACTTGCTCTTGATAAAGCATGATGCCATAGGTTGGAGCTAAAATATCTTCTAGCACAGGGTCCAGAACCGTAACCTTTTCTTTTCCATGTTTTCTGGCAACAAAGTTATCTATATAGTCGCTCGCACCTGGTCGGTTCAAGGAAGTCGTCGCCACTACTTCTTCAAAGTTTTCTGGTTTCACGCGCTTCAATAAGCGAATAGCCCCAGGTTGTTCAAACTGAAAGATTCCCTTTGTCTTACCAGCTGCAAAGAGGGCTAAGGTTGCCTTATCTTCAAGATCAATATCCTCAATTCTTAGTGAAATACCTTGAGTTTCATATAAGAGCTCCTGCATTTTTGAGCGAAGGTTAAGTTTCGTAGACCCAAGAAATCCATCTTGAGCAGGCCATTTCCTTCAACTCCATGGGCATCATACTGGGTAATGAGCATATCCTCTCCATACTTGAGAGGGATATAATCTGTTAGATTTTTGTCACTGATAACGACACCAGCTGCATGGATAGAAGTCTGTCGTGGATAACCTTCAATCTTTTTGGCAATTTCAAAGGCCTTTTGGTACTCCATCTTACTCTGAATGAGTTGTCTAAAACCAAGATTTCCTTCATAGGCTGTCGTTAGAGTATCTTTAGATCCAATTTTTTTTGTAATAGCTGTCAACTCATACTCAGGGACACCATAACGCTTGAAGATATCTCGGATGGCTTGCTTAGCTCCAAAGGTCGAGTAAGTGACAATCTGCGCAGCATGGATACTACCATAGCGGTCACGAACATAACGAATAAACTCAGGGCGATAGATATCTGGAATATCAATATCAATATCTGGCATGGTGTAACGTTCACGATTCAAGAAACGCTCAAAGATAAGATTTTTAGCTACAGGATCAATCCCTGTAATATCTAAGGCATAGGCCACTAGACTTCCAACCGCAGAACCACGTCCCATCCCCATATAATAGCCTTGAGACCGACCAAAACGTAAAAGGTCCCAGACAACCAAGAAATAGTCATCGAATCCCATATCATGAATCACAGACAGTTCTTCTTCTAAACGTACCTGATAAACTGAATCTAGTAAACCTTTCTGTTCCAAGCCCTTGATAGCTCTTTCTCGAAGTTCCTCAACAGCAGGTCTCTCTGGATTGAAACGTGGAAGCTTGAGACTACTATCAATCTCGTAGGAAGTATCCTTGACCAATCTTGCAAGATTATCCAGTGCGATTGGGAACTTCTCTAGAAAAAAACTGTTCAAGACGTTCAGCAGGCAAAAAATAAGCCCTGTTGAGATTGAACATCAACCTCTCGCAAGGTCACGTTTTTCCTTAATCGCCTTTGAGCATTTGAAGTGTTTCTAAATCCTCAGCTTCAAAAAGAATTAACACGATAAAGTGGGAGAATAGGGTGAGAAAAAAATTCGATTGAGCTGTATCTGGAAACACTCCGATATAGTATTCATGCCCTAAGTCCAAGTCATTCATTCCAGAATAATAAGGAACAATGATACCAATATCTTCAAGGTAGGAAGAGAAAGTCAGTCCCATTCTCTTTTACCTGTCATCTTCTAGAGACGACAGCTTCATCAGGTTTTGATAACCTCGGTTTGATAGGGCTAAAAAACGTAGATTGATCCATTCATCTTTATGATGAACAGTCATTTCAAGACCTAATAAAGGCTGAATCCCCTGTTTTTGGCATTCTTTGATGAAATAATAGGCTCCATAGAGATTATCTTCATCCATGATTCCAAGTGATGAATAGCCATATTCTTTTCCAAGGCTGACATATCTCTTGATTGAAACCATACTCTCCATGAAACTATAGACAGTTTTCGTATCCAGTTGGGCAATCATTCTTTCTCACCTCCCTATTTCTTTTTTTCTATTATACCATTTTAAAAAAATAGAAGCACAATTTCTTTCTAATCATGAAACTAAAAACCACAGCTGTTGCTGTGATCTTTTAGTTTAGTTTTTTTCACGAATCACTTCTACCTTGTATCCATCTGGATCTTTAACAAAGTAATAGTTTGGTTGTGTTCCTGGAAGTCCATTTGGATTTGTCACTTCGTAGCCTTTGTCGCTATGTTCTTTATGAAGACCCTCAAGGTCAGGTGTGCTTAGAGCGATGTGAGCAAAACCGTCACCTACAACATAAGGTCCATGATCGTAGTTGTAAGTCAACTCAATTCATAATCATCGCCATCAAGACCTAGATAAACAATGGTAAAAGCGTGTTCTGGGAAGTCCAGACGACGCAATTCCTTAAATCCAAAAGCATCTTGATAAAAAGCAATTGATTTTTCAAGATTTTCTACTCGCAAGCAAGTGTGTAACATTTTTGAAGCCATCTTTTCTCCTTTGTTTAAAAAAGACTGGGACAAATTTGCACCAGTCTTGTGAATAATTATTTACCAAGTTTTGCTTTAGCTGCATCTGCAAGAGCTGTGAAAGCTGCTGCATCGTTAACAGCCAAGTCAGCAAGCATTTTACGGTTTACTTCGATCTCAGCCAATTTCAAACCATGCATCAATTGTGAGTATGAAAGTCCGTTCATACGAGCTGCCGCATTGATACGTGTGATCCACAATTTGCGGAAGTCACGTTTCTTTTGACGACGGTCACGGTATGCATAGTAGTAAGAGTTCATTACTTGTTCTTTTCGCAGTACGGAACAAGATGTGTTTAGCTCCATAGTAACCTTTTGCTAATTTTAAAATACGTTTACGACGTTTGCGTGATACAACGCCACCTTTAACACGTGCCATTTATATTTCCTCCAATATTTCCTAGAATTGTTAACTTACAAATACGCGATTATTTCAAGCGAGTAAGCATTGCTTTGATACGTTTGAAATCTCCTGAATGCACCATAGATGCTTTACGAAGATGACGACGTTGTTTCTTAGTTTTTCCGTGGAAACGGTGAGAAGTGTAAGCACGGAAACGTTTAAGTCCACCAGAACCTGTACGTTTGAAACGTTTAGCTGATGCGCGGTGTGTTTTTTGTTTTGGCATGATATTTTCTCCTTTTTTTAACTTTCTGACAGATTATTTCTTGTCAGTTGCTGGGGCCAACTGCATGAACATTTGACGACCATCCATTTTAGCACGTTGTTCGATGATAGCAATATCTTGAGTTGCTTCAGCGAAATCGGCTAAAACTTTTGCTCCAATCTCTTTATGGGTAATCATACGACCCTTAAAGCGAATGGAAACCTTCACTTTGTTCCCTTTTTCAAGGAACTTGCGAGCACTGCGAAGTTTCGTATCGAAATCACCCTTATCAATAACTGGGCTCAATCGAACTTCTTTCACGGTCACAACGCTTTGTTTTTTGCGTTGTTCTTTTTTTGTTTCTTCTGGTACTCAAATTTGAACTTACCGTAGTCCATAATTTTCGCAACAGGAGGTTTAGCTTGAGGTTGAATGAGAACCAAGTCCACATTAGCGTCGTCCGCAAGTGCTTGCGCTTCACCAAGTGGTTTGATACCCAATTGTTCGCCCTCAAGACCGATTAAGCGAACTTCACGTACACGAATTTCATCATTGATGAATAAGTCTTGCTTTGCTATGGTTTTCACCTCTTTTTTTATTTTAGAGAAAAACAAGAGCGGACTTGCTAACGCAAATCCGCTCTACATGATTATAGTTCATTTCTGAAACTTGATCTGTAGGGGCCAGACAACGTTAGTCGCAAGGCGAGAAGTTCTCACTTCTGCTTTTCTCATCTTGTATATGATATCAAGTTTTTCCCTAGTTGTCAAGATAAAAAAATAATCTTTTTAATTTTTCTAATATTTGAATTTAATTTCAACTATTGGTTACGAGAATAGTATATCTCATGTGGTTTTACATGATTCCTAGTAACTCAGAGACTGTAACAAAGCTATACCCTTGTCCCTGCAAATATTCAATAACTTTTTGGTAGTGAATTTACTGACGTCTGGTGAATATCATGCATCAATATAATAGAACCATCAGTCGTCTGACGTTGAATTTCTGTTAGAATGGCTGCTTCATTTTTACTCTTCCAGTCTAAGCTATCGACATCCCACATAATAAAGCTCAAATCGAGACTATTACGGATATCATCTGAGATGGCACCATATGGTGGTCGCATCAATTTTGAACTCTTTCCGAGAACACTAGTAATTGATGATTCTGTATCCGTAATTTGTTTCTTAGCATCTTCTAATGAGAGTTGTGTTAAAACTGGATGGTTCCAACTATGATTTCCGACTTCATGGCCCTCGGCCTGCATACGTTTGAGGATAGCTTCATTACCTGCAATATTTTTTCCTTGTACAAAGAAGGTTGCTTTGATTTTGTACTTAGCTAAGATGTCCAAGGCTTGTGGTGTTGTATTACCATCAGGACCATCATCAAAGGTAAGAGCTACCACTTTTTTATGTTTTTCTGCTTGAACTTTTTTATAAAGTTCAGCATCTTTTTCTGTTAGATAGGATGTCTGAATATAATCAAAGAAATCTGAAATAGGCATTGCTATTCCTTCTACATTAGTCATTGCTTTGACTGGATATAGAACCAATTGACTATCTTTGTAAGCAAACTTCCAGCTTGACAATTCTGCAGCTGAGAAATCAGCTAAAACTTGGTCAACTACTGATTGATCTACTTTTTTATCTTGGAGAGCTGACTTAACACCCTCAAGGATTTTTTCTTTAGCTGTGGATGGGTCTGTAAAGAGTTGATCCAAGGTAAAGATAGAGCCATCCTCTTTCAGATACAGCTGGTCTAAAGTAGTATTTTCTAATTCAACGACATTAGAATTTGCTAAGTCATAGGCCTGTTTTTTAATCAAACGATTTTCAACCCCAGTTAAAGAGGAATCCCCTTTTTCCGAGTAATAAAAAATTAACTGTTCTTTACCTTCTACTTTGTCAGTGATGTCTTTTACGATGATATCTTTGACAGGGGAAATAAGGCTGTCTCCAACTAGTGGATAATAGGTGATAATTTCCGATTTCTCTTTGCGGAAATGCTCTTTTTGACTTCCTTGGGAGTAGGCGTCATCTTTTTCCTTCTTGAGACTCTCAATCTTCTGTTCAAAGGCTTGTTTATTCAGCACTTTATAGGCAATCACACCACCGAGTGCTAGCATTGTGAAAAACAAAAGCAAGACAAGAATGCCAAGTTTTTTATTGTTTTTCTTCTTTACTTTATTCTGGGGTAATCTCTTTTTTGTCATAGTCTTATCATATCAAATATGAGCTATAATTTCAATGAAAACATGGCACAAAAAGATTTAAAATAGGTAAAGAAAAGTAAAAGAACCCTAGAAAAATCTAGGATTCCTTTTATAAATTAGAAACGAATACTTTCTCTTGTTTTTTCATAAGAAGTAACAAAGCGATTGGTAACACCAGGCTCAGCAACTTCTAATGCTTGAGAGATTTTTTCGAAAGATGCTTGGTAATCAAATGTTGTTTCAAAAGATATTCAAAGCTTCTTGGAAAGCTTGTTGAATACGATCATCAAATGATCTGTAACGGTTCGAATATTGAAGCAATTGTTCTGTCAATGTTGCATTTTGAACGATACTGTATGTTTCTTCTTCTAACATATTCATATCATTTGTCGCAATCTCAAGGATACGATTCACAGATTCGATATTCACTTGCGCTTGTTCCAACTCAGCCATCAAGTCTTCTGTACTGTGACTTGCATCAAAGAAGAGCTTCAAGAATTTTTGTGGAATTCCTGGAAGATTTCTCTTCTCCATGTAGCGTTTAATCGTATGCAGACGGTTGACATATACATTTGCTTTTTGACGAGCATTGATGTCATCTTTTTCAATTTTAACGAGACGTTCACTAACACCGATTTGGTCATCTTCAATATCTTTTAATGTAGATTGGAGATTTTCCAAACGTTCTTGTAAGACAGAATATGCTTCTGAAACTTCTGACTCTGCATGAGTCATTTCTTCAATAGTAGCATTCAAGGCTGAGATATCAGCTTGAAGACGACGAACTCGATTTACATCGCTTTCTGAAATCAAATAGGTTTTTCCCAAGACGTTCGATATCTTTAACTAGTACCTGATTGTTTTCTTTCAAGTGTTTAAGATAGGTAGGAAGGGTAGTTACCAATTTCTCAAAAGCTTTATGAGCGTTAATTTCACGAGTGAAAATATCATAAAGTGCATTGATTTCTTCTTGGATTTGAGTATTTTCATACTCTGCATTATCCAACTCAATGTACGGATATTCTCGTGATTATTCTTCAAGGCTTCATAGAGTAGTTGAAGACGAGATTCGATATCAGTTTCTACAAAATGGTAGTTTTCATCTAAAAAGCTTGCGGTAACCTGCTTCTAAATCTTCAAGTTGTTCTGGCAATTCAGTAGTAAGCTTTAGTGACAATCGCTGGAATTCTTTCAACGATATGTGTCAAAAGCTAAAATATGATTTTTCAGCGTTATCTAAAAATACCTGTCTGCTTCAACCGGATCTCCCTGATGAATTCAAGGTTACAAATTGAGAAAACTCAGATTGGATGTTCTCCAATTGTTTTTCAATTTCTGGAAGAGCTTGACCATATTTTTTTCAGGATCTTCAGCTACAGTGTTTTTGTAGTTTCTCAAATAAATCTAGGGCATGCAGAACACGTCCACTATTTTTTGACTCTTGTTTTTCCAACTCAGACAAGGCATTGCGAATTGCTGCAATATCTTCTTCAACAAGTTGGATTTGACTTTCAATTTGATCAATCTGGTGCTTAGCTTTCAAGAAACGGAATGAGTTATTGTATCCTTCAGCTTCAAAGAGGTTATTCTCGATATCTGCAAAAGAGTTAAGAGACAAATCTACCCATTTTTGATTCCATTCTCTAAAAGCAACCTGACTTTGACCAATCAGATGCATGTTTTTTACAACCTCTACCTCATCATTGACAGGAAGGTTATATAGTTCTTCTTTTTTTTCTTCTAAAGCTACAAGTCTACTCTCATTTCGTTTACGTAGCAAAATAGCCACTGCAAAGGCAATAAGAAGCAGGACTGCAATTCCAATCAAAGTAATAATCAACTGATTATTTGACATAACAAACTCCTTTTATACATGACACAATTGTAATGATTATATCATATTTTTCAAACCTTGGGAACCATTTCCCAATATTTTTATACGTCAAGAGTACTGTAAACAGCGTTTTCTTCGATAAATTCTCGACGTGGTTCTACTCGATCACCCATGAGCATATCAAAAATCTTATCTGCTTCTGCAGCGTCATCTACTGATACACGAGCCATGAGACGATGTTCAGGATTCATAGTAGTTTCCCAAAGTTGGTGGTCATCCATCTCTCCAAGACCTTTATAACGTTGAATGGTTGGTTTAGAACGACCTTCGCTATAGCGAGCTAGGGCTTCTTGTAGGCGGATTTCTTGGTCTGCTCCAGGTTGAATATATTCTTTAATCTCACTACCAACTTTGACACCGTAAATTGGTGGTTGAGCAATATAAACATAACCAGCCTCTAGAACGGGTTTCATATAACGATAAATCAGAGTTAACAAGAGAGTACGAATATGGGCGCCATCGACATCAGCATCTGTCATGATAACCAGTTTTTTTGATAGCGAGCTTTGCTAACATCGAACTCAGCGCCAAATCCTGTTCCCATAGCTGTGAAAAAGACTGCGAATCTCCTCATTAGCAAGGATTTTATCCATAGTTGCCTTTTTCAACGTTAAGGATTTTACCACGAATTGGTAAGATGGCTTGGAACTCACGATTACGTCCTGATTTTTGCAGAACCTCCTGCAGAGTCTCCTTCGACGATGAAAAAGTTCAGTTTCAGCTGGATTGTTTGATGAGCAGTCCGCTAATTTTCCTGGAAGATTTGAAATTTCTAAACCAGATTTCTTACGTGTAACTTCACGCGCACGCTTGGCAGCAACACGCGCTTTGGCGCCAAAAATCCCTTTTTTTCAACGATGCGCTTAGCAATCTGTGGATTTTCCAAAAGGAAGTCAGAAAATGCATCGCTGAAGAGGCGATTGGTAATCTTCACAACTTCACTATTTCCAAGTTTGGTCTTAGTTTGTCCTTCAAACTGAGGGTTTTGGATGCTTCACAGAGATAACGGCTGTCAATCCTTCACGGACATCCTCACCTGTTAGGTTATCTTCGTTATCTTTTAGAAGTTTGTTTTTACGAGCATAGTCATTGATAACACGAGTTAAGGCTGTACGGAAACCTTGCTCATGTGTTCCACCTTCATGGGTATGAATATTGTTGGCGAAACTCATGACATTCTCGTGGTAACCCGTTGTGTACTGCATGGCTACTTCAACTGTGATATCTTCCATTTCACCATCCGTGTAGATTGGTGTATCAAAGATAACATCCTTGTTTTCGTTAATGTACTCAACGTAGCTCGCAATCCCACCTTCGTAGTGATAATGCTTGGTTTGTTCAAGTCCTTCACGTTTGTCAGTAATAGAAATTTGAAGCCCGCGGTTCAAAAAAGCTAATTCTTGAATACGTTTATTTAATTTATCAAAAATCAAATGTCGTTGTCTCAGTAAAAAAATTTCTGGGTCTGGAGTAAAGTGAACGATTGTTCCTGTTTTATCCGTATCCCCGATCACCTCAAGGTCTGCAACAACATGTCCACGACGGTATTCTTGGTAGTGAATCTTTCCATTTTTATGAACGCGAACATCCAACTGTGTTGAAAGAGCATTTACAACTGATGACCCTACACCATGGAGTCCACCAGATACCTTGTATCCGCCACCGCCGAATTTCCCTCCAGCGTGAAGAACAGTAAAGACTGTTTCAACGGCAGGACGTCCTGTTTTTTTCTTGGATATCAACTGGAATTCCACGACCATCATCGATAACTGTAATCGAATCATCTGGCTCAATAAAAACCTCGATATGACTAGCGAAATCCTGCCAAAGCTTCGTCGATAGAGTTATCTACGATTTCCCCAGACTAGATGGTGAAGACCTTCTTTTGGCAGTTGATCCAATATACATCCCTGGACGCATACGAACTGCTTCCAGACCTTCCAAAAACTTGAATTTGACTGGCATCATAATCTTGTGCCTGTTGGTTTTTAATATCTTCTGTCATTTTTCCCCTTTTTTTCTTACATGTCTATTGCTTGTTTTAAGGACACAACATCCTCAAAGAGATAGGCATCTAAGCCTGCAGCATGTCCTGCTTCTACATCAATGGCACGGTCACCAATGACTAGACCTGACGTTATATGATACTTATCACGTAAATAAATCATCGATTCAGGATCAGGCTTGCGTTTAAAACCTGAACTAGCCGTCACTACTTCTGTAAAGTAAAGAGCTATCTCAGTTTTTCGCTAAAATCTCAATACTTGATCGTTTCGATGAGAAACCAAGAAGTTACAGCCACCTTGGTCCGAAAATATTTTCTAAAAGAGTAGGAATCCCATCAAACAAAACTGGATGTTCAAGCTCTCAGGGCTTCATTTTTCCTTATATTTTTTTCAAGAAAGTTTTTCAATACCTGGAGCATACTTTTTCGATGGCAAAGGCAGTCGAAACCTTCAAAAGCCTCGTAAACACTATCGTGTTCCTGCTCAATCCCGAACTCTGCTAATGTTTCTACAAAAAGTGCTGTAGAAGTTTCATAATTATCAAGCAGGGTTCCACCTAAATCCCAGATGTAATCGTGATATTTCATACCCTTCATTATACCATTTTTTTATAAAAAAAGCGATGTTTACCTTGGTTTTTGCCATTAAAAAAGAGAAGAATCTTCTCCATCAAGAAAGATTCTCCTCAGTTTGTTCATTATTTTTCAAATAGGTCTGTGTAGAGCATGCCATTTCTTAGAGACTCAGCATCTCCGCCCAATGTTTCAACCAAGTGGTAAGCAAAGGCTAAAGCTGTTGCTGGTCCACGGCTCGTAATAATATTTCCATCCACTACGACTGTTTCTTTGTGGTAGTGACCGTCAGCAATTTGTTCTTGGACTCCATCATAGCAGGTGAAGTTTCTCCCTTCTAGGAGACCAGCTCGATTCAAAGCAATCGGAGCAGCACAGATGGCTGCCACCTTTTTACCAATTTTCTCAAATTTTTGAAGTTCAGAGACCAATTGCTCATTGTCCCGCAAGTGGGCAGCACCAGGCATACCTCCTGGAAGGACAATCATGTCATACTCTGATAAATCACCGTCAAACACTCGATCAGCTTGAACTTGAATAGCATGTGAACCTGTCACTTTATCTTCAAATCCTACCATATGGCAGGTGATATTTGCGCGGCGCATGACATCTACGACCGTCAAGGCTTCGATTTCTTCGAAGCCGTTTGCTAGGATAACTGCAACTTTAGGCATAGCGACCTCCTTATTTCACTTTTTTCAACACAACTTTTTTACGTTTGAATCTTGTTCGACCACTCTTTTCATCAGCCAAATGGGTTTGGTAGCTCATCGACAACAGCAAACCGACACCAATTAGATTACTGATAATAGCGGATCCCCCTTGGGAAATAAAGGGCAAAGGAATCCCTGTCAGAGGGGAGAAGACCAGTAACCGCACCAATATTTTCAAAGATATGGAACAAGAGCATCATGGTAAATCCAGTTGAGATATAGGTATAAAATTGATTATTGGATTTTAGGGTAATCTTTAACATGCGATAGATGAGCAGTAGATAGAGTGCAACCACTACAACTGAACCAATAAACCCAAAATCTTCCGCAATTACTGTGAAAATCATATCACTCTCTCGGACTGGAATAAGAAGATTAGACACATTAAAGCCTTGACCAAAAATTCCACCGCTACCAATCGCGATTTGACCCTGTGCCTGTTGATAGGTAGTCGTTTGGGCATAATCAAAGGGATTGAGCCAAGCTAGGATACGGTTAATCTGATATGTCGGCATCCCAATTTGGTGCATAAAGGCACGCCCGTCTTTTGTGATAAAGATTGCTAGGAAGCCTGCAATAGCCGATACAACTGCTACAAAAATTGGAATAATAATCTTCCAAGAAACACCAGACAATAAGACAAGTCCTGCAAAGATTGCGACAAAAACCATAGCTGTCCCAAGGTCACTTTGCAAGGCTAGCAAAACCATAACTGGCATCGTGAAACAATCATCCACAAAATCAATAGAAAATCTAAACCAACGGTTCGTTCTTTATCTTTATGTTTCTTGGTAAAGGTTACGATAACGTATGCCAGCATTAAAATATAGGATATCTTCATGAATTCGGAGGGTTGAAAGAGTGTATAACCACCGATTGACACCCAGTTTTTTTCGCACCAGTTGCAGACTACTAAACTCGGGTTGTAAAAGACTAAAAGGCAAGACCATCAAGGCTAGACCGAGTCCATATAAATAAGGTGTGGACTGCCAGAGAAATTTTGTATTAAAAAAACATGACTATGAAGCTAAAAAACAATTCCTAGCGATATCCAAGCCAGTTGTTGTCCAAGTATGGGCCAAACATTGTTTGGGTAATCATGACTAACTGCTATATAAATAGCTACAACTCCAATCACCAACAAACAAAAATACTGGTAATATTAAACTATAATCGACCCTAGAGTCGAAAGAACGTTTCATAAAAGACCTCCTTCATTCTTTCAGGTATTCATTTCATTGTTTTTTTAAAAAATTCTTGAACTTTTTGAGAATACTTGCTCTCGGCTAATGACTCTAACTACGATTGCTTCGAGCCAAAGACTTGCTGATTTGCTTACCATAGCGTTTGCTTGCCATACGGCTATCTAGAATCAGAACTGCAGAGCGTTGCCCCCACTCGACGCATGGTTCTTCCAATCGCTTGCTTAAGACGAATAATAGCCATAGGAAGCTGGTAATCGTAAAAAGGATTTTTTTCCTTCAAACGAAGTTCTTGATTCATCTTTTTTTAGTGAAAAGGGATCTTCTGGATTTTGGAAAGGCAAACGAGTCACCACTTCAATAACTCGAGGATGTCTTGAAAAAAATCGACACCTTCCCAAAAAACTTCCCGCACCAAGCAAGAGCTCCCGCTCGCCTCTTTTCAAAAGCGTTTTTTTCAATTGGGCAGGGTTCACCGTGCTTATACTGGGCCAGATGGGGAACCCTCAAAGCATCTGAAACTTGCAACAATAAATCTTTTGCAGTAAATAAGACTAGAATGGGTTCTTCAAACTGGAATAATTCTTCTAGAACTTCTACAATTGCTTGTGCATATTCCTCAGATGAAATTTCTGTCACCAACGGAAAATCCTTTCACCAACAAGATTTCCTGATTTTCCTGAAACTGTTCGTCCATGCAGTAAAAGGCCACTTGAGGAAAACCTAACAATTCTGGTAAAGAAACCCTACTACTAATTTCAAGGGTTGCAGAGATTCCTAAAAGTTGACAGGATTCTGGGAAAATCTGAGAAAAGAGCAAACGATGATTGCGACTAGAAGTGATTTCAACCTTCTTACTAGACACATCTGAAGTCGATAACCAAAATTCTCCCTCAGATGTAAAAAATCTCTGATAGTCTTTAAATTCTGGTAAAGTTCAACTCAGAAAAATCTTGGCGGAGCTTGTCAATGCTACTAGCTGGACACATCCTACGTTTACCAGATAGAAACTGATCGAGTAGGTAAGAAACTTCAAAACGAATACTTTCTAGCAAGCGTCTTTGAAGCATACCTTCTTCCCTCGATAGAGCTTGGTCTAGTTGATCTATCAAATCCGTTAACAAATAAGATTTTCGAGAAAGATTTTCCAATGTCAACAAGATTTTCTGGGCTTCATCTAAAATCAAGAGACGCCCTTCTAAGAGACTAGGATCATCTTCAAGTCGAGTAACGAGGTAAGCATGATTGGTCACAAGCAACTTGCAAGAACGAGCCTTGTCCTGACCTCGTTTCCAAAAATCCTCTAGCCAAAAGAGAGAGTCTTTGTGAAGGTTGCCATCATGAACCAAGTTCGGTAAAAACTGCTGGTAGCGATATAGCTGACCAATTTCGTCTAAATCTCCTGTTTCTGTCTCTGTCAACCAAACTAGAAGTTGCATCTTGAAACGAGTATACAAACGATTGGACTCTGCTTCCTCTAGCGCTGCATGAAAGGCATCTAGCTTCAAGTAATTCTGAGGACCTTTAAGACTATGAATAGAGATATGGAAAATCTCTTCTAGTTTTTAGCCTCCTCTTGCATCACCTGATTTTGAAGGATTTTAGTCGGAACACTGAGTAGGATTCCCTCTTCATTCTCAAGTGACAAGGCCGGTAGCAGGTAACCATAGGTTTTCCCGATTCCTGTTTGAGCCTGAATAAAGGAAATGGCTTCCCCTTGTAAAAACTCTTGAACCTTTTGGGCAAATTCTTCTTGTTGACTTCTCTCCTCCAAACCTAGCAAGGCAATATTAGTTTGGAAATCTTTTGAGAGTTTGCGTGGAGAAAGGACTGGCTTCTCTTTTCTTAAAAATAAGCCCTGCACTTCTACCAAATCATGCTCAACGAGGAGAGACTGTTTCTGATAAACTTCCTCGATGACTAGGTAAGATTCATAGAGTAAGCTGTCTGATAAACTCAATAAGCGCTCCAACAACCCTTTTGGCAGTCCAAACATCTTTTGTCTCATACAAAGAAAGAGTTCTGCTGTTGCTTGGGCATCAGATAGGGCTGAATGGGCTTGCTCTAGAGGAATCCCCAACTCTTGGCAAAGAATGCCGAGATTATACTTCTCAAGCTGAGGGTAAAATATTTGAGCCAACTCCACTGTGTCGATACGAGGCGTGCGCAATTCATAACCCTCAAAAAAGAGGAATTCTGCCAATAAGTTAGCATCGAACTGAACATTGTGCGCAACAAAAATACCGTCTTTGACCAGTTCAAAAATCTTTTCAGCCACCTGAGAAAACTCTGGAGCCTTTTGCCAAACGTTTATCAGTCAAACCCGTTAATTCTTTTGATATGAGAATCCAAGCGTTCATGAGGGTTGACATCAGTAGCATACTGTTCAACAATCTCACCATCTTCAATGACTACAATTCCCACTTGGATGATTTTTGCCTTACTTCCAGTACTTGTTGCTTCTAAATCTACAACCACATACCGATTATTTCTAAAATTCATCACTAAAAATTATATCAAAATTTGCACCATTTGACACCCCTGAACTTTATTTGAAGAGTCAAGTTTCTTGCAAGATTTGAAAAAAATGATTGAATAGAATTGTAGTAAAGGAGGGAACTCATGAACCCATTAGATTTGTTTAACCAAGTAAAAGAACTCATTGAGAACAAAGATTTTTCTGCAGCAAAAACTTTTGTTGAAGAAAACAAGGATCAACTCGGTGAGTACCTAAGCCAAGCACAAGCTTTTGGTCTCAGGATCAGAAGGACTTGACGGTCTTGTAGATAAGGTCAAAGGCCTCTTCTAATCATCAAAAGACACCTGATATTTTCAGGGTGTCTTTTTGTATTTTTCATGAAATGCAGGGAATATGTTGACTAATCGTGGTTGGCAGAACTACAAAGTTGTCCTCAGATAATTTCTTGAGCAATTGCTGAATGTAGATAGGTCGCTACCGTCACTCTTTCATAGAGATTTGCTTGGGGAAATTGCCCTGCAAAGCCAGCAATCATCCCAGCCAGAGTATCACCCATTCCCCCAGTCGCCTGATAAGGGCCGCCAACACTCAATTGATAACAATCAGTTTGACCAGCTTGCCAAATTCGGGTAGCAGAACCTTTTGAACTAGAATCGTTCCTGAGGGAAAATCTCTTCAAAGGCTCTCCTGTTTCCTCGGTTCCTTGGGAATCCAAATCTAAAGCCTGACAAGACTTGCCATTCCCTTTGGTGTGGAGTTAAAACAAGCTGAGCCTTTGGGAAATTTCATTCCCGTCTTAGCAAAAATGGATAGGGCACCACCATCCAGTATGAGGGTCTGATCTTGCTTTAAATGATGAAAGACTGTTTGGAGAAGCACTTCTCACGCTCATCATCCACTAGTCCAGGTCCGACCAAGACAACACTTGCTTTCTGTAACTGTTGCAGAAGTAACTGCTTATCACCAAGGTCAAAAGCCATAGCCTCTGGCGAGATGGCTATGTAGAGCTGAAATATTCTCTTTATCCGTTGCTACTGTCACCAAGCCTGCACCGCTTCAACCGCCCCTAAAGCAGCCATAATAATCGCTCCCCATAAGGATACGTTCCCCAATCAGAGAAGACGACCGTAGTCTCCTTATGACTAGAACGAGGACGCTCGATGATTACTTTTTCAGTAGAGCCTGATCAATGACTTTCATAAGCTACTCCTTCATGCTTGTTCTTACTTTCATTATACTACATAAAATAAAGAAAACATCAATTGAAATAAGTATCTTTTACAGCAAATGAAAAGTCGAGATATCACTATCTCAACCATTTTTCATCATAAACTTAATTTTTATCCAGCGTTCTTAAAAGCAGTACCCTGATAAGTCTGTTCCATCAGCATGGTAATGGTCATTGGACCAACTCCACCAGGTACAGGGGTGATATGACTAGCAATTGGTGCAACAGCATCGTAATCAACATCTCCACAGAGCTTGCCATTTTTCATCTCGGTTCATCCCTACATCAATGACAACAGCACCTGGTTTGACAAAGTCAGCAGTCACGAACTTGGCACGACCGATGGCTGACCAAAAATATCGGCTTTAGAAGCTACTTGGGCTAGATTGTGGGTGCGAGAGTGGGTCAAGGTTGCAGTTGCATTTTTAGCCAACAGTAACTGGGCCATAGGCTTCCCGACAATATTGGAACGACCAATTACGACCGCATTTTTTTACCTTCTAAGTCAATCCCATATTCATGAAACATCTCCATAATTCCTGCAGGTGTTGAAGGAATCATAACTGGGTGACCAGACCAGAGACGTCCCATGTTGAGAGGATGGAAACCATCCACATCCTTTTCTGGATCAATAGCTAGTAAAAACAGCTTCTTTCATCGATGTGTTTTGGCAATGGAAGCTGAACCAAATCCCATGCCATGCTGGATCTTGATTGTATTTGCAATTAATTCTAACAATTCCTCTTGAGTAATGGTCTCCGGAACTCGCACGACTTCACTTTGGAAACCTGCGATAGCAGAACGCTCCTTTGTTGCGTACATAAACTTGGCTTGCTGGATTTTCTCCGACTAAAATAACGACCAACCCTGGAACCAAACCTGTCTCTTCCTTTAATTTGACTGTTTTTTCAGCCAACTGTCCTTGTAGCTTGGCTGCTAAAGCCTTTCCATCAATCATCTGTGTCATGTATTTTTCTCATTTTCTAACAAATATTCTCTATTATAACAAAAATCGTTCTGCATTCTAACACTTCTTACCTAAGATACCCTATAGTCTGAAACTATAAGAAAAAGCCCACTTTGGAGCTTTTTGCATGATATTCTTACAAAACCTTACTCAAGAAATCCTTGGTTCTTTGTTCTTGGGTTTTGTTCAAAGACTTTGCTCTGGTGTTCCGTCTTCAACAACAACACCGTCAGCCATAAAGATCACACGATCTGCCACCTCACGAGCAAAAGCCCATTTCATGCGTTACGATAACCATGGTCATTCCTGACTGAGCAAGTTCTTGCATAACTGCTAGTACTTCTCCTACCATTTCTGGATCTAGAGCAGAAGTTGGTTCATCAAATAGTAAAACATCTGGCTCCATGGCTAGACCACGAGCAATAGCGATACGTTGTTGTTGCCCACCAGACAGACTTTGTGGATAAGCATCTGCCTTATCTGGCAAACCAACCTTTGCCAAGAGATCATGGGCTCTCTTCTCAGCAACTGCCTTACTTTCGCCTTTTGTCTTAATAGGAGAAAGCGTGATATTTTCCATTACCGTCATATTTGGGAAGAGATTGAATTGTTGGAAAACCATTCCCATCTTTTCACGCATGGCAAAGAGGTCATTTTTCTTATCCGTAATGTCAACACCTTCAAAGATAACTTTTCCTTTAGTAGCTTCTTCGAGGAGATTCATCGAACGAAGGAGGGTTGACTTACCGCTACCAGAAGGTCCGATAATAACCACTACTTGTCCTTTTTTGATTTCAAGATCAATTCCTTTTAAAACTTCATTTTTCCCAAAGTTTTTATGAAGGTTTTCAATTTTTATAAGTGTTTCAGTCATTATTTCTTATCTCCTTGTCCCATACGATTTTCAAAAGCTTTCAAGGCCAGTGTCAAGATAGAGGTCATAATCAAGTAGTAAAAGGCTGCAAATAGAGTGGTGTTAAAAGGTAGGTAGTGGTTGTTGATACCGTAGTAGCTCCATTCCACAACTCCATAACCCCGATAGCTGACAAGAGCGAGCTATCCTTTGATAATAGTGATAAACTCATTTCCTAAAGGAAGGTAAAATATTTTTGATAGCCTGGGGTAAAATGACATAACGCATGGCATTCTTAGGGCGAATACCCTAGTGAATAAGCTCGCTTCTAATTGTCCCTTTGGCACTGCATTAATCCCAGCACGAACTGTTTCTGATACATGAGCACCACTATTCATAGAGATAATCAAAATCCCTGGAATCAATCGAGTCAGATCAACATCTAAGATCCCAATTTGAATAGTCGGAGCACTAATATGCATCAAGGCAATGCAATCATAATCTGCACCATCATCGGAGTTCCACGGAAGATCCAGATATAGATTAGCAAACCAGGCAAGTGGTTTAATTTTTGAACGTTGTGCAAAGGCCAACAGCACTCCTAGAATGGTCCCCAAGAAGACCACCAAGATAGATATGATAATTGTTACAACGGCTCCATAGTTAAAATATGGTAGATATTTTCGGTAAAAAGAAAAATTCATGGATACTCTACTTTCTGTTTTTAATATTTAAACTTAAAACTTGTATAAGGATAACATATTTTGCATAAAAATTCAACATTTTTCTTCTAATATTTTCAATAAATTTTCAAAGACGATAGAAATAGCAGAAATCTTAGTTTTTCTAGTCAAGTCAGAGTCTGTTTATGGTAAAAATAGTAAAGATAAGAAATGGAGGAGAATCAAAATGGAATCACATTTGGTTAGAATCATCAATCGCTTAGAAGCAATGACTAAAGATGGTGGTAACTTGAAACGTAACTTTGAGCGCGAAGGAGTTGTTGTCGCAGAGGTTGCTTTTAACCACGACGAAGAAAACGGACCACTCTTTACACTTCGTGACGTTGAAGCTCGTGAAACATATACATTTGATAGCATCGACCTCATTGCGATGGAAATCTACGAACTTTTATACTAATTGTTGAATAAATGCCGGAGAAGTCTCCTGCTTTGACCAATGAAAATCCTTTTTGCATGACAAATAGGATTTTTCTTTTTATCCCTATATTTCATTACAAAAACTCTTTTATCATGAGTTCTAAGACTCAATCTTTTTACTTGCTTTCCCCTTCAATCATGATATAATGAGACTAAAGAACTTTGACTATTTTTGACCTTTTCGTTTTAGTCAAAGCCAAGAAAGAAACGAGGTAGTGGTATGCTCTGTCAAAATTGTAAAATCAATGACTCAACGATCCATCTTTTACACCAATCTTAATGGGCAACAAAAAGCAAATCGATCTTTTGCCAAAAATTGCTACAAAATTATCAAAACAGATCCTAACAATAGCTTATTCAAAAGGCATTACAGATTTAAACAATCGTGATTTTGATCCCTTTGGAGACTTCTTTAACGATCTGAATAACTTTAGACCTTCTTCAAATAATAATATTCCTCCAACCCAGTCAGGTGGTGGATATGGTGGCAATGGTGGTTTTGGTTCCCAAAATCGTGGGCCAGCTCAAACACCTCCTCCTAGTCAAGAAAAAGGACTCTTGGATGAGTATGGTATCAACATAACCGAGATTGCCCGTCGTGGAAATGTCGATCCTGTTATCGGTCGTGACGAAGAAATCATCCGTGTTATTGAAATTCTTAACCGTAGAACCAAAAACAATCCTGTCTCTTATCGGTGAGCCTGGTGTTGGTAAAACAGCAGTTGTTGAGGGTCTCGCTCAGAAAAATTGTTGATGGTGACGTTCCCATAAACTTCAAGGGAAAAAGTCATTCGCTTAGACGTCGTTAGTCTTGTCCAAGGTACAGGAATTCGTGGCCAGTTTGAAGAACGCATGCAGAAACTCATGGAGGAAATCCGAAAACGTGAGGATATTATCCTCTTTATCGACGAAATTCATGAAATCGTTGGTGCTGGTTCTGCTGGAGACGGTAATATGGATGCAGGAAACATCCTCAAACCTGCCCTTGCTCGTGGCGAACTTCAACTTGTTGGTAGCTACTACTCTCAATGAATACCGCATCATTGAAAAAGATGCGCCCTAGAACGACGTATGCAACCTGTTAAGGTTGATGAACCAACAGTGGAAGAAACTATCACTATCCTCAAAGGTATTCAAAAGAAATACGAGGATTATCACCACGTTCATTATACAGACGCTGCTATTGAAGCCGCTGCTACTCTTTCTAACCGCTACATCCAAGATCGTTTCTTGCCGGATAAGGCTATTGACCTCCTAGATGAGGCTGGTTCTAAAATGAACTTAACCTTGAATTTTGTGGATCCAAAGGTTATCGACCAACGCTTAATCGAAGCAGAAAATCTCAAGGCCCAAGCAACTCGAGATGAAGATTTTGAAAAAGCAGCCTACTTCCGTGACCAGATTGCTAAATATAAAGAAATGCAAAAGACCAAAAAGTAACGGATCAGGATACTCCAATCATCAGCGAAAAGACGATTGAACACATTATTGAGCAAAAGACTAATATTCCAGTTGGTGATTTGAAAGAAAAAGAACAATCTCAACTCATCAACCTAGCAGATGACCTCAAGGCTCATGTTATTGGCCAAGATGATGCAGTTGATAAGATTGCTAAGGCTATTCGCCGTAACCGTGTTGGACTAGGTACTCCAAACCGTCCAATCGGTAGCTTCCTCTTTGTTGGTCCTACTGGTGTCGGTAAAGACAGAACTTTCTAAACAACTAGCTATCTGAGCTTTTTGGTTCTGCTGATAGCATGATTCGCTTTGATATGAGCGAATACATGGAAAAACATAGCGTTGCCAAACTCGTCGGTGCCCTCCAGGATACGTAGGTTATGATGAAGCAGGGTCAGTTGACTGAGAAAGTGCGTCGCAACCCCTACTCACTTATCCTCCTTGACGAGGTTGAAAAAGCCCATCCAGATGTTATGCATATGTTCCTTCAAGTATTGGATGATGGTACGCTTTAACGGACGGTCAAGGACGCACTGTTAGCTTTTAAAGGATGCCATCATTATCATGACCTCAAATGCAGGTACAGGAAAAGCTGAAGCTAGCGTTGGATTTTGGTGCTGCTAGAAGGTCGTACCAACTCTGTCCTTGGTGAATTAGGCAACTTCTTTGGTCCAGAATTCATGAACCGCTTTTGATGGTATTATTGAATTTAAGGCTCTCAGCAAGGAAAAATCTCCTACAAATCGTTGACCTTATGCTGGATGATGTGAATAAACGCCTCTCAAGCAACAACATCCATCTGGATGTAACAGATAAGGTTAAAAGAAAAACTTGTAGACCTTGGTTACGATCCAAAAATGGGAGCTCGTCCACTCCGTCGTACCATCCAAGACTATATCGAAGATGCCATTACAGACTACTACCTGAAAAATCCAAGTGAAAAAGACCTCAAGGCAGTCATGACAAGTAAAGGTAAAATCGTGATTAAGTCCAAAAATAAAACGGAAACAATCGAGGCAAACGACTAGTTCCTCACATACAAAAGAATGTTCTTGCTTGACAGTGAGAGCATTCTTTACTATTATAGAAAGAAAGCGCACTCACGAAAGGAGAACTTTATGGCAAATCCAACATTTGGAGAAAAAAAAGAGGGAGTAACCTACAAAAATAGATATGGCGTTTATGCAGTCATACCTGATGCAAACCATGAAAAGATTATCCTCGTACAAGCTCCAAATGGTGCATGGTTCTTACCAGGGGGCGAAATTGAAGAAGTCGAAATCCATCTTGAAGCTCTCAAACGAGAATTGATTGAAGAATTAGGATTTACAGCTGAAATCGGCACCTATTATGGGCAGGCTGATGAATATTTTTATTCTAGACATCGTGATACCTACTACTACAATCCAGCTTATCTCTATGAAGCTACTTCTTATCAAGAAATCCAAAAACCTCTCGAGGACTTCAATCATCTAGCTTGGTTCCCAATCGATGAAGCTATTACTAACTTAAAACGTGGAAGTCACAAATGGGCGATCGAAGCTTGGAAAAAACAACATCAAATTTAAACTATCTTTACCAAATTTCCCAAAAAGTGCTATAATAGACATAGATATACAGGAGGAAACCCTATGAAGCTTATCAATACTACAAATTCACACTCGCAACTTGTTAAAAGTCAGCTAGAAAGCACAGACGCAACGCTTGTAGAGGTTTATTCTGCGGGAAATACAGATGTTATTTTTACTCAGGCTCCACTTCATTACGAAAATCCTCATTTCCAATAAACATCAGGGCAATCCGTGAAAAAGAAATGGAAATAATCAAAGAATTTTTTTCCTCAGTCGTAAAATTAATCAACAGGCTATTGATAAGGCAAATATTAAAACCCTCTATTCTGATAAATTGATTGAGATTTCAATCCTACAAAATAGAATTAATCTACCCTACAGTTAAAACTGCGGGGTTTTTTAAAACCTTTTCTTGTTTATATCTTTAAATAAATTATTGTGAATAAAGCTTTTTTGTGAAAAATTTCACATTTCAATCGAAAAATGTGAGAAATTTCGTTATAATAGATAGAGAGATTTTTAATGAAGGAGTTTGATATGAAAGAAATAGTATACAGAAGCCAGGCTAGATGAATACCCAAAAATCGGGAAAGTGTTGACTGGTGCCTTTATGGACTACCCTTTCATGACTCTTATCAAAGATGATTTAAAAAACCAGAATATTACCCAGCATTCTTAGAATTATTGGATAGCCTTCTGACCAAACTCTATATCAAAGGAGAGACCTGTCTGATAGCTGAACAAGACGAGGGAAATCTTGGCCGTTGCCCTCCTGCAACAAAAAGGATTTTTCCATTCTATCTTATTTGCTGAATGGTATTGCAAGCTTTTTCCGTTTTTATTACTCCTCTCAATCTCTTGAAATATCTTGATTTGGTGGAACGTTCCGAACAGCATTTGAAAAGATCAGGGAAATTTTGACTCGTATTTGATGATGTTGGGAGTCAACGCTTCTAGTCAAAAACCAAGGAATCAGGGGAGTGCTTTTTCTACAAGAAGGTGTTGAACCTTATCTTAAATCCAAAGTGCTGCAAACGCTTGAGCTGATTACTAGTACTGAAAAATGTTTGTTTCTATGAAAAAACAAGTATGAATTACTAGATTCGATGATGTTAGAATACGGAACAAAAATCTATTGGAAACTGGGCTTTTTGTAAAAACCCTGGATAACTAATTTTTAACATAAAAGATTGGTCTAAGGACCAATCTTTTATGTTTACTTTAACGGCTTCTTTCAAGGCTTCTACCTTATCCAAGCGTTCCATGGAAGATCAATATCTGTACGTCCCATATGTCCATAAGTCGCTGTTTGACGGTAGAATTGGACGTTTGAGGTCAAGCATTTGATAATTCCTGCTGGACAGATCAAAGATTTGACGCGTTGCTTTTTCAAGTTTACTTTCAGCTACTGTTCCTGTACCGAAAGTATCAATACTGGACAGATACAGGTTGAGCTACCCCAATCGCGTAAAGCCAATTGCACTTCTGCTTTCTTAGCAAGACCCTGCAGCAACAATGTTTTTAGCAATGTAGCGAGTGCATAAAGCTGAACGGTCAACCTTAGTCGCGTCCTACCAGAAAAGGCACCACCACCATGACGTGAGTAACCACCATAAGTATCTACGATGATCTTACGACCCGTCAAACCTGAGTCTCCTTGAGGTCCTCCGATAACGAAACGACCAGTTGGATTGATGAAGAATTTAGTCTTATCGTCAAGATACGAAGCTGGAATCACTTCTTTGATGACCTTGTTAATCACATTCTCATGGATTTGTTCATTGCTGACTTCTGGATCGTGTTGAGTTGAAATAACAACAGTGTCCACACGCACCGGTTGGTCATTTTCATCATACTCAACAGTAACTTGAGATTTAGCGTCTGGACGAAGGTAGCTAATTTCACCAGACTTACGTAGCTCTGCCAAGCGACGAGACCAACTTGTGGCTGAGTGAGATTGGCAATGGCATGAGTTCTTCTAGTTTCATCAACTGCAAAACCAAACATGAGACCTTGGTCACCAGCACCAATCAAAGTCAAGTGGATCTTGATCCGCATTCCCACGAACTTCTAAAGCTTCATTAACACCTTGAGGCGATATCTGGAGATTGTTCCACCAAAGATGGATGAACTCCCACTGTCTCCGCTGAGAAACCATACTCAGTATTGGTATAACCAATCTCAGCAATGGTATCACGAACCACTCGATTAATATCGACATAAGCATTGGTTGAAATTTCACAAAAACATGCACTGAACCAGTATAAACAGCTGTTTCAGCAGAGCAACGTGCGCCTCTGGATCTTGCTCTAAAAATAGCATCCAAGATAGCATCTGAAATTTGGTCTGCAATCTTATCTGGATGCCCTCAGATACAGATTCAGACGTGAATAATTTACGTTCTGACATAAAAATGTCCCCCTAAAAAATATTCGTTATAGAGTTACGAAAGAACTGGTTGGAAGAGTATTTACAATCAATCCACCACCTTATCGGGACCATATAACTCAACTATTATAACACGAATCTTTGAAAAAAATACTCGTATGATTACTATTTTCTTACTAGGAAAATGTTTTTCTAATCATAACTAAATAAAAACTCTTAAAATAGATGAGTTTTCTACTTTAAGAGTGATGTTATAAACTAATTATTTTCTAGATAAATTCAAAACCGTTCTCCGACGTATTGGTCTCTTTACATACTCAAAAAGCCGTTCCGTCATCAAAAGTAAGAAACCTGAGTCAAAACCTAAAATAGCATGCCCTTTTTCAACTTCTAGGTAATGAGCTATCTTTTCTTTGGCTAAACGTGCGTATATGGTCTGGTGAGATTTACCAATTCGATAACCATGCTCTTGCAAGGTTTGAAAAGAAGTGCTTGGTTACTTCTTCTTTTGAAATTTTTGATAAATTTCTCAGGGATCGACGCCACCTCATAGACCACAGGGACTTTGTCGGCATAGCGAACACGCTCCATACGAATGATGTTATCAGTTGGCAGTAAACCAAGTTTAGCCACTTCTTGCTCATTTGGAATGGTTCGACGATAAGAAATCAAGTGACTAGACGGAGTTTTCCCTTGAGCTTTTAACAATCTCCGTAAAAACTAGTTGTTCCACGCATTCTTTCCTGAACACGTGTACTTGAAACAAAGGTCCACTACCTACACGTCGTTCCAAAACCCCTCTTCAACTAAAAGAGAGATTGCTTGACGTAAGGTCATGCTACTAACAGCAAATTCTTCTGCTAAATCTCGCTCACTTGGAAGTCTTTCCCCTAATTTTCCAACTTCCCTCATCAATGTCTTTCTGATTTGGTCGTGGATTTTCAGGTATAAGCTGGTAACATGCTCGATCACTTTTTTCTTTATCCATTGTACCGTAACTCATGGGGAAAAGTCAAAACCGCACTTGTTTAGCTGGTAATTCTAACCCTTTTTATGATAGAATATTCAAGAAGATATTTCTTTTCGAAGAAAGGGAAAAGATGAGCAACATTTCAACTGATTTGCAAAGATGTCGAAAAGATCATCGTGCTGACCATGGCAGCCAGTACAACCAACTCATCTCACGTCGTATCTGTGAGATTGGTGTCTTTTCAGAACCAAAAGTCACAAGATTTCGGCTGACGAAGTCCGTGCTATCAATCCTATCGGGATTGTACTTTTCAGGTGGTCCAAACTCTGTTTACGAAGAAGGACTGTTTGATATTGATCCAGAGATTTTTGAACTCGATATTCCGATTTTGGGAATCTGTTATGGTATCGCTATTGACTCACAAACTTGGTGGTAAGGTTGTTCCTGCAGTGAC